>Ga0105046_10019758_pt1 | contig 10211 bp, 6 predicted proteins | sample MAT03_FD_78385 | JGI IMG/M metagenome (GOLD analysis project Ga0105046, IMG submission 78385) | Freshwater microbial communities from Lake Fryxell liftoff mats and glacier meltwater in Antarctica - MAT-03 (megahit assembly) | ecosystem: Environmental > Aquatic > Freshwater > Ice > Liftoff... | reverse complement strand
CATGCAGACCTTCCGACTCATTACCCGTAGCGACATGGACGGCCTCGTGTGTGCCGTACTGCTCAAGGAGATGGGGATCCTGGGAGAGATCGACTTCCAGCATCCCAAGGACGTGCAGGATGGAAAGGTCGAGGTGTCCTCGACCGACATCTTGACGAACCTTCCCTACGTACCCGGGTGCCACCTGTGTTTCGATCACCATGCCAGCGAGATGGTGCGCAACAGCGGCACCGAGACCTCGAACCACGTGATCGATCCGGATGCCCCTTCGGCGGCTCGTGTGGTCTACGACTACTACGGCGGTGGCGACCGGTTCCCCATGGTCAGCCAGGACATGATGGCCGCGGTCGACAAAGCCGACGCCGCCCAGTTCACCCTCGACGATGTGTTGCACCCGCAGGGTTGGGAATTGCTCAGCTTCCTCATGGACGCTCGCACCGGTTTGGGGCGCTTCCGGGACTTCCGCATCTCGAACTACCAACTCATGATGGAGCTGATCGACCGATGTCGTGACTCGACGATCGATGAGATCCTCGCGTTGCCCGATGTCGCCGAACGAGTGACATTGTTCCGCGAACAACACGAGGCGTTCCGTGACCAGATCGCACGGGTCGTCGAGATCCACGACAACCTGGCGGTGCTCGACCTGCGTCACGAGGACACGATTTTCGCCGGCAATCGCTTCATCGTCTACGCCATGCACCCCCAGTGCGACATCTCGATGCACGTCATGTGGGGACGTGAGCGCCAGAACACGGTGTACACGGTGGGCAAGTCAATCTTTGACCGGTCGAACCCGAACAACATCGGGGACTTGATGTTGGGCTACGGCGGTGGTGGTCACCACGCCGCGGGGACCTGCCAAGTCGATAACGACCAGGCCGAGTCGACCAAGGTCGAGCTCATCTCGAAGCTGGCGCAGAGGTCTCGCGTCACCAGCTGACCGACGGAGTCCGTTCGCCGGTCCGTTAGGGTTCGCGGCGCTATGCAGGACTTCAGCAGCGTTCTTTCGGATCTTGCCCGTCGGCTCGCCGACGCTCGGGAGTACTTGCGCGTCGAGGAACTCTCGGCCCGTCGGCCTCAACTCGAAACCGAGCTCGGCCGGCCAGATCTGTGGGACGACGCCGATGCCGCGCAGATCCTGCAACGCGAGTTCGCGGCGATGTCCGATGACCTCGGCGTGCACGATCGGCTCGCATTCGAGATCGACGATGTCACCACGCTCGCTGAACTGGCCCGCGAGGAAGGCGACGAATCTCAGGAACCCGAGATTGCCGCAGCGATTGCGACGATCGTCGAGCGGTTCGAGGAACTCGAACTCCGGGCCCTGTTCACCGGCGAGTACGACGAGCGTGACGCCATCATGGAGTTCAACTCGGGCGCCGGCGGGGTCGATGCGCAGGACTGGTGCGAGATGCTCATGCGCATGTTCCTGCGGTGGGCCGAGCGGCGCGGGTTCGAAGCCGACATCGAGGCGGCGTCCCCCGGAACCGAGGCGGGGATCAGCTCGGCCACCTTCATCATCAAGGGCCGATATGCCTATGGATGGTTGCGATCGGAACACGGTGTGCATCGGCTGGTGCGCATCTCGCCGTTCGACAACAACGCTCGTCGTCAGACCAGCTTTGCGTCGATCAAGATCACACCGTTCATCGACGATGTCGGGGCCGAGGTCGAGATCGACGAGAAGGAACTGCGGATAGATGTGTACCGATCGTCGGGCGCCGGCGGCCAGCACGTCAACGTCACCGACTCCGCTGTACGAATCACCCACCTGCCGACCGGCATTGTCGTGAGCTGCCAGAACGAACGGTCCCAGCACCAGAACAAGGACCGAGCCATGTCGGTGCTGAAGGCCAAGTTGCTTGATGTGGAGCGTCAAAAACGAGCGGATCACCTGGCGGAGATCGCCGGAGACCAACTCGACGCGAACTTCGGCAGTCAGATCCGCAGCTATGTCCTGCACCCCTACCAGCAGGTGAAGGATCTGCGGTCGAACGCCGAGATCGGCAACGTGGACGGCGTGCTCGATGGAGACCTGGACAAGCTGATGGAGTCGTTCTTGCGTTGGGAACGAGCCGCAACGACCTCGGTGTAACAGGCCGAGCCTCTATGCTCGGCGGCTGCTCAGTCGAGGACTCCCACTGTGATCAAGCTCGATAACGTCACCAAGACCTACAAGAACGACCACCCAGCGTTGCTCGACGCCAACGTCGACATCCAGCGGGGCGAGTTCGTTTTCCTGGTCGGGCCGTCGGGTTCGGGGAAGTCAACCTTCATTCGTCTGTTGAACCGCCAGGAAACCGCTAGCACCGGCAGCGTCTGGGTGGCCGGCAAAGAGATCGGCGCCATGCCGAGCTGGAAAGTTCCCCAGCTTCGCCGCAACATCGGGTACGTCTTTCAGGACTACAAGCTGCTGCAGAACAAGACGGTCGAGGAGAACGTGGCGTTCGCGCTCGAAGCGATCGGGCGACCGCGTCAAGCGGTGCGTACCCAGGTTCCGGCGATTCTCGAGCTGGTCGGGCTGTCGCAGAAGGCGAAGAGCCGCCCCGATGAACTCTCGGGCGGGGAGCAGCAGCGGGTGTCGATTGCTCGGGCCTTCGTCAACCGTCCGCTCATCCTTTTGGCCGATGAACCCACCGGAAACCTTGATCCGGCCACCACGGTCGGCATCATGAAACTGCTCGATCGCATCAATCGGACCGGCACCACGGTGCTCATGGCGACGCACGATCGCGGCATCGTGGACGTCATGCGGCGTCGAGTGATCGAACTGGAGAACGGTCGAGTCATCCGCGATCAGGCTCGCGGAGTGTACGAGTAACCGTGGCCTTCCGGATCGACTATGTGGCGCGGGAAACCGCCCAGAACCTGCGACGAAACTGGCTGTTGGCCCTGGCGACGATCATCGTCGCCGCGGTGTCGTTGGCGGCACTTGGCGGTGCCGGTCTGATCCGGGCGAGTTTCGATCGAGCGTTCAGCAAGTGGAGCGACGATGTGTCGTTCATCGTGTACATGAACCCGTCGGCGACCCAGGATCAAATCGATTCGATCGAAAAGGCCCTCGATCAGAACCCTCAGGTCGACAGCGTGGACTACTTCAACCGGGACGAGAGCTTTGCGTTGTTCCAGCGGATCTTCCAGGAGGACGATCCCGAGATCATCAACACCATCAAACCCGAGGACCTGCCCACGTCGTTTCGGGTCAAGCCGAAGAACCCGAACGCCGACGTGGTGCAGGAGTTGGCCAAAACGTTCGAACCGAAAGCCGGTGTCTTCCAAGTCGAGTTCCCGTCCGAGCGGGTGCGACAGGTGCAAAGCGGCCTCCAACGGGTGTTGACGGTGCTGTTCGCGCTGTCGATCGTGCTGATCGTGGCCGCCTCGTTGCTGATCTTCATCGCCATTCAAACGGCGGTGTTCTCTCGCCGCCGAGAGATCGAAGTCATGCGCCTGGTCGGTGCGACCAACTGGTACATCCGCACCCCGTTCCTGATCGAAGGGTTGGTGCAAGGGTTGATCGGCGGCGCCATCGCCGGCGGCAGCCTCGGCATCCTCACGTACTTCGTTGCTCGCGATGACGGGTGGCTCAAAGGCTCGTTGTTCGAAGACTTCGCGTGGACGGTCAGTGATCTCTGGGGACAGCTTGCGCTCATCGGCGGGATCGGTGTCGGTGTTGGCGTCGTCTCCTCGTATCTCTCGACGCTCTGGTATCTCAAGGAATAGCGGGAGGCGTCGCGCTCAGGTCGCGACGAACCGCAGCAGAGCGGTCATGGCCGCCGCCACGGTGATCACCAACAACAGCGGGCCTCGTCGCCATGCGACGACGCATCCGGCCAGGACGCCGCCGACCCGGGTGGTGACCTCGACGGTGGTGCCCGCTGCCAGGGTTTGTTGGGCGACGAGCCCGGCGAACAATGCGGGCGGCAGGTGGCCGACGAGTTCTGCGAGCGGGCCCGACAGCGACACCCGGCTGAGACCGAACAGACCGATCGCCTTCCAGGCATAGGCGCCCACCGCGATCCCCAGGATCCACGGCCAGCTCACGGGTGTGGCCCGGCGGAGGTGTCTGCGGCGAGTGGTGATGCTGAGCGGCCGGCGACGATGGCACCGACGAATGCTCCCAGCACCGCAAGCAACACCGGCACTCCAGCCGGAACGAGCGGCACCGAGACCGCAGCGACGCCCGCTCCGACCGCGGCAGCGATCCGACCGGTGCGACGCTGCAGATGCGGGATCAGTAACGCCACGAACGCGGCGGGAAACGCGGCGTCGAGTCCCCATGCGTCCAGGTCGCCGAGGAGGTCGCCGCCCACGGCACCGATCAACGTGCCGAGGTTCCACATCACATACACGCTCAGGCCGGCGCTCAGGAAGCCCCGCCGTCGTTGCCCGGCCGTTTGGGCTGCGCCGATGGCGGTCGACTCGTCGATGATGAGCTGGGCTGCCGCCGCTCGAACTGGAATCGAGTCACCATGCAGCCAGGGAGCAACCACCGGGCCGTACAGCGCGTTGCGACCGGCCAGCAGGAGGGCGGATCCCGCAGCTGCAACAGCGGTACCGCCGGCGGCAATCACGCTGACCGCCGCGAACTGCGATGCTCCGGTGAAGACCAGCAACGACATCGCGCACGTCTGGACGACGGTGAATCCCGCAGCGACGGCCAGCACCCCGAACACCACGCCCACCACGCCGACGGCAGTTCCGATGGCCAGGCCGTCGCGGGTGGCTCGATCTGGGGACCATCGTGCCGATATGGGGGACGTTGGTCCCTGACGAGCGAGGCGTGGAGGCTTGATGATCAGATACTTATCGGACCGCCAGGCCGATGCCACACAAGGTTCACGAACAAGAAACGCGCTCGACCTGTGGGCGACGCAAGAATGAATTTGTCGCCCGTGCACGAAACGAGGAATGCGCCCATGCGGGTGTTGTTCGCAACCGCAGAACTGGTGCCGCTGGCCAAGGTCGGCGGGCTGGCTGAGGCGTCTGCGGGTCTCGTGCGAGGACTCCGGGACCTCGGGGTCGATGTCGACGTGGTCATGCCGGACTACGGCGACGTGGTTGCCGGCCCCGGGATCACCGTGATCACACCTCCGAGCCGGATCGATGCTCCGGCATGGTGCGGCGAGGTCACCATTCGTCGGATCGACCTGGCCGGGTTCGGCCCGGTGACCTTGGTCGATGCCGCCGGCCTTCGGCGACCCCACCCCTACGTTGATCCCGCCTCCGGCTGGGGGTGGCCGGACAACGATCACCGGTTCCTCGCCTTCTCGGCGGTTGTTGCGCTCCTGGTCGCGGCGGACCCCCCAGATGTTGTGCACCTCAACGACTGGCATACCGCGGGGACTCTTGCCTGGTTGCCGGCGGACCTGGCGACCGTGCTCACGGTGCACAACCTGAGCCACCAAGGGCAGTGCGATCGCCGCTGGTTGGACCTGATGGGGCCACGAGGCGCAGCGTTCGACGCGGGCGACCATGTGAATCTTCTCGCAGGAGCGATCCGCTCGGCCGATCGGGTCGTGGCAGTCAGTAGGCGGTACGCCGAGGAGATCCGCGAATCGGCCCATGGTTGCGGGCTGGATGAACTGCTCAGGTCTCGGGGCGGTGATCTTGTCGGCATCCGCAACGGAATCGACACCGACCGGTGGAACCCCGCAACCGATCCTCATCTGCTCGCCAACTATGACGACACCGACCTGGTCGGCAAGGAACTCTGCGCCAAGGAGTTGCAGCGCTTCGCCCGGTTCGAACAAAGCCGAGGCACCCGAATACCGGTGGTCGGGCTGGTTGCCCGGTTCGTGGACCAAAAGGGCGTCGATCTGGCCCTGGCGCTGGCGCCCTACCTGGCCCAACTCCCAGCGCAACTCGTGCTGTTGGGGGCGGGTGAACCGCAACTCACCGCCATGGCGGAACAAGCCGAGTTGGAGTACCCCGACAACATTTGGTTCGCTCGCGGCTACGACGACGCCCTGGCGCACCAGGTCATCGCCGGCAGCGATCTCCTCCTGGTGCCCAGTCGGTTCGAGCCGTGTGGACTGACCCAGATGGAAGCGCTCACCTACGGCACCATTCCTGTCGTGACCGACGTCGGAGGTCTTCACGACACCGTGATCGACGCGGATCTCGACCCTCGTAGTGGTACCGGATTCGTCGCCGCCCAACCCACCACGATCGACGTGTTGGACGCGCTGCATCGGGCGGTTCGGGGCTGGTCGAACAAACGCCGACGACTCGGCGTGCAGACTCGCGGGATGCGGGGTGACTGGTCCTGGCGAATTCCTGCCGCCGATTACCGCGAGTTGTACCGCGACGTGTCGGGCTGTGGCTGACAACGCGCTGGGTCGGCTGGCCGCCCGGCTCGGGGTGCAGACCGAGTTCACCGACGCCACCGGCGTCACACGACAGACCTCGACCGATGGCACGTTGGCGATCCTGCGGGCACGCGGCGTGGGCATTGAGCGGGTGGACCAGGCGCACGCGGCGTTGGCCTCATGGGAGAAGCGTCGTGCGGGTGCGCTCGTGCCGCCGGTCTTGGTGGCCTGGAACGGTTCGGGCCCGGTCGTACGTGTTCGCACCTCCTCGTGGTCCGATCGCGTGGAGTGCCGGCTGACGTTCGCCGACGGCTCCGCGGCTCGATGGTCGGTCGACGGCGACCGTCGCTATGACGCCGGCGGTCACCCGGCGCAAGGAGTCCCGGGGGTGTTCGTGACGCTCCCGGGAGATCTGCCGATTGGTCGTCACGTGCTGCGGGTCGACACACGTTCCGGATCTGCCGAGAGCATCGTGTTAGCTGCCCCGAGCGTCGCATTCCAGCCCGCAGGCTCGGAACAACGCCGCCAGTGGGGTGTTTTCTTGCCGCTCTACGCCGCGTGGCACCGCCCGTCACGAGCCCGACCCGGGGCTCCGATCGGCGACCTCGGCGATCTGCGCCGCCTCGCCGAATGGTCCGGCTCCCTTGGGTCGTCGATGGTCTCGACGCTGCCGTTGCTGGCCACCTTCGCCGACGCTCCGGCCGATCCCAGTCCCTATGCGCCGGTCTCACGGTTGGCTTGGAGCGAGCTGTACGTCGACCTCGAGGCGCTGCCGGCCGAGTTGCTCGACGCAACGGTGGTGGCCCGACGGCGTGCACTCCGCCGATTCTCTGCCCGGCAACCAGGTGAACGGGTCGACTACGAAGCCGTCTCGGCAGCGAAGCGCCGGGTCCTCGACGCAGTGGCGGTCGCGGTGGATGCCGATCCGGCCGCTGCCGCAGCGCTGGATCGCTTCCTCGCCGCGAACCCGACGGTCGGCCGGTACGCACGTTTCCGAGCCGCCGGGGAGGTCGCCGGCCGAGACCGGTCGTCGTGGCCGAGGCGCTGGCGGGACAGTCGGACCGGTCCCGATGACGCCGATCCTGTGGCGGTGCGCTCCCACGAGGTCACGCAGTGGCTCCTTGCGACACAACTGTTGGAGCTGACCGATGACCTCCACGAGCGGGGGATGGGGTTGAGCCTCGACCTCCCGATCGGGGCCCACCCCCAGGGGTTCGACACCTGGGCCTTCCCCGAGGTCTTCGCCTCGGGAGTATCGGTCGGCGCTCCCCCCGACGCGTTCTTTCGCGGCGGGCAGAACTGGGGATTCGCTCCGATTCGCCCTGATGCGGGGGCGATCGACGGATGGAACTACGTCGCCGGCTGCCTGGATCATCAGATGGCCGTTGCCGATCAGCTCCGCATCGATCACGTCATGGGGCTGGTCCGTCAGTTCTGGATCCCCCACGGCGGTGGACCCGACGACGGCGCCTACGTGGCGTACCCGTCGGAGGAGATCGTCGCGCTCATCACGTTGGCCTCCCATCAACACCGGACCGTTGTGCTGGGCGAGGACTTGGGCACCGTGCCGGCCGAGGTGCGCGAACTGATGGCGCGGCATCGATTCCGCGGCAGCTACGTCGCTCAGTTCGAGACCACCGATGATCCGCACGTCGCGGTGCGCGCCCCGCGAACCAGTCAGGTGGCGTCCTGGGGTACGCATGACCTGCCACCGTTCGCCGGGTGGTGGACCGAACACGATCTCGATGAACGAGCGCAGCTCGGACTGCTCGGCGGCGACGACGAAGCCGAGGCCCGGTCCGCTCGAGCATCGGCCCGAACTTCGGTGAGCAACTTGATCGCCCAAGTCGACGACGGTCTCGAGGTCGAACCCGAGGTCGAGGTCGAGGTCGCCGAGGTCGCCGAGTCGTCTCTTGCCGACTTCGCAACGGTGGTCGAGTTCCTCGGACGAAGCGATGCCGACCTGGTGCTCGTCGACGTCGAGGATCTGTTGGGTTCGACGGAGCCTCAGAATGTGCCGGGCACCTATCGCGAACGCGAGAACTGGAACCGGCGAGCGGAGTTGTCGGTTGATGAGCTCGCCGGCCGCGACGACATCTCGGCGGTGCTCACCCGGCTCGACCGTGCGAGACATGCGCCCCGGGTGTCGGATCTGGCGGTTCAGACCTGGCTCGGTCCCGATGATCTTCATCTCTTCAACGAGGGCAGTCATCTCCGATTGGCTGACAAGCTCGGCGCCCATCTGCGCGTGGTTGACGGGGTCTCCGGCGTGCAGTTCGCGGTGTGGGCACCCGAGGCCGAGTCGGTCCATGTCATCGGCGACTTCAATCAATGGGACCGACTCGCTACCCCGCTCGTGCCGGCGGAACGCAGCGGTATCTGGCAAGGGTTCGTCCCTGGGGTGACCCTGGGGCAACTCTACAAATATGCGATCCGCTCCCGCGTGGGCGGTGTCGAGATGGAGAAGGCCGATCCGCTGGCCACCCGGTGCGAGGAACCGCCGAGAACCGCCAGCATCGTGTGGCGCAGCGAGCACCGTTGGTCCGATGAGACGTGGATGAGCGAACGCTCGACGCGACAGGGACCGGGACGACCGATGTCGATCTACGAGGTGCACCTCGGGTCGTGGCGTCGCATTCCCGAGGACGGCGACCGCTGGTTGACCTACCGAGAGAGCGGTGTGGCCCTGGCGAAGTACTGCACGGAGTTGGGGTTCACCCACGTCGAGCTGATGCCCGTGATGGAGCACCCGTATGGGCCGTCCTGGGGGTACCAGATCACGGGCTACTTCGCCCCGACCAGTCGATTCGGCACGCCCGATGACTTCGCCTGGATGGTCGATCATCTGCACCAACACGGCATCGGGGTGATCCTCGACTGGGTACCGTCGCATTTCCCCAGTGACGCTCACGGGCTCGGCAGTTTCGACGGCTCGTTCCTCTATGAGCACGCCGACCCACGGCGGCGGATCCAGCCGGATTGGGACAGCCTCATCTTCAACTACGGCCGACGGGAGGTGCAGAGCTTCCTCATGTCGAACGCCCACTATTGGCTCGAGCGCTTCCACATCGACGGGCTGCGCTTCGATGCTGTGGCATCCATGCTCTACCTGGACTATTCACGCAGCGGCGGCGACTGGGTCCCGAACATCTGGGGTGGCAACGAACACCTCGAGGCCATCGAGTTCCTGCGTCGGTTGAACACCGAGATGTACGCGGCCTTCCCGGATGTGGTGCTCATGGCCGAGGAGTCGACGTCATGGCCCGGGGTCTCTGCTCCGGTGCATGCCGGCGGCCTGGGATTCGGGTACAAGTGGGATCTCGGCTGGATGCACGACACCCTTGGGTACCTCGGCCGCGATCCGATCCACCGTCCATGGCACCACCACGAGCTGACGTTCCGCTCGCTCTACTCGGGCACCGAACATTTCGTGCTGCCGCTGTCCCACGACGAGGTCGTGCACGGTAAGGGAACGCTGTTGTCTCGCATGCCCGGGGACCGGTGGCAGCAGTTCGCCAACCTGCGGCTGCTCGTCGGCTACCAGTACACGATTCCGGGGACGCCGCTGCTGTTCATGGGGTCCGAACTGGGCACCTGGGACGAATGGAACCACGACCGGAGTCTGCCGTGGCATCTGCTCGACGACGATCACCATGCCGGTATGCAACGTTGGGTCCGTCATCTCAATCATCTGATCCAGGAGAGCGAGGCACTACACGAACTCGATCGTGACCCGGCGGGCTTCGCGTGGATCGACGCGGACGACGACCGCCACAGCGTCTACGCCTGGATCCGAACGAGCCGGTCAGGATCGCCTGCGGTGGTCGTGATGAACGCCACGCCTGAGCCTCGACCGACGTGGCAGGTCGCGGTGCCGTCAGCAGGCGATTGGACGGTGAT
>Ga0105046_10019757_pt1 | contig 10211 bp, 9 predicted proteins | sample MAT03_FD_78385 | JGI IMG/M metagenome (GOLD analysis project Ga0105046, IMG submission 78385) | Freshwater microbial communities from Lake Fryxell liftoff mats and glacier meltwater in Antarctica - MAT-03 (megahit assembly) | ecosystem: Environmental > Aquatic > Freshwater > Ice > Liftoff... | reverse complement strand
GAGCCGCATTGCCCTCCGCCTCTATGCGCTGCGCGGCGACATCCCTGGCGTCACGAAGTCGAGCTGGTGAGAGGAGACTGCCATGGCACGGATCTGTGACGTCACCGGCAAGCGCGCGCTCGCCGGCAACAAGGTCTCTCACTCCAACCATTCGCAGGAGCCAAACGCCGCGCCGGTCGATCGCCACGTCGACGCGCCCTGCACGAGCAGCTTCAGATAGCGGGTGTAGCGCTCGCGGCCTGCCTCACATCGTCGGTCCCGCCGGCGTGAACATGATCGAGGCGCGTCACGCGACCCGGTTCGAAATGCTTCTCCTCGTCGGCGAGGAAGTCCTCACCGACGAACAGCGAGTAGGCAATCGCCTGATCGGTGGAGACTACGAGTCGGTCGGCGATCAGCCACTAGTCATGTGCACGGAACGCGATGCAAGCGAGAGCCACGAGCACGAAGGGTCGCGGCTTCTGCATCTTTCCCAGGTCAGAAATCTCCAGGATCGAGTGTTCGAAGGACTTCGACGTTTTGAAAGCGAATATGCACTTGTTCCCGGTCTCGAGAGCCGCCGGGAGAGAGCTGGAAAGGTGGTGCGAAATCTGGAACGTCCACCGGACTCCCACGCGGTGCATTGGGTGACGCGAGGAGCGTCGGCGGAAGCGAGAGCATATACGTGTCGTTGAGCCATCGCGCGTAGCCGAGCTCGCCGGCGACGAGCGCCGCATCGGCGTCCAACGGTCGACCGTCGATCGTGCCGGTCGCGCGGCGTGTCAGCAGGTCGACCACGAGATCGTACGTGTGCCCGCCCTCCGAGAACGTCACGTGGTCCCTCGAGCCCCTCACGTCCCAACGATGCAAAGCCTCGACAGTGCCCTCGCCGCCCCCTTCGTCCACTCGCCCGACGTAGCGAAAGCGAAGCTCGGCCACTTCGGCGTTCGGGTCGACGCCAGCGTTCGTCGCCACCCGCCGCGCGAGCGCCTCCGATGGGGTCACCTCACGCGCGCCGAGCGACGAGCCGCGCTCTGGCGGCAGCGGTCCGACGTTCGATGGACCGCGCCCCGGCGCGCACGCCGTCAGCGCCCCCAGCGCCGCTGCACCGAACAAGACTGCGAGCGCACGGTCGCGCCGACCTCCGAGGTGACTTTCGCTCATGATCGTTCTCCTCGCGGCGGTATCGAGTCGCCGCTACGCACTGTACCAAACGTACCACCGGCCTCGCCACCCGGGCGCTCGCCACGCTTGGCTGCATACATGAGAGCGTCGGCGCGCTGCACCAGCGCGTCGGCGCTCTCGGCGTCTGCGAGCGTGACCACGCCGACCGAGCACGTGAAGCGGTCTCCGAGAGACGGCGCGAGGTCTGCGAAAGCGCGCTCGAGTACCTCGAGGGCGAGCGCTCGATCTCCGCCCGACAAGAGAACGGCGAACTCATCACCGCCGAGTCTGTAACAGCCATCGACGCCTTGACGAACCACACGTTCGAGCGCGAGGCCGACGTCCCGAAGCAGCGTGTCTCCCGCCTCGTGTCCGCGGCTGTCGTTCACCAGCTTGAGGCGATCCACGTCGAGGAGGGCGAGCGCCAACGAGCCCCGTCTCGCGCGAGCGCGGCTGACCGCATCGGCGACGTCCGCCCTGAACTTCAGGCGGTTGCCGAGGCCGGTGAGCGCGTCGGTCTCGGCCAGCCTGCGAAAGCGCTCTGCACGCTGGTAGAGGCCATGGACCCCCCAGAGAATCAGCACACCGATGACGATTTCGGTGGCGAACTCACGCGGGTGTTCCGGCAGGTGCCCGACATCCACCCAGTCGGTGACCACCGGAAGCAAAGCGAGGAGGTACGCGGGACGCTGCACGATGCGTCTCATGGCAGTCAGGGTGCTCACCGCGATCTCTGCGCGTTCCGAGCTCCGAACCGATGATTCGGCGCCGTCGAGTCATATCGATGATCACGAGAGCTCGTCGTGAGAGATCGATACGACCGATAGGTCATGGAATGTTTTCCCTCGAGGGCCTGGCGGCCCGCGCACCGAGGAAGGATCGCAGCAGGCCGGGAAGCAAGAACAGCCCGAGCAACGAGCTGCTGCCGATACCGCCGATCACCGCAGTTGCGAGCGGTCGCTGAACCTCGCTGCCAGCCGACTGGGAGATCGCCATCGGAAAGAAGCCGATAGCAGCGACCATGGCGGTGAGGATCATGGCGCGTAGAACGGCGACAGCGCCGCCATGGACCGCCTCGTCGAGTGGGGTGCCGGCATCGATGCGCGTGCGGATCTCACTCGCCATCACGACGCCGTTGAGCACCGCGATGCCACAGAGCGCGATGAAGCCGACTGCAGCAGGAATGCTGAATGGCATGCCGCGCGCGCCGAGCGCGAGCACTCCACCGACCAGCGCGAAAGGCACGCTCGAAAAGACGGCGAGCGCGTAGCGGGCGTCGCCGAATGCGAGCATCAGCATTCCGAAGATGATGACGAGCGCGAGTGGCACGACGACCGCCAAACGCTCCGACGCACGCGACAAGTTCTCGAACTGGCCACCCCACTCGAGCCTGTGGCCCTCGGGCATCGGCACTTCGCGTTCGACTGCCGCGCGCGCCTCGTTCACGAAGCCCACCAGATCGCGTCCGCGGATGTTGACCTCGACGCGCACGCGCCGCTGCAGCGCTTTGCGGCTGATCTGCGCGGGACCGTCGACGTCGTGAACACTCGCGACCTGGCCGAGCGGAACGAAGTGTCCCTCGTCCAAGCCGACCGGCAGCGCAGCGAGCCCTTCGATGGTCGGACTCGCCGGGGGAAGCAGGACCCGCAGATCGTAACGTTTCTGCCCTTCGTAGACGAAACCGACCCGTCGGCCCTGCCGCGATGCCTCGACCGTCGCGAGCACGTCTTCCGCACGCATCCCATGACGCGCGAGCTTGGCGCGGTCTGCGCGGACCTCGAGCATCGGCAGACCGAGGGCGCGCTCCATGCGGACATCACCTGCGCCGGCGACGCCACGAATCGTTCGCATCACGCGTCGCGCGAGGGAGGTCATCACATTGAGGTTCTCACCGAACAGCAGGATGGCGACGTCTGCGCGCGAGCCGGACAGAATCTCGCTCGTGCGGTCTTCGATGGGCTGCGAGATGGAGACGAACGTCGACGGGACCTCTCGCTCGATCGCGGTTTTGAGGACTTCGCTGAGTCCGTCGAGGTCGCGCGCCGTCGACCATTGTTCCGGCGGTTTCAGCCGAACGAGGATATCGGTGTTGTCCATTCCCACCGGGTCGGTCGCCACCTCCGAACGTCCAGTCTGCGCGATCTGCGAGACCACCTCCGGATAACGCGCGACCACGCGTTGCACCTCGAGGTCGAGACGGCGCGCCTCGCCGAGTCCGATGCTCGGAATTCGGCGCACAGCGACCACGATGTCTCCCTCTTGAATGCGCGGTACGAAATCTGCGCCGAGCTCGAGCGCGACCGAGAAGGAGAGCGTGAGGGGGATACACGCGGCGAGGAACAACGGAACGCGCCGCGCGATGGCCCAGCGGAGCGCCCGCGAGTACCACCCTTCGACTCTCGCGAAGATCGCTCCGTGTCCGTGACTGCCTCTCTTCGGCGGGCGCAGGAACATCGCGACTCCGGCCGGAAAGATGAAGAGTGAGTAAATGACGGACCCGGCGAGCGCCAGCGCCATCGTCGCTGCCATCGGTCTGAACATCTTGCCCTCCGAGCCCTCGAGCGAGAGCAGCGGCAGGTACACGAGCAAAATGATCATCACCGAGAACACGACGGGCCGCGCGACACGCCCGAGCGCGTCGGCGATGGCCGAGCGCGCAGTGGTCCCCGGCTGGACATCTCCCAACGCGAGGCGCGCAATGACCGCTTCCGCCATCACGATCGGCCCATCGACGAGCAGACCGAAGTCGATGGCGCCGAGCGACATGAGGCTTCCGTCGATGCCGAGCGCGATCATCCCGGCCACGGCGAACACCATCGAAAACGGGATACCAAGCGTCACCAAGACCGCAGCGCGCCAGCTGCCGAGCAGCACGAGGATAACGAGGCCCACGAGGAGCGCGCCTTCGACGAGGTTGACGGTGACGGTGCGGAGGGTGCGATCGATGAAAGACGCGCGGTCGTAGACCACCTCGACGCGGACACCTTCGGGCAGCGTCCGCTCGATGTTGACCATCGCGGCCTTCACATCCTGCACTACCTGTCGCGAGTTCTGTCCAATCAGCATCATCACGACGCCGGTGACCGCTTCTCCGCGGCCGTTCTCGGTGACGACGCCATACGGGAGCGCCGCGCCGATGCGCGCTTCCCCGAGATTGCGGACGAGGACCGGTGTGCCGTCTTCGTCAGTTGCCACGACGACCGCGCCGATCTCCTCGACCCCGCGCAGCTGCGCGTCACCGCGGATCGACAACGCCTCGGGACCGCGCTCGATCCAGCCGCCGCCCACGCTGAGATTGTTGCGCTCGAGGGCGACGAGCACACGCTGCAGATCGATTCGATGGGCGGCCATCCGGCGTGGGTCGAGCACCACCTGGTACTCTTTGGCCGTGCCGCCCATCGCGTTGACCTCGATGACGCCGGGGACCGTGCGGAGTTTGGGTGTGATCTCCCACTCGAGCAGATCGCGGAGTGCCATCGACGAGTGGCGATCACTCTTGAGCACGAACTGGTAGATCTCGCCGAGGCCGGTCGACACCGGCGCGAGCGTGGGCGGTGCGATGCCTGGCGGGATCGACCCCTCGACCGAGCGTAGTCGCTCACCCACCAGCTGCCGTGCGAACCACACATCAATGTCTTCGTCGAACACGATGGTGACTGCGGATAGACCACCTCGCGTCACCGAGCGGAGCTCATCGGTGTTGGGTAAGCCTGTCATCGCCATCTCGAGCGGGAACGTGACGAAGCGCTCGACTTCTTCGGCGGAGAGCCCCGGCGCTTCGGTGAGGACGACGACCTGCACGTTGGTGACGTCCGGTACCGCGTCGATCGGCAGACGCGGTACGACGAACGCGCCGCCAGCGAGCACGAAGAGCCCAAGCGCGACGAGCGGCACGCGGCGCTCGACGCACCAGCGAACGATGGATTGCAGCATCTTAGCGCTCGAGCTCGCTCTTCAGCGCAAACGCGCCTTCGACCACCAGCGGCTCGCCGGCGACCAGACCGCGCACGATCTCGACACGCTCGCCCATCGCGACTCCGAGCTCGACCGCGCGGGCCTCATAGCGGTTCGGCGCGAGTTGCACGAATACGGACGGCGTTCCGTCGACGGGGGTGATCGCCGTGCGCGGCACCACCACGGCGCGTCGAACGAGTCGCGGTGCGTAGACGCTGGCATGGACGAACTGCCCGGGTCGCAGGATCCGCTGCGTGTTGTCTACCTCGATGCGCACAGCAGCAGTCCGTGTCTCCTCATCTACCTGCGCGCTGACGTGCGCGACGGTTCCGCGGAGGACCTCGCTCGGAAGGTTCTCGGAGGCGATCTCCGCTGTGTCTCCAATGCCGACACGCGGCAGGTCGCGCTCGTAGACATCGAGCAGCACCCAGAGCGAAGAGAGATCTGCGATTCGTACGATCGGCTGCGTCGGGTCGACGACTTGACCGAGCACCGCGTGACGCTCGACGATCTCTCCCGCCATTGGTGCACGGAGGGTGACGAAGCGCGGTGGCGTCCCATCACGCGCGCTCGCGCGGAGTTCGAGATCCGACACGCCCATCGCAGACAACATCTGCTCGAGCCCGCGGACGCGCGCGGCGAGCGCGCTCACCTCTGCCTGTGCATCCTCGACCGTCTGCGCGGTCGCGAGCTGAGAGCGACCGAGGCCGCTCTGTCGCGTCGCATGATTGCGCGCTGCCACGAGCTCGGCGCGCGCGCCAAGGAGCTCGGCGACCGCCTCACCGAGCTCCGGCGCCTCAATCTGTACGAGTGGCTGACCGGCCTCGACGAGATCGCCAAGCTCGACGAAGACACGCGTGATGCGCCCGTGCGTGCGCCCGCCGACGTGCGCCACCTTGGCCTGGTCGAAGTCTGCGGTACCGACGAGCAGGAGCTGCGGCGCGACGTCGCCTTCGGTTGCGGGCTGAACACGGAGCTGCGCGGCCTGCGCAAGCCGCGACGAGAGCTGCACGACGGCGGCGTCGACGCGGGCAGCCGGTGGAGTTGCCGCACCGCCTGTCGGCGCGAACATCCGGCCCGCGGTCGCGCCGACGATGAGTCCGAGGAGCGCACAGAGGATGGGCACCGCGATCCCCAACGAGGCGCGAGCGCGCGGTTGTTCGGGTGCCTCGAGCGGCACTGGGCCGGCCTGCGGCGCGAGGTCGAGGTCGCTGTGGTTGGTGTCTGGTGTCAGTTGGGTCGATGTCATGGCAAGTCACCTCCGATCTCTCGCTCGAGGCGTACGCGCGTCCCCCACGCCTCGGCGAGGAGCCGTGCGCGTCGCGACTCCAATGCGATGACCTCGCGGCGCGCGAGCAGGACGCGGAACACGTCCACCACGCCCGATACCAGCATGATTTCGATCGCCGCGAGCGCGCGCTCGGCGGCAGGTCGGGCCTGCGTGTCCACGATCTCCAGCTCGCGCAGCGTCAAGTCCAACGCTTCTGCAGCCGCGTGAATGGCTCGCTCGATCTGCTCACGGCTGAGGTCTGCTTCGACATCGGCGAGCGTCGCGAGACCGCGGACGACTGCGCGGTCACCCTGCGCCGTCAGAACGAACGGAAGGGACGTCTGCGCGCTGACACCGACCGTCTGCCCCGTCTGTACGTTGCCTTGCGCCTCATACTCGACGGCGACCATCAACGGATCGACCGCCTCGGCGTAGAGTCGATCCTCCGCGAGACGCAAGCGCCGCGCTTGGCGATCGAGCGAGAGCGGTTCTGCTCGCCGCGAAGCTCCGCGCCGTGCGAGCGTCACACCGTCGAGGGGAGCCGCCTCGGGAGACTCGAGCGGCGCGAGCACCACGAGCGTGTTGGCGCGGAGGCCAAGCGCCGCCCGGAAGTCGGCCTCGGCACGAGCGCGGACCCGTGAGGTCGCGGCGCGCTCCGCGTTCGAGTTGGCGACCTCAGCTTCCGCGAGCGCGACATCGAGCGTGGTGGCCGCTTGCGCAGCGAACAGCTCTTGAACCCTCGCGAGCAGCTGTTGTGCTTGCTGCGTGCGCCGCTCGGCGATCGCGTATTGCGCGACGCTCTCCGCACAGGCGATGTACGCGACAGCAGCCAACGCACGCGCGTCGTTTCGTGCGACCTCGAGATCAGCCTCGGCCGTTTCGATCGCGGCCGTCGCTTCTGCGCGCCACCGTCCGCGACGACCTCCGAGATCGAACGGGACCCCAAGCAAGACGCTATACGTGGCGGCCGACGCGTCGGGTACGCCAACCATCGCGCGGACGCCGATGACCGGATTTCCGACGAAGGGAACGGATGCGTAGTCCATGAAGCTCCCCGCTGCGGAACGACGCGCCTCCCCAGCGCGAACACTGGGTGCCGCGATGATCGCGCGCGCGGTGGCACCCCGGAGCGTCCATGTTTGCCCGAGGTGCTCTCCGGTACGATCGCTCCGCGGCTGCGCACGGACGGGCCCGCTCGCCGCGAGGATCGCTGCACTGAGGAGCCAGGCCAACGTCGTAGGCCAAGCTAGCTGACGCGCGACGTGCCTTGAATTCCACGGTGTGAACGCGAGACTCGCAGAATCACTATCTAGCGACTCATTCATGCATTGCTGCGCCGCGGTCGAGCCACAATCGACGGGGGATTCCACGAAAGCGCATTTCGATCTTCATGTGACTGACTCCGTGGCGATTGTTGCAATTGTCACGGCCATGCTCCGTCTGTCGCAGGCCCGAGTCCAATGTCTGGCATCGCTCTGTCATGTCGACCAGAACGAAATATCATTTCCACCTGTCGTCGCAGACGACAGGTGCTCGCACGGCACCACGATTAAGCCTGCCAGCTAGACGCCGCGCGGCACCATCACCTCGATCACCGCGGGAGCGACATGCGCGGTCACGGGGGTGTGCGCGAGGACTTCGCCATCGATCGAGATCGGCAGATTGGGCTCGGTCTCGATCCGGATCGAGCTCCCACGGAACACCACGACATCGTCGCGCCGCGTCCTCAATCTAAAGAGACTCGCGGTCCAGCTCGTCACCAGGCGACGTTTGAAATCGCCGCGCACCGCTTCAACGATGATCTCGCCATTGTCGAGGTCAGCCGCCTCCATCAGTTCGACTCCGCCGTGGAAGCGGCCATTGGCGATGCACCTCGACCACCCTCAGCCGCTGCGGCCCGTCGCCGGTGTCGATGGTCAGCCAGAAGGGCTGGAAGCGCGCATATTGCACCGCGGCCCAACCAAGATAGCCGATTCGGCCGAACACCTTCTTGAGCCCGTGCGGAACCGTCTCGGCGATTTGCGGGGCGATACCGATCGACGCGGCGTTCGCGAAGTAGTCGTCGTCGATCATGCCCAGGTCGATACGGCGGCGCTCGCCGTGCACGATGACGTCGACCGCCCCCTCGACATCGAGCGGTAGCCCGAGGGTTCGCGCGAAGCTGTTGGCGGTGCCGAGCGGCAGCACGCCGAGAACAACCTTGCGCCCCACGAGATCATCGACCAGCCCGCTCATGGTGCCGTCGCCACCACCGAGGATCATCACCTCCGGATTCTTCGCGAGCGCGCGCCGGGCAACCCGCTCCAGGTTCTTCGGGTCCCTCACAGCGTGCGCATCGACCGCGATGCCGTGCCCGCGCAGCGCGGCGCAGGCGCGCTCGAACAACGCCTGCCCGTTCCGCGAACGCGCATTGACGATCAGCGCAGCGGTTTTGAAATTGGACATCCGCGCATCCTAGCGCGAGGCGACCGCGTTGGTGTCGATCCCGGGGTTCCAGGTCTTGCGCGCCCATTGGCGTGCTCGGCTGCGCCGGACGTTGCCAACTCAACTACAAAGCTGTCGAGAGTCGTCGCGGCGCGAGCGTCGATGGCGCGCCGCGCTCGTGTCGATGGGTACGGGCGCATCGAGCAGGCGTTCGACATCGCGACGGCCGCGTCACACCAGCCCGCTCGCGGCAAGCTCGTCGGTCAGCTCGTGGTTGAGCATACCCGCGGCGTGCGTCCCCGTCGCAGCTGCGACGATGGCAGCCTGCATACGGCTGGTGAGGTCCCCGGCAGCATAGACGCCGGGCACAGAGGTCTCTCGCGTCATGGGGTCCACTCGGACGAAGCCGTCGGCGTCGAGCGCGACCGCGAGATCTCGAACGAGGTCGACCTGTCTCTGCGGTGGGTGGGCGAAGAGCACTTCGCAGGGGACGCTGACGCCGTCCGCGAGCACGACGCTCTCGAGAGCGCCTCCGGGAGCGCGCAGCCGCGCGATGGCGCGCGTCTCCACCTGGATCCCTCTCGCATCGAAACGAGCCAACGCTTCGGCGGGCACCTCGAACGCTCCGCTGGTGAAGACCACGACGTCGCGCGTCCAGCCGCGAAGGACGGGCACGAAGTGAAACGCCTCCACACTCCGCGCCAGGTAGCCCCAACGACGGTCGCGCACTTCCCATCCGTGACAGTACGGGCACTGGAAGATCGAGCGTCCCCACGACTCTTCAAATCCTTCGATCGACAGCATCTCGTCGACCATGCCGACGCAAAGAAGGATGCGTCTCGCTTCGACAACCCCGGATGACGTCGTTACGTGAAAGGCACCGCGGCTCCCGGCGACGGACTGCACACCAGCGTCGTGCACCTCGACGCTCGGGTACTGCTCGAGCTGTTGGCGTGCGACCTGGCGAAACGTATCGGGCGGAGTACCATCACGCGTGACGAAGTTGTGAATGTGAATAGCGGCCGCGTTTCGCCTGGGGCCGGAGTCGCATAGCAACACTCGCTTGCGGGCGCGACCGAGCGCGACGGCGGCGGAGAGGCCCGCGGGGCCGCCTCCGATGATGAGGGCGTCATAGGGCATGTGGGATCTCCTTGCGGGCATGTAGCGCGGAAAGAACAAGCCTGACAGAGCGAATCCCCGCGGTGGATCGGCGAAACCTCCGATTGGGAGCGGCGCTCCTTCACGGTCATCCAGCGAGAAGCGCACCATTAGATGCAACTTGGTTGCAACAGATTTGCGCTTGCGCTAGAAGGCTCACGATGAGTTCCCTGCTAGATCCGTCAACGAGGCCTCCACGCGCACGCCCGCGCCGCGCGCTCAGCGTCGGGCCCGTTCAGGCCGAATGGCTGCGCGCAACGTT
>Ga0105046_10019755_pt1 | contig 10212 bp, 11 predicted proteins | sample MAT03_FD_78385 | JGI IMG/M metagenome (GOLD analysis project Ga0105046, IMG submission 78385) | Freshwater microbial communities from Lake Fryxell liftoff mats and glacier meltwater in Antarctica - MAT-03 (megahit assembly) | ecosystem: Environmental > Aquatic > Freshwater > Ice > Liftoff... | reverse complement strand
GGGTTCGAGTGCCAATCGAGACATAGAGCTCGCGTTCGGTTACGGAGAGGGAAAGCGCAGCGCGCCGTTCAATCAGCCCGGCCAGTTCGTCGACAAAGCGGCGGTCGAGGGCGTAGATCGGGATTTCTTCGGCATGGTAGATCTTTTTGCCCGCCAATTGGCCGAGCAATTGCTCGACATCGCGATGCGTGTAGACGGCGGCGCGTCCGGCCAGCTTGCTGCCGCGGTGAAGTCGTTCCGCATCGGGCAGCCCGACCTCGATCCACGCCGTCACCCGGCCCGTTAAGTCGCGCACCAAGACCGCCGGTTCGTCGCCGGCGGCCACGCCCTGCGTAAAGGCGATGCCTTCGGTGTACTCCAGACAGTAGGCCAGCACACGCATCAACATGTATTCGGCTGCCTCGGAAGGCTGGCGCGCCACACGCAGATCGAGCGTTTCGTAGACGCCGCGGTCAACATCGGATAATTCGATGGTCAAATTGTAGATCGTTGCCGTTAAGGCCATACTATCCTCACACCTTTAACCCTTGAATAACTTCACAGCGGCCGCCGCGCCGCCGAGCAGAAAACCAACATCACTGCCGGCGGTGATAAATTGGAAGCCTTGTTTGGCTAATTCCAGCCCATGTTGGGGCGAAGAGCCGGCAAAACCAGGAATTTTACCCGTATTGCGACAGGCTTCTAAGACGCGTTCAATCGCCCGTGCGTGTTCCTCGCGTTGGAACATCACGCCCGGCGCAATACCCATTGACAGCGCCAAGTCAGAGGGTCCCAACCAGCAGCCATCCACACCTGGGGTGGCCAAAATTGCTTCGGCGTTATTCACGGCTTGGATGCTCTCGATCTGCACGGCGACAAAGAGCTGTTCGTCGATCCATTCAGCGTAATCGCTGCCATAAACGCGGGCGCGGCCCCAGCCCCAAGAGCGTGTGCCAACGGGCGGAAAGCGGCACGCATCGGCGGCGGCTTTGGCCTCTTCTGGCGTGTGGACCATCGGCACAATAATGCCCAGCATGCCCTCGTCGAGCAGGCGGCCGATCAGGGTGTAGTCGTTGCGTGCGACACGCGCCATCGGCACAGCCGAACCGGCCTGCATCGCGATCAGTGCGGCGGTGGTGGATTCATCGCCCCACGCGCCATGCTGGCGATCCAAGAGAAAGAAGTCGATGCCGGTATTGCTCAAGGTTTCGACGGCCGCCGGTGAACCTAAGCCTAACCCAAAACCGAAGGCCGCTTTGCCTTGCAACATGGCCTGCTTCGCGGTATTGATTTTCATGGTCGGTGTATCTCCCTTGCTACTGTGAAGTATGGGTAAGAATGTGATACTATAGTTGAAACTATCTAATTTCACTAATTACCTGTGTCAGTCAGGATTAAATCGATGGCAAATGTCTTACAAACGATCATTTCAGTTCACGGCTACACGATTCGTCTCACCGCACAACAATGGGCGCATATCACAGAATCCCACGATTACATGGCCGGCAACTTGGACAGCGTTATTGAAACCTTAGCTGAACCATCACGCATCATTCAAGGACAACGTGGCGAATCATTAGCGATCCGTGACTATGCCCATACAAATATTTCACGCAAGACAGCAGTTGTGGTCTACCGTGACGAACCTGATGGCTTTGTGATCACCGCTTTTTTTACATCCAAGCCAGAGAAGATTGAACAGAAAGGAGTGCGAGTATGGCAACAATGACCTTGCCACCTACATTGATTGGTTCATTATTGACACTATCTGCCCACCAACTTTGGATTGATTATGACGAACAAGCGGATGTTCTCTATATCAGTTTCCGCAAACCGCAGCAAGCGAATGACAGTGTGATGGAGGAAGAAGATACGATCTATCATTACCGTGATGACGAGGTTGTCGGCATTACTGTCTTGAACGCATCTGACAAAGTGTGAACAAACCTACCCAACCACGCCGACCAGCGTTAGCTCATGCGCACGGTGGCAACTGACCCAGTGGCCAGGGGTTAGCTCACGCAGCGTGGGCGGATCGGTGCGGCACACATCTTGCGCGTATTTGCAACGCGGATGAAAGTAGCAGCCCGACGGTGGATGCGCCGGATCCGCCACTTCGCCCTCTAAAATGATGCGCTGGGTGCGCAGACGCGGATCTGGTTTGGGAACGGCCGAGAGCAGCGCTTCTGTATACGGATGTTGAGGGGTGGTAAAGAGTGCTTCCGTCTCCGCAATCTCGACCATTTTGCCCACATACATCACGGCAACGCGGTCGCTGACATGTTTGACAACGCTCAGATCATGGGCGACAAACAGATAGGACAGGCCAAGCTGTTCTTGTAGATCCAGGAGCAGGTTGACAATCTGGGCCTGCACCGAAACATCCAGGGCAGAAACCGGCTCATCGGCCACGATCAGGGCCGGGTTGAGCGCCAGGGCGCGCGCAATACCGACGCGCTGACGTTGACCACCACTAAAGGCATGGGGATAGCGGCGCATATATTCCGGCGGCAACTGCACCAATTCTAACAGCGCTTCTACCCGATCCTTGCGTTCTTCCAGGCTCGTCACGCCATTGACCAGCAGCGGCTCACCAATAATGTCGAGCAGTGTCATGCGCGGGTTGAGCGACGAGTAGGGGTCTTGAAAGATCATCTGCATTTGGCGGCGCAGGGGCCGCAGGGCGCGTTTGGACAGGGTGGCAATATTGACGACGGTGTCATTGCCAGGTTGATTACTTGAGCGAAAACGAATCTCGCCTGCGGTCGGCTGCACGGCGCGCAAAATACAGCGCGCCGTGGTCGTCTTGCCACAGCCACTTTCGCCCACCAACGCCAGCGTTTCGCCTTTGTTTAGGTGAAAGCTGACATCATCCACTGCGCGCACATAGTTGGTCACGCGGCGCAAAAGCCCTTGGCGGATCGGGAAATATTTTTTAAGTTGCTTAACTTCGAGTAGTGGGTTGTGATTCAAGATGGTGTATGCCTGGTGGTCCCCAAGTAAATGGGGGCAATTATGGTAACTACTGAGCTTACTACAACGGATTTAGATAAGAACGGATTCTTTGCCCTGTCAAGAAAAATCCGTTCCTATCTAAATCCGTTGTAGTAAGCGGGCCGGAGCAGTTACAAATTATATTCACATAAAGACACGGCTCAAATCCAAAACGAAACCGGGCAAGACGGGATCACCAGATAGGCTAGTTGGATTGTATAAGGTCTCAACCGCTTCGCCTGGCTCATAAATCTCGGCCATTCGTGTCTGCGGATCGAGTAACCAGCCTAACCGTGCGCCGTTGGCTATATATTCGCGCATCTTTGCCCGTACAACCTCAATCTCATCACTGGGCGAGCATAGTTCGAGGACAAAGTCAGGACAAAGAGGGGCAAATCCACGCTTTTGATAGGCAGTTAGAACATTCCAACGCGCTTGCATGATCCAAGCCGCATCAGGTGAACGGGTTGCGCCATTTGGCAATTTAAAACCAGTGGACGAGTCAAAGGTCAGCCCCCATCCGCTGCGTTCATTCCAAAGCCATAATTGAGCGCTAATGCTGCCATTGCACGCGCCTGTTTCACTGCCTGCTGGTGGCATGATGATAACTTCTCCCGCTGCTGTGCGTTCCAGACGTAAATCGCGATTGGTCCGGCATAGTTCATAAAATTGTTCTTCGGTTATGGCTAAAGGTTCTACATTCAAGGTCAAGACAGTCATTTGTTCACCTCCAACGTCAATTCTTCCTGCTACCTCGGATCTGCATCATACCTTACTTGTGGTACAAGAAGCAACTGACTTGCTGATCATCGCCTTCTGCCACCAAGTGCGGCTCGCGTGTATCACATGTGCCGGGCATAAAATCTGGGCAACGCGGGTGAAAGGGACAGCCGGCGGGCCGATTGTAGGGGTGGGGAATCGAACCAGTGATCGTCGTCAACTTAGTGCGCGGCTTGGCCAGGATCGTCGGGATCGAGCGCAGCAGCGACCGTGTGTAAGGATGCTTGGGCGCGTGAAAAATCGCATCGACTGGGCCTTGCTCGACCACGCGGCCTAGGTACATCACCACCACATCGTCGGCCATTTCCGCAATCACACCCATGTCGTGGGTAATCAAAATGATGGCGAGGCCCTTTTCATCTTGAAGTTTGCGCAGCAGATCCAGAATTTGGGCTTGCGTGGTCACATCCAGCGCCGTGGTCGGTTCGTCGGCGATCAGAATCTTGGGATCACCGGCCAGCGCCATTGCGATCATGACGCGCTGGCGCAGACCACCGCTCAGTTGGAATGAATACTCGTCGATGCGCCGTTCTGGTTTGGGAATCCCCACCAGGCGCAACAGATCGATCGCCCGTTCGCGTGCTTCTTTTTTGTCTAGCGGGCTGTGCAGACGGACCGCCTCGATGATCTGGTTGCCCACGGTGTGAAAGGCGCTAAAAGAGGTCATCGGCTCTTGAAAGATCAACGCGATCTCTGCGCCGCGGATCGAGCGCATCGTGCGGCTGTCGGGGGCAAGCGTCGTTAGGTCAAGCTCATCAATTTGGCCATTGGGAAGATGACGGCGCAACCAGACATGGCCGCTTTCGATGCGCCCGGGCGGCTCTACAATCTGCAAAATCGAGCGCGCGGTCACGCTCTTGCCGCAGCCACTCTCGCCGACAATCCCGAGCGTTTTGCCCGGATAGATGTCAAAGCTGGCGCCATCCACAGCGTGGACCGTGCCCTCGTCCTGGTGGAAGTAGGTTTTTAGGTTTTGGATCGACAGAATGGGCAGTGAGATATTAGCTAGCATATCGGTTAAGATTCTTTCTCGATCCAATGTCCAACCGCGGCCAATACTTGCGGCAAATCTTCCAGCACCCGACCAGAAAGTTTGGATTCACCTATGCTTGTGTCATCAGCATGAAAGTGATGGGGCGCAGTCGCAATAAGTGGATAATGCGGTGCGTTATCCCACCGCAAAATGGGGCGGCTGGTGAATAGCTGGTAAGCATAATCCAGAAAACTTGGCTCAATATGCAACCAAATTTGAAATTGATAATTGCGCCTCAGCCGACAGCGAATTTTTAGCTCTACCTTGCCAGCCGCGGTTTCATCGTAATTGACAATGCGGACACTCCTACCAACGGATGTCCATGCAGATAACTGAGGATGGCATTAGTGAGGGCGTTCATCCTGCAACTCCTGATAAGCGAGTTGCCAATCCATCAGCATACTGCGCGCTGAACGCCATGCCAGCCAGTCATCTTCTTCGGAAGGAGTGGCCTGTCCCTCCAATCGGTTCGTAAATGTGTCAAAATCAGTCGCGTGCTTGCGCTCTAGCCTGCGGATGCGACGCTGGTAATAGGCAACTTTGTTACGTACTGCGGTCAAGGCTAGCGCCCACAACGCATCTTCCATGCTTGGATACTTCTGCGTTGCCACCAAGGCGCTTACAACTTTGTTCAGTATGTTTGTTGACGTTATGTCTAGTGACATAAATTAACCTTCTTATGGCGACTTACGACTTTTCGGGGTGGCGAACCCAATACCCGTCATGAATGCCCTGTACAGCTGACATAAGTATACCACGATCCGCCAACATTTGGCCGTTTACCCATACGGATCCGCAGCATCGCGTAGCCCGTCGCCTAGAAAGTTGAAAGCCAAAACCGCCAACGTTACTGGAATAGCCGGTGTCATCAGCCAGGGCGAAATGGCAACTGCCTGGATATTTTGCCCTTGTTGGAGCAAGACACCCCAACTGACGGCGGGCGGACGCAACCCCAGGCCCAGAAAACTGAGCGAAGTTTCGGCAATAATCATCGCCGGAATAGCCAGGGTGGTGGCGGCAATAATGTGGCTGAGAAAGGAAGGCACCATGTGGCGAAAAATAATCCGCATCTGGCTGGCGCCGGCCAACTCGGCCGCGGTGACAAAATCTTCCTCGCGCAACGAGAGAAAGCGCCCGCGCACCACGCGCGCCATCACTGTCCAGCCGATCAGCGAGATGATGATCGTGATAAAAAAGTAGATCCGGGTGACCGACCACTCGCGCGGCAAGGCCGCGGCGAGCCCCATCCAGAGTGGAATCGTGGGGATCGAGCGCATAATTTCGATAATGCGTTGGATCACATTATCGACCATGCCGCCATAAAGGCCAGAAATGCCGCCCAGTAAAACGCCGAGAAAGAGGCTGAGCGCCACACCCACCAGACCAATCGTCAAAGAAGCGCGCGTTGCCAGCATCAAGCGCGAGAAAAGATCCCGGCCTTGCAAATCTGTGCCCAGTAAAAAGATCCCTTCTTCCGCCGGCGCGCCCACCGTGCCGATCAGATGGCGATTGGTAGGGATAAAACCCAACAGCTTATATTCATAGCCTTGGGCAAAAAGCCGCACCGGAATCTTGTTGGCGGGGTCAATGACGTAGACGCGTTTGAAAGTCTTGGGGTCGCGTTTACCCGTCAGGCCAAAGACATGCGGGCGAAAGGCGCCTTCATCAAAAAAATGGATCGGCTGCGGAGGTAGCAATGAGCGTTGCTCGTCGGAGACAAAGGGATTGGCGTAAGCGAAGAAGTCGGGAAAGAGCACAATCAAGTAGAAAAATGCAATCACCACCCCCCCAATCATGGCCAGTTTGTGTTTGCGAAAGCGCCACCACATCAACTGCCATTGCGTCGCCACGGAGATGCGGTCGGCGACGTTTGATTTTTTGGGTTTGGTTGGTTGATTCAACGTTGCAACGGCTTCAGCCATACTTTACCTTCCGGAATAAAGGGTTTACAGAAAAATAGCATGAACGAATTTACGATTGACGATTTTTGATTAACGAAGCGATTGTGTCGATAAAATTGCGCTTTAGCCGATGAAGTATGGTTGGTTTATTCAACCATGCTGGCGACAAGACGACTTCGTAAATCGTCAATGTAAATCGTCAATCGCTAGCTGTTCTCCATGCCCAACCGAATTCGTGGATCGATCCACATTAAGACCAGATCCGACACAAAAGTCCCGATTACCGTCATTACCGCCAGCAAGAGCAAAATGGTGCCGGCCAGGAAGAGATCTTGGGCGATCAGCGCTTTGTAGAGCAGTGGCCCAACGGTGGGCAGACTGAGCACCAGCGAGACGATGATGCTACCTGAGACAATATAAGGGAAAAGATAACCAACGGTGCTCGCAAATGGGTTGAGCGCGGCCCGCACTGGGTATTTCAAGATCACACGCATTTCGGACAGCCCCTTGGCGCGCGCCGTCACCACATAGGGTTTGCGCAATTCGTCTAGCAGGTTGGCGCGCATGATGCGGATCAGCTCGGCCATGCCGGCCATGGCCAGGATGAAGGCAGGCAACGGCAGATGTTTGAGCATATCCCACACTTTGGCCACGCTCCATTCGGCCTGCATATATTCCGCCGAGAAAAGACCACCGATGCTCTTCATGCCAAAATACTTGAAGCCGACATAGAGCACGATCAGCGCCAACATAAAGTTGGGAATGGCAATGCCCAAAAAAGCAATGAAGGTTGCTAGATAATCACCGATCGAATATTTACGCACCGCCGAGTAGATGCCAACCGGCAATGCTATTCCCCAGATCAAGAGTACGGCGGCCATCGAAACCACCATCGTGAGCGGCAGTCGGTCGCCGATCACTTCGCGCACAGGGCGATTGTATTCCATGGAGGTGCCAAAGTTACCGCGCAACATCAAGCCCATCCACTTGGCATACTGCACATAAAGCGGCCGATCCAACCCATATTGTTGGCGCAGCGCAGCGGCTTCTTGCGCGCCTACCGTAGTGCCACTAGCCTGTAAATTGGCCACATACGCGGTCACATAATCGCCCGGTGGCAACTGGATCACCAGGAAGGAAAGGACGGAGGCAGCCCAGATGGTTAAGAGGCCGGCGAAAAGGCGACGAATAATGTAGGTAAGCATGATGAATTGCCACTTGTGGAGATTAAATAATGGGCATTATCAGTAGACAGGTAAACAGGTAGACAGGTAGACAGGTAGACAGGTAGACAGGTAAACAGATAGGCGTCACCTGTCTACCTGTTTACCTGTTTACCAAACCCTGTTAATCCGGACCGTGTCTGTCACTCGGCATTGGTAAAGTAGAACGTGGCCGGTCGTGTGATAGCCGGTGTTTGGCCCGCTTGAATATTAAACAGGCGGGAAGGAATGTTGCCCATGTTGTTGTTAACCACGCGCACACCCATAAACGCACCCGACTGGCCCACGGTGCCCATCGTCCACACTTCGTCGGTGATGATCTTCCAGATCTCCTGGCCGATCTGGACGCGCTCTTCTTCGCTGCCTTTCAGACCTTGGCTGAACAGATCAAAGACCTTGAGCACGCTCGGATCGGTTGGCTCGACGCCGTCGGCGCCGTTGGTGGAATACCAGACGCCATACCCCGGTCCCGTACCAGAGGTTTCATTGATCGGCAAGGCGTGGAACGGATAGAGGAAGAGTTCGTCGGTGCCATCATTTTGCCAGACGAAAATTTGCAATTCGTTGGCGGCGCGGCGCTGTTCCACCAAACTACGCTCCTGCTCTACCACATTGGCAAAAATACCGACCTTAGCCCAATCTTCCTTGACCAACTCAGCCAGTTGCGTAAACTGGATAAAAGCGGGAATGGTAGGCAGTTCAATGATCAGCCGCTCGCCGTTGTCGGTGCGCAGACGATAGCCCTCGCTATCCTTTTCGGTCAGGCCGATGGCATCCAACATGGCATTCGCCTGATCGATATCTGGTTGACTTGGCGACCAGAGCGTGCGATATTCTGGGCCAGGGTTGAAGGGCGAAGTTTCGGCCACGACGGCAGAACCAGGTGTGCCAATGCCAAGGAAGAGAATTTCGTTGATCTTGTCGCGATCAACGGCCAACGAAAGCGCGCGGCGGAAATCAACCGTGCGCAGCCATTTGCCAATTTCCTCATCGGCCTGATAGCTCTGGTTGAACTGGAAAGCACCGTCGGCACCATGCTGGGCCGGGTCCAGGTGAATGGTGTAGCCATTGGCTTCGGCGTTTTCCAACAGCACCGGCAGGTTCGCCAGCGCGATGTGGCGCGACTGGTAGTCATATTCACCAGCCACGGCGCGCAGGTTGAGCACTTCCAGATTTTCGGCCAGGGTCATGGAGATGCGGTCGATATAAGGCAGTTGATTGCCGGCGGTATCTACGCCATAATAGTAGGGATTGCGCTCCAATACCCAGTTGTCCGTCGCAATCGAATTGACGGTTTTCCAGGGTGTCAACACAGGCAAATCGGGATTGCGCGCCCAGGTGTTCTTGTCTTTGAACAGGTTCACCCAGTTGTCAAAACCTTCGGTGGCCACCAATGCATCCAGATCGGCCTGATCAACAAAGTCCGGATGGAATTGTTCTAGATAATGGGCGGGGGCAAAACCACCCAAGCCCACGTTGCCAAAGACGGCCTGGCCACCAAAGACGTTAACCGAACTTGCCAATACTTCGGCGAAGAGGCTGTTCGACTCGGGGAAGGTAAATTTAACTGTGTATTCGTCGACGGCTTCTAGGGTCGCACCTTTTTCGGTATTGAAGAAGGGCGATGGCACTGGCACCAACTCTTTATTCTGATACATATGCTCGTACCAGAAGACGATATCGGCGGTGGTGAAGGGCGCGCCATCCGACCATTTCAAGCCTTTGCGAAGCATGACTGTGACCGTCGTGCTGTCTTCGCTCACTTCCCAACCCTTGGCCAGGTTGGGGGTCAGTTCGGGGAAGTTTTCCGAATTCCAGAAAAGCAGACGATCACTACCAGCCACGCGATGGCCATTTTGGCCGTCACCGGGACCGGTAAAGCCACGCCGCCAGGTGCCGCCATATTTACCAATTTCGTTCAATGGTTCGATCACCAACAGATCTGCGGGGTCGGGCAAACGCTCTTCGACAGGGGGTAATGTGCCGGCGGCCACCAACTCGGCCAGCATGGGCGCTTCGTTAAATTCGGTGGGGAATTGGCTTGCATCGGTTACCAGCCCTGGCCCTTCGATTGTGCCAATCAGGCTCGCGCCTAGTTTTTCTTCCTCGGCGGGTGCTTCTGCTTCGGCGGCAGCTTCTTCAGCCGGTGCTTCAGTTGCTGCGGCTTCGGCGGCCGGTTCTTCGGCGGCCGGTGCCGCAGGGGCAGCGCCACCGGCACAAGCGGCCAATAACATGCTCAAGATGACCATGAGCGATAACAATCCGCTGACGGATGATCGTCGTTTTGACACAGGGTTCCTCC
>Ga0105046_10019753_pt1 | contig 10212 bp, 8 predicted proteins | sample MAT03_FD_78385 | JGI IMG/M metagenome (GOLD analysis project Ga0105046, IMG submission 78385) | Freshwater microbial communities from Lake Fryxell liftoff mats and glacier meltwater in Antarctica - MAT-03 (megahit assembly) | ecosystem: Environmental > Aquatic > Freshwater > Ice > Liftoff... | reverse complement strand
GAGACGGTCATCGTCACGCTTGCAGCTGGCACGGGCTACGGCCTCTCCGCCACTGCCTCGCAGCGCACGGCCCGCTACACAATCACTGATACGGCACGCCCGGCCGGCGCCGACTTGCAGATCGTGAACTTCGCCTACACCCCAGCCACCTTCTCACAAGACGCCGTGACCGGAGCAGTCACCATGACGGTGACGATTCGAAACAACGGGCTGGCTGATTCGGTTGCTGGCTCAGTGGAGTTGTTCGTCGGTCGTGATCGCGACCCGGCCAGCACTGCGGTGACGCAGTTTGGCACCGCCGTGGTGCCGATCATCGCTGCCGGTGCCACGGCAACGGTGGTCGTCACGTTCGACCCCGGCACGGCCTTCGATGCAGTGCTGCTGGCCGATCTGGGCAGCCAGTTCATCCGCGCCACGATCACCGTGACAGGTGATGCCAACACAGCCAACAACTTCTTCCTGGCCGCTCGCAACAACCTGCTGCTGACCGTCTAAGTCAGCATCTACACAGACTCTCGCACTTAAATGAAGAGGCCCGACTTGGCACACTGCCAGGTCGGGCCCTTTTCGTTCGATGAGCGAAGACCGCTCCTGCGACCGCTACTCCGCATCCCAATCCTGCCGCAGCATGCGCACCAGCATGCCGCTACCACTTGCCAATCTCACCGCGCCCGATGAATCGCGCACCAGGTGCACTTCGGCAAGCATGCCGGTGCGCATACCTACGAACTCGCGCTGTGGCACCTCACCCTCTGGCCCATCAGCCCCCGGCCAAACCAACTCCGGCCGATTCACCTTGCCGCGGCCAGACATGCACAACGTTATCACCAAGTCCTCAAGGGTGGGGTTATGGCCCACGATCATGATCGGCCCAGCGTGCTTTACGCCCGCTTGTGAGAACTCCTCAGCCAGCATGTGCATCACGGTGCGGTGTTCGCCGGCCGTCGAGAGCCACTCGCACGTGCGCAGCGGCAAGTCAGCCAACTGAGCGATGACCCGGGCCGTGTCGGCAGCGCGGACCACCGGGCTGGCGAGCACAACTGCTGGGCGCACGCTGCCCCCAGCGCCCGCCACGCCCCCAGCGCCCGCCACGCCCCCAGCCCCGGCCGCCGCCCCAAGCGCTGTGCCCACCTGAAAGTGCTGCCCGAGAAACTGCGCTTGCCCCACGCCGCGGGCTTTCAGCACCCGATCCTCATCGCGGTTGGTGGCTGAATCGCGCTCCGCCTTGCCATGCCGAACGATGTAAAGCACGGCGCTCCCCCCGGAGCGAGAATCCGCCGCCGGGCAAGAGGGTGCCGCGGCGCGAGAATCCTTTGGCGAGCTTCGATTCTCCGGTCGGTTCATCACCCAACCATAGAAAGCACAACACGACCGCGAGCGGCGCGTACGCTCAATCCATGGCCAAAAAGCCAACAGCTTCAGAGAGCGCAACCGCCGGCGGCACCAGGCCCGGGCCAGCGCGAGTGCTCTTTATGTACGGAGCCGAACGTACACGCCAGTTGCGCGAGACTGAGCTGCTGCGTACCCAACTCAAGGCACTCCACGGCGATGTGGATGTGATCACGTTCGATGGCAAATCCACATCCGCGGCGGAAGTTCTCGACGAACTGCGCACCTGCAACCTCATGATGACGCACAAGCTGGTCATCATCGACGAGGCGGAGCGCATGCTGACAGGAAGCGCCGACGAAGAAGTTCTGGCCAAAGGTGCTGGCGGCGAGCCGTCGGATGCGCAATCTGGTGATGCCGCTGACTCTGCCGCGGATGCCGCCGAGATTGCAGCCAAAGCCCGCAACCGCGAGTTGATCGCCGACTACGCCGCCAAGCCCGACCCGGCCAGCACGCTGATACTGCGAGCTGGGAAAAAGCTCAATGTTCCAAAGTTCACGAAGGCCATCAACACTTATGGCTTGGTCGTCATGACTGAACCGCTGACGGCCCCCGAGGCCGTCTCGCATGTGCTGATGCTCGCCCGCGAGCAGGGTGTAAAGCTCGATGCCGAAACCGCGGTGAGCATCGTCGAGCAAGTCGGGCTGAACGCCGGCCAACTCACCAGCGAGATCTCCAAACTCTCTCTGGCCGCTTTCGCCTTGGCTGATGCCGCTGACGGAAAGCCCCGCGGCCCGCTGACCATCACCCAGCAGCTCGTCGAGGAGATGACAGGTCAAAGCGGAACAAAGAAGCTCTTTGATTTTCAGGATGAACTGCTGGCCGGACAATCCACCGCCGCTCTCCTGCTCGTGCGGAAGTACGTCAGCGTCTATCGCTTTGCTCCCGCGGCCATCTCAATCGTCCTCGTGCGTCTCCTTGCCGAGCTAGCCAAAATCAGCATGATGGCCAGCCAGAACGAGCCGCCCGCGAGCATTCGTGGCAAACTGCGGCTGTGGGGCGCATCGGTGCAGACCAAGCTTGATGTCGGTGCGAGCATCAGGCCCACCACCGCCGCGGAGCTCTTCCGCCTGACTGTCGATGCAGATGTGAAGATGAAGTCTGGCGGCGATGTTGACCCGCTGCGCGTGCTGGAGTGCGCGGTGCTACGCATCAGCCGGACCATTGAGCGAGTCAAAGCCACTAGCAAGCCAGCCGTAGCGGCGGGCAGCTCACAACGCTGGCCAGCACGGCGCTGAGCATGCTTGCCTTGTTTTTCGACAGCCAATCGCGCCACTAGGGCATCTACCCGCGCAAAAACATGCTGGTCTGCACTCGCGCGGCCTTGGCGTTCCGGCTCAAACTCGCGCCTGCCCGATGATTGCTGCATGCCCTGCTTCGATATGCTCCGCTTCGACATGCTTCGCCCTGCCCTTGCACTCTCCGCCCTCACCTGCCTGGCCATCGGCGGCTGCGCATCAAATGTTGCCCAGCCGGGCAAAAGCACACCCGACTCCCCATTAACAGCGGACACCGCAGGCGGCCCAGTTGACCCGGCTATTGCCGCGGCACAATCTGCTCAGCAACTCTTCGACAAACTCCGCCAGCGCCAGGCCAACCCCGCTGCGCAACCGATCGCTGCCGCGCCGCCAGCTGGGGGCCCCGCAGTTGCGGTGCCCATCGCAAGCGCCACTGCGCCTGCCAACACACCGCTGCGGCTGACAGAGCAAGCGCCGAGCGCTGTCCCTGCGGTCAGCTCACCGGCGCAGCCCGCGCGCACAGCCACGCCCGCCGTTACCACTGGCGAGAGCCCAACTTCCAATCGTCTTATAGCTGATTATGCACGCGAGCTTGCCGTGCAGCTTGATGCTGATGCGCAGCGCGGCACGAACCCGGCGCTCGCCACCGCCATCACGCTCGCCGCTCTCTCGCCACTTGATGCCTCCATCGCCGATCGCCTGACGACGAAGATGACCAAACTCGATGGTGAGAATCGCCATCTGGTCGATCTGGTGCGCGGGCTGGCCCTTGCCGCAAGCTCTGGCGGCAAGACGAGCACGCTGGCCACCCCGAGCACCATCGCACCTGCCTCTACCGTGCAGATTGTGCTCGCCGCGGCGGCCAAACTAGGTGAATCTCGCGGACTGCGCATGGCAACGCTCGCAGCGTGCAGCCAAGTCGAGAGCTTTGGCCGCTACATACCGATGCCGACCGACCGCTTCATTGCAGGGCAACGCCGCGGCGTGATCCTCTACGCCGAGCTCGCCAACTTCGTCAATGCTGATTCGCCAACTGGGGATTCTGCCAGTGAGGGCTCCGCAGATGGCCCCTTTGCGGTGACACTTCGCCAAAGCGTGCAACTTCTCAAGGAGTCTGATGGCACCGTGGCCGTGGATTTTGGCTCGACGGAGTTTGCCAGCCGCTCGCGCTCGCCGCGGCGAGACCTCTTCCTTGCCCAACGCATTGATCTGCCAGCGAATCTGACCATCGGCACCTATGTGCTCAACGTGCGCATTACCGATGTTGCCAGCAGTAGTGAGACAGAGCAGAAGCTGCCGCTGATGGTGATCGCTCGGTAAAGATGCTATCTTGCCGCCCGACGGCGCGGGCTCGTGGCAGCGCGACGCTGTACACTTCCGCCATGAGATACCGCGCCGTAGGCAAGACCAACATTCAAGTCTCTGAGATTGGCTTTGGCTGCTGGACGATGGGCGGGCCGAACTGGTCGCTTGCTGACGGCAGCCCGGTCGGCTGGGCAGACGTCAACGATGCCGAAGTGATCGCAGGAATCAAGGTGGGCCTGGATGCGGGTGTGAATCATTGGGACAATGCCGATATCTACGGTAATGGCCGCGCCGAGCGCACGCTGGGCCAAGCGCTCAAGTCTCTGGGTATCGATCGCAAGATGCAGATCATCGCCACCAAGGTTGGGCACTTCCGCGGCACAGCGCCGTGGGCTTATCACCCGGCTCACATCCGCCAGCAGTGCGAGCAATCGCTGCGAAATCTCGGCACCGACTACATCGATATCTACTACTTCCATCACGGCACCTACACCGGGCCTGATCACACCGGCGCAGCGCACGACTATCTGCATGAAGCCAGTGCCACCATGCACGCACTTGTCAAAGAGGGCAAGGTGCGCGCCATCGGCCAGAGTGCTTACAACGATGATGATTTTACCCGCGCTATCCCGGTGCTCAGGCCCGATGTGCTGCAGAACAAGGCAAACATGCGCTACGACCCATCCATCGCGCCGGGCAGCCGCGTGCAAAAACTAATGGCTGAGCATGGGTGCAGCTTCGTCGCCTTCGGCCCGCTTGATCAGGGCGTTCTGCTCGACAAGTTTGATCCGGACAATCCGCCGAAGTTTGAGGAGGGAGACTACCGCAATCAGCGCAAGGACATGGTGCCAGCCGTGCTGCGCGATGTTCGCGATAAGCTTAAGACCGTCAAGGCCGCCGTGGGCAGCACGACGGAGGACCTTGCCTCGGCCGCGTGTCGCTGGGTGCTCGCGCACGATCATGTGTGCAGCGTCATCCCCGGTTTTCGCAATCCCAAGCAGGCCACCTGCAACATTCGTGCGGGCAGCGATGCGCCCATGGCTCATGACCAGGTGCGCGCCTTCCGCGCACTCTTTGCCGGTGCCAACTGACCTGGCCGGGTGGCAGCGTGATACCGTTGCCAGCACACCGTGGCGAAAGGACGCGTCATCTCGCTGCGCGAAGTCGGCTTTCTGGCCGGCATGCGCATCCGCAAAAAGCTGATCGTACTGCATACGTTCTTCTCGCTGGTGCTTGTCGCGCTGCTCACACTCGCCCTCAGCCCCGCCGTCAATCGCATTCTGGAGCGAGCCGAACTATCGGGCGCGCGCGATTCGGCTCTGCTTACCGCGCGGCTGCTGGCAGCCAAGCCCGATGCAGAACCGCCGCCCGGTGTGCGCATCGGCACGCTCGCCGCGCTGCAGCAACTGCTGGCCTCCCAGCCCCTGCCAAGCCCGGCGCGCACAAGTAGTGGCCCAAATGAGAGTGCGCCCCAAAGCGGCGATGATGTGCAAACCGTGCGCCTGCTTGACAGCACACCCGCTTTGCTGCTGCAACTGCCAGATGGCCGCGCCCTGCTCTCACAGGTGCGGCTTGAAGATGCCCGCGCCGCCGTCGTACACGTCTACGCCGTTCTGATTCTCTCCCTGCTGGCGGTGTACGGCCTGATCGCGCTGGCACTCGAGATTCTGGTGCTGCCGCGCCATGTCTATCGCCCGATCGCCGCGATTCTGAGGGCTGATCAGGCCGTGCGCGAGAATCAGCGCGACGCCGAGCTTATCGATGAGCGGCAGATCCCCGCCGATGAGCTTGGCGAGATCATGCGCTCGCACAATCGCACCGTCATGCAGCTTCGCCAGAACGAGGGCGCGCTTGCCGGCGCCAATGCCCAGCTCGGTCAGGCCTTGGGCGACTTGCAACGCAAGAACCACCTGCTGGAGACCGCGCAGCGCAACCTCGCTGATGCTGATCGCCTCGCCTCGCTCGGTGTCATGTCAGCCGGACTCGCCCACGAGATGAACACACCGCTGGCCGTCATCCGCGGCCTCGGCGAGAAACTCAGTAAGAACGGCCGCCTGGAGCAAACCGAGCTCGCGCTGATGCTGCGCGTGACCGATCGGCTGGAGCGCCTCAGCGAAGGACTGCTTGATTTCGCCCGTGTGCGGCCCATGAACGCCGTCTCAACCGCGCTGCAACCCATCGTTGATGAGGCCTGGCTCCTCGTATGCCTTGATCGCAGCGCCGATGGCATCGAGATGATCAACGCCATACCCACTGGCCTTACAGCGCGCTGCGATGGCGATCGTGTGCTGCAAGTGCTTGTCAATGTGCTGCGCAACGCCGCGGAAGCATCGCTGCTGCCGCATGCAGCGACAACAACCAGTGCGACACCGGGAAAAGCCATGAGGTGGAGCATGGATGGCAAGCCGCGCATCACCATCACCGGCAGCACGGCAAAGCGCGATGGCGCAGAATGGGCCTCCATCACCATTGCCGATGAAGGCCCCGGGCTTGACCCTGCCATTGCCAGCCGCCTGTTTGAACCCTTTGCCAGCACACGGCTCGACAGCAAAGGCACCGGACTTGGCCTGGCTGTCAGCGAGGGAATCATTCGCGAGCACGGCGGCATCATCACCGCGGCGAATCGCAGTGATGGCCACGGCGCCATCTTTGAAATTCTGCTGCCACGCTAGATCGCGCTGCTGGCCCGCTACGACGCCAAGGTTGACAACTGCGGCGGGCGCTCTCGGCAAAGGGCAAGCAGCTCAATCAACTGGCGCTGCTGCGCTGCCGATAGGTGTGCAAACTGCTGGCGATGCGTGGCCACAATTGGCTCATCCAAACCTGCCAGCAATGCCAACCCCTGCTCGGTTAGTTTGACGAGCACCACACGCCGATCACTGCCACTTCGCCGCCTGCGCACCAGCCCGTTCTCCTCAAGGCGATCAATCAGCCGAGTGACATCCGGAACCGGGGTGACCAGTTGGCGAGTGATCTGCGAACATGCCACCTCGCCCGCCTCAGCATCTCCCGCGGCGGGTTCAGGAGCTTTGCCGCCGGCCCGCTCGGTAGTGAGCACAAGGTGACCGCGCAAGATGCGCAGCACGTTGTATGTGGCGTTGGAAAGACCAGCGTTCTTAAGGACGCCGGGCAAATCGGCCTCGACGATCGCCGCGGTGCGGATCAGCGAGAGGAAAAGCTCCTGCCCTGGCTCATCAAAGGGACGTTTCTTACCAATCTCGGTTTGCAGAGTTACCATTGCTGTCAAGACGATACTTGGGCAGCCAAACACCGGTTCGATGGCAAATGTAAACATGCCCGAACTTCGCGTTATCCGGACCTCCGAGACGGAAATCCCGTAGCGTCTGCTCGCTGGGCTGCTCAGCCGCCCCGCGTTACCCATGCCCTCATAGCGCGGGCCACATCGAGCGGCTCAGCATCGTGCCGGCACAACGGGCGCAGTGCCTGCAAAAGTTCTTCGGACGCCAGCCCAACGTTGGATGCAACTGGCTGGCCGGAGGTGACAGGCGCGACATGCCGATTAATCTTGGGGTGCGCGGTCGGCGCCAGCACCTCTTTGTCGTATGCCAGCTCCTCATGAAGCTTCTCACCGGGCCGCGAGCCAGTCAGTGCAATGGGCATGGCTACAGCATCTCCATCCTCACCAATGCCTAGCGCCGCTTCCAGCGTCTCCCAGCCGCCCAGAACCTCAATGCCAGCATTGGCAACACCATCATGCAGCAGCACTGGCGCTGCGCCGTGCATGCGTGCAAAGCGGCACGCCAGCTCCACGATGCGAATCGGCTTGCCCATATCCAGCACGAACACCGGCGCACAACCCTGCTGATCATGCAGCGCGGCGGCCTGCACCACCAGGGTCGCTGCCTCGGGGATAGTCATGAAGTACCGCGTCATCCGCGCATCAGTCACTGAGAGTGGCACACCCTCGGCCACCTGCCGCAGCCAGATTGGCACCACCGAGCAGGCCGAGGCCAGCACATTGCCAAAGCGCACGGCGCTAAACAGCGTTGTGCTTCCCATTTTGGCCTGCGCCGCCACAAACAGCTCTGCCAGACGCTTGCTGGCACCCATCGCACTCGACGGATTCACCGCCTTGTCGGTGGAGATCAGCACAAATCGCTCCGCGCCCGCCTTGGCCGAGGCCAGTGCAATCGACGCAGTGCCAAACAGGTTGTTCTCCAGCGCACGCCCCGGATGGTCCTCCATCAGCGGTACGTGCTTGTGCGCTGCGGCGTGAAAAACCACCTGCGGCTTCAACCTGCCCACCAGCCGCTCCGTCGCCGCAGCATCGACCACATCATGCAACACAGCATGCCGCGGCACACCGGCAAACCGTCTTGCCATAGTCTGATCAATCTCGAAGAGGGCATTCTCCGATCGCTCCATCAGAATCACTGACTCTGGCGCAAAGCTCGCCACAATCTGTGCGAGCGCCGAGCCGATCGACCCACCCGCGCCGGTGATGAGCACGCGCTTGCCTGTAATCACACGGGCGACCGACTCACGGTCAATGCCCGCTCCGGTGCGGCCAATGAGCAGCTCAGGGTCAATCTGATCGGCCAATAGTGGCCGAATGGCCGCCGCGCCGTTCCCGCCCGCCATTGCCGGGCCGCTCATGCGGCCAGAGAGCGATTCACGGGCCGTCGGCACCCAGCGCGCCGTAATCCCCAGCAGTTGCAGCATGCTCGCCAGCCGCTTGAGCCGCGCTGCCCCATACTCCGCCGGCACACAGATCAGCGCCAGCGAAAAGCGATACCGCGCGTGCAGGCCAGTGAGATCAGCCGCGCTGCCCAGCCGCGGCGGCAAAACCCCAAACGACTCCGCCGCGCTCGCAGGCATACCCACGGGTGCGGAAGTGTCAAGATCATCAAGTGTGATGTAGCCGCTGGCAACCGCAATCGAGCCCGCGCTGTCCGCCGCGAAGTCACTTGCGGCTGCTGCCAGTTGAGATGCGAGGTACCGGCAAGTCGCCCGCGTGCCAATGAGCACGATGCCGCGCGCCGGTAGCCCGGTATTTGACTGCGAGTTGCCTCCCCCAGAGCGCAAGGTTTGCGCGGCGGCGATTTCTGCCCGGCCCGAGAGTTTGGATTCAGCGATATCTGCTTGCGTGGCTGCCATTGCTGGCACCATCGCAACTTGCAAGCCAAAGCAAGGCCGGCCAGGTGACTGATTCAGCCCCAGACGCCAACAACCCGCGTGCGATCTGGAACATGCCTCAGCACCACCGCGCCCGCGCCGATAATGCAGTTCGCGCCGATGATCACACCGGGCAGCACTCTCGCCCCAAGGCCAACGAGCGTGTCGGCCCCAACCGAAACATCGCCGCCGAGTACTGCGCCCGGCGCAACATGGGCATTTTCACCGATTGTGCAGTCGTGCTCCACGATGCAACCGCTGTTGATGATGGCGTGGGCAGCGATGCGCGCGCGGCTATGCACGATGGCTCGCGGCCCCACAAAAATGCCGCCGCGGATGGCTAGCTCGCCGGAGGCAGAGACAAACGCCTCCGGGTGTACCACATTGGCCCAAACCGGGCCGCTGGCCCGCGCCGCACCATCGCAAACGAGCGCCGCCCCCAGTTTGATCACGCGTGAGAGCACGCCGCGCCGGGCGGCAACATTGCCAATGGCCAAAATGAGGGTCTGACCGCCGAGACAGGCGGCCAAAAGGTCACCATCTTGCAGCCCGCCGATATGCCGCGGCGGTGGCTCCGCTACGGCGGCCAAAGGCGGTGCCGGCATGGCCGCGCTGTCGACGAGCGGCGGATGCAGCAAAGTGGCCGAGAGCGCCGCGGCGGCATCGTCGTCTAAAAAGCCCGCAAGCACCTGCCCAGCGAGACCCGCGGCCTCGGCGACAACCACTGCGTGGCCGCCACCACCAAGCAGAATCATGCCAAGGGCCGCTTTTGACGGTTCGGCAGCGAGCGATGGGGCTGGCAAGGCGGAAAGTGGCATGAGGGCGGGGCGAACAGGTGTGAGAGCGAAGTAAGCGATGTGCTTGCGTTGTTATCGGTACGCGGGCCCGGTGAGTTTGGTTGTTGTTTCCCCACTCACACTGCGCCAAGCGGGGAAGATTCGTGGATGACGTGCGGTTCTGGCCTCCCTCGTACCCGCACTGCCCTCCTGCGCGCACGCGTGTACCCGTGCCCCCCCCGCGCGGCGGGCACGGTCTGGCCGAACCCTCATCAGAAATGCAGGGCCCCAGTGACTGCGAGGGGTGCTTTCTCCCGATAACCTCCGCTGCATGGTCCTGCTCACCCTCACCTCCGTCGTCTTGCTGG
>Ga0105046_10019751_pt1 | contig 10212 bp, 9 predicted proteins | sample MAT03_FD_78385 | JGI IMG/M metagenome (GOLD analysis project Ga0105046, IMG submission 78385) | Freshwater microbial communities from Lake Fryxell liftoff mats and glacier meltwater in Antarctica - MAT-03 (megahit assembly) | ecosystem: Environmental > Aquatic > Freshwater > Ice > Liftoff... | reverse complement strand
TCAGCTTGCTGCTGCTGACAGCCGGGGCGCGGCAGCATCGCAGGGGGTATGTCGACCTGCCTGCGGTATCTATCTGCGGTTTCAACACCATTCGTCGTTTTGTTCGAGCATCATGGCGCCGACGAGCCAAGAAATTCTTCTCTTCTGCCTGGCGCACATCGAAACATCCTCAATGCCCTGTTCATGATCGCCAGTTCGCTCATTGCAGGTGCGCTGTTGTCCGCCGGTTTCACCATCCCGCAGATCTTCCTGTTCGTGGGACTGGCCAACGCGGTGGTGGCCTTCTACATCTTCATGCTGGTGCCGGAGTACCTGCTGCGCTTCGTCGCCTGGATCATCACGCGCTGCGTCTACCGATTCAAGGTCACCGGTGACGACAACATCCCGACCACCGGGGCCGCCATCCTGGCATGCAACCACGTGAGCTTCATTGACGCCGTACTGCTGCTGGCTGCCAGCCCGCGCCCGATCTACTTCGTCATGGACCGCCGCATCTTCAGCATGCCGGTGCTCGGATCGCTGTTCAAACTCGCCAAGGCCATACCCATCGCACCACGTGCCGAGGACCCCGTCGCCTACGAATCGGCACTTGCTGCTGCACAGAAAGTACTCAAAGAAGGCGACCTGCTGGCCATCTTTCCGGAAGGTGGGCTGACCCTGGACGGCAAGCTGCAAGAATTCAAGGGCGGCATCATGAAAATCCTGGAACGTGAGCCGGTCCCCGTGATCCCGATGGCCCTGACAAACCTGTGGGGCTCGTTCTTCAGCCGCGTTGAGGAGGGAAATGCGATGGTCCGGCCTTTCCGACGCGGCATGTTCAGCCGGGTTGGCCTACAGGTCGGCACCCAACTCGCGCCCAATGACGTCCGTCCAGAGGTACTGCAAGCACACGTCGCCAGTCTGCTGGCCAGGGCCTGAAGCCCGGCCGCAACCACAAGCCGACGGAACGTGCTGGACGTGCTGTTGGACGGCACTTCCCCGCCCGACCAAGGATACCTGCCGGGTACCGAAATTCGATACCGCCGGCACTGCCTGGATGAACTTCGACTGAATTCGCGGACTTGGGCGCACGCTGGACGGAGACTTCGTCCATCAGCCGTTCAACCATCTCGGAGATCATCATGTCCACACGCACCCTTGACACCCAAAATATACGAAACGCGAAGCGTCTGTCGGCGCGCGGCACCCGGGCAAAGCCGACAAAGCCCGCAAAGACAGCCATCACCATCGTCTTGTCCGGCGCCATCGTCCTTGGAATCTGCGCCACGACCTGGAGCATGCTGCAGGCAGAGTTCGAAAGAACTTTTCACGAGTTCTCAGCCCGCCCGACCGTCGCACTGGACTGCGCAAGCTTGCATGGACGTGATGCCAATCGCGCCGACGCGTATCGCGCAAAGCGCCCTACGACCATCATCCCACTCCAGCAGGCCCCAACACCCAATTTCAGCAGGTGTGCACCGCGGCCAGAACCGACGGAGACATCGCAGCACTCTATCTGGCTACTCTGTTTGAACTGCGCCACTCGTCTTGAAGTGGTTTGAATCGACAAAAATATAGCCGTTTGGGGTGACCATCGGGAAGTCGGTGGCATGACTCGCAGCTTACGGACCTATGGTTAGCCGAAGTCAATAACGCCAGCGCTCGATGACCGGCGGCAGCACGAAGTCATTCAGGAACACTACGTCGATACATTGCCGCCCATGCAGCAGTTGGCACACACAACTTCGAGGATGACGGAGGTGATATGGGCTCGTCCAACAACCGGATGAGATAGCGGCTTCGCGCGATCTATCCCCCAAATGGGGGATGCTTGTTCCCGTTGCGCGCAGCAACAATCGCTCGAGTGTTTCAGTCTTGCGCAGCGACCGGCTTGCGCGTTGAAACGCGTGAGGGTGAGTTACAAGTGCCGCGCAGTCGATCTGCGGTTCATGGAGGTCTGCGCGTCTTGGCGGCTCAAGCATTTGAATACGTGGCGCGGATTCTTTCTGTTTGAAGCGCCTGAATAGGATTGGTGAGACCGTGCGCTCATGATTGGCCCCGGGCAAACCTTCCGTTCTATGCATTGAAGGTTGGCGATCTAGGAAGTTGGCTGCATTTTGGTGGAGTGCTATAGATTCTTGTTGAGAAAGAAGCCTTTATGTCTATTTGCTCTCGCGCTTTGACGACCGCATGCATACCCTTCATTGTGGCGGGATGTGCGCAAATTACTCCTGATCGAGACAATCAGCGCGAGGCAGCAGAACAGGTGTCGCGTATTGACAAGCACAGCAGCTTCCCGGCGGTTCGACGCATTTTTTTCGAGCAAGTCAACTTTGTTGAGATGATCGATCCGCACGGAAGGGCCACACAAACTGAATCATGGCAAGCGTCCGCCAAGTCGGCAAACGACGACGAGCGAAAGTGGGGCGTGCGCTATGACTTGGTCCTGGCATGGTTTCGCGAAACCAAGGAAATGAACAATGCCGCAAAGGTTCGCCAGCGAAACGCGGTGCAGGACAAAATTTTGGGCGTTACGCAGTCACGCTGCAACGTGTTCAAGACGTACTTGCGGCGCCAGCAGAGCGATATCGGATTTGCCTTGGGCTCGGTCACGACAATTGCTGGAGTCCTCGGTGCGGTGCTGCCCGGTGCGACTGCGTCGCGCAACCTCGCTGGCGCGGCGGGCATCTTCTCAGGGCTGCAGGCTGAATACAACGCTTCGTACTACAGCAATCTAACTGCCCATGTCATCGTACAGGGCATCGAGCTGCGACAAAACCGGCTCAAAAAGGACTTAATCGAGTCGCGCCGAAATTTGAGCATTAATGACTACTCGATGGAAGCGGCCATCAACGACGCAGTCATCATCGACGGCACCTGCTCGACGGTCGTTGGATTGATCGAAGCCGGTGAATCAATTCGCGAAGTGGGGAATCCAGGATTCACCCGAGCGATCGAGATGATGGCGGGCGTAAAGGCGGCCGGCGCGATAGCTCAGTCAGACAACATATTGGAATTGATGGATTCCGGGAGACTGTCTCGCTTGTTGAAACAGACGCAGATCTCGACAAGTCCGCTTATTGCCGCACTCGGACCAAGGCGGGACGGATCCGCGCGAGAAGTTCACGACGCCTTGTTTCATGCTAGCCAAGCCGGGGATCGGATCGATGAACTCGTCGCATTGGGTGGATTCCAGGCTCGACAGGCTTTCGAATTCGCCCAAGCAAAATTTGGGGACGAGAAGAAGTCCAAGGTAAAGAAGGATGATGTCGCCGAGAGATTCGCTGGCTCAATGAAAGATGCGTTGAAACAACTGGACATTCAGGCCTGTACCAAAATCGTGATTGAGCCCGGAAAAGCATTGGCAGGGGCTGTGGCTGCATTGGACTTGATGCCACCAGACTCCACACAACGTGCTGCCGCGGAAGTCGAACTTGCAAAAGCCAAGAGTGATAGCTTGGCGGCTGCCGCAAAGGTCGAGAAGGCAGTTGCGGCGGCGGACGTCTACATCAATGCGGAAAAGCTCAAGTGGCGAAATGCGGTCGGGCAGGAAGCGTTCGATATGGCTGCGCTCGATCAGATTGCCAAGGGCGTCAGCGGGCTATCAAACGAGCAAAAGGCACTCTGCAAATAGTGATGCGTTGAAAAACGAGTTTATCATGGCTTCACTCGCCTCTCCAGGAGTTGCACTGCAGCGCCCAAACAGCGACGCTGTGCTGATCAGTCAAGGTCCGGTCGTCTTGGCTGATCACGAGTCAATTGGCGCTTGCCAAGTTTATATTGATCAAGTAACTCTGCCAAGGCGGAACCCAGGCAGGTTGCGCAGGTGAACAACCACATTTTTCCAACAAATCTATTTGGGCAGATGCGGCACAATTGGTTCTGCAATGAATTGCACGTCGGGAGCATCAGTCATGAGAGTATTTCTATTCTGCCTGCTTTCCGTGCTCAGCCTATGGTTGTTCGCGAACGTGGTTCATCTTGCTGGCGGCAACGGCATGACAGTCCCCCTGACTGGCTATGGCGTTTCGAAGGACGACGCTCGAGCCTCAGAGAAAACCCCTGACAAAACTGAGGGGCAAACGCAAACAGCTACTCCTTTGCGCCCGCCTGCCTCAGGAGACGTCGGGTCATCGGCCTCTTTGACTCTCGTTATGCCGCAAACGGTTGCCGCCTTGTCTGTTCTCTTTGCGCTTTGCGGCGCGCTCGGGGCCACGCTCCATGCGTTGGGCTCATTAGTCGCATTCATCGGAAATGAGAAGTTCAAGAACTCCTGGGCAGCCTGGTACTTGGCGCAACCTCTTCGCGGCGCAACACTGGCGGCCGGGTTTTTTTGGCTATTGCAAGGGGGGCTGCTTGGTGGAATTGGCGTCGGACAGGCGCCAGTTAATGGCATCGCAATGATGGGTGCGACGTTTCTTGTTGGCCTATTTAGCGATCCTGCCATAGAGAAATTGCGGGAGCTCTTCCAAGTGCTTTTTCGCACGGAGGAAAAGCCAAGAAAAGACCCTCTATCCAGTGTGCGCAAGCCAACCATAGCAGACCTCAAACTCGACGTTAGCACTGCGGCTGCGCCATTGCTGAAGATTGCTGGTTCGAATTTTGACGCCACTGATGAGGTTTGGGTCAACTCCAAGCTGCTGCCAACCAGTGCTCGCACCGACAAATCGATTGAATTGACTCTCACTCAGGTCCCTGTTACTGGTTCAATATTGCGCGCAATAGTAATCCCTGTGCATTCAAATGCAGACCCATCCAATGCCAAGGAGATGAAGGTTCCCTAGTCACGACAGTTGGCTTCCAGAATCAGCGGCCGCTACATCGCAATGATTTCAGCGTAACGCATAGAAGGAGATTGATTGATGACGATAGCCGAATCAGGAAAGCAGTCCTTCCTAGTGCTTGCGCAAGACCCCGGTGTTCTAGGTTCATTTGGCGAGCGTCTCTTCGTCACGGTCGAGATCCCGGCGGAGCGTCTCGCCATAGGGCCCACGGGCTATCGCGTCAAGGTCGTTGATTTTGATGCAGAGAGGGGTGCCCTTTACGCAGGGCATATATATCGGCAAGGCGCCGATGGCCGGCTAGTCGACGACTTTGCCGCCCAACTTCCTGCGCCCGATGACCCCGCCAGACAAGCGGCCGAGGAGGCGCTGCTGGCAAATCCGAAGTTCCATGGACAAAACGCATATGCACTGGTGATGCGCACTCTTGCGCGGTTCGAATACGCGCTGGGTCGACGGGTCAATTGGGGGTTCACCGGACATCAGCTTCACGTGGCTCCCCATGCCTTTTTAGATGCCAATGCGTTTTACTCGCGAGATGATCGAGCGCTGATGTTTGGCTATTTCCAGGTCGAATCGAAGAGCGATCCCCACTTCGTGTTTACTAGCCTGTCTCATGACATCGTCGTTCATGAGACTACTCATGCGGTGCTCGATGGACTTCGAAAGGGGTTCATGAACCTGTCGGGACCTGACCAGGCTGCCTTTCACGAGGGGTTCTCGGATGTAGTGGCTCTGCTTTCAATCTTCTCGCTCAAAGAGGTTGTCGAACTTGCGCTGACTCGGTCCGACCCACAAGGCAAACGGAATGTGACGAAACGAAAAGGCAGGACCTTCATTCACGCAAGAGTGCTTACTGAAGACAGGCTGGCCAATGGGGCCCTGATGGGCCTGGCAGAGGAGTTTGGCCAAGCACTCGGAGTAATGCGTGCAAATGCCCTGCGTCGTTCTGTTCGTATCAAGCCCTCACGCACCATACTGAGCGACCCAGAGTACGCCGAGTCGCACACTCGGGGTGAAATTCTAGCTGCGGCGGTAATGCGGACCATGCTTCAGATATGGCTCCACCGAATCGAGGAGCTCGGTACTTTCGATGATGGGTACTACAACCTCAAAGAGGTGGCGGCCGAGGGCGCCAAGGTAGCAGACCATTTGCTGACCATGTCTATTCGCGCACTGGACTACTGTCCTCCGCTGGATCTCGAGTTTGGTGACTATTTGGCTGCGCTTTTGACTGTGGATGCGGAGATCGCGCCCGATGACGTTCGCTATCATTACAGAAGCACGGTTTTGAAGGTTTTTTGTTCCTTTGGCATTGACCCACCAGCGGGCAGAACTGACAGCGAAGGATGTTGGACCAGGTTCTCCGAGCAATCGGCAATTCAATACCGTCGCACCAATTTTGATTCGATGTTGCGCGACCCTGAGGAAGTGTTTCGCTTCATCTGGGAGAACCGCGAGGTGCTCGGCGTGAGCGAACGTTCGTATATCGAAGTGATATCAGTTCGCCCCAGTGTGCGAATTGGCCCAGAAGGATTTCTCCTGCGAGAGACGATCTGCGAATTCATTAGTCGAGCGAACATCTACGGAGCTGAGCTGAATGCGATGTGCGATGTACATCCGCGGCCGTCGGGTGTGAATGCGAACACTCCGCTGACTGTCTATGGCGCAGGCACGCTTGTGTTTGATCAGTATGGGCAGGTCAAATACTACATCGCGCGCCGCATGAGAGACCATCAGTGGCAACGCAAGCGCCTGGAGTACCTGTTTACCGAAATACCAGAAGACATAGAAATTGGAAATGCCTTTGCGAACCTGCACAGAATGCGCGCGTACACGCCCTCGCATGACATGCCCGACGCAGGCCACGAAGTTGTCCGAAAGCCCGCGAGACGACTCAAAACGGCTGCTTCCGCCGCAAGCAAGCGCGGAGGTGTGTCATGACTGCAACCAAGGCTGGCAAAACTCGGCGCAAGGTCAAGTCTCCAATTGGCAAGACACCGACGCATCTGAATCTGTTTGCCTATAACGTTGGTTTTGGGGACTGCTTTCTTTTGCAGTTCGTATATGGCCCAACGCCGGCGGACAGGCGTCACGTGCTCGTTGATTTTGGCACTACCGGAACTGGGAGCCAGGACAGCAGCGCGTTAATGGGTGACATTGCGCTGGATATCAAGAAACAATGTGAGGGCAGCGGGCTCGATGTCGTCGTTGCAACACATCGGCACGCGGACCACATCAGTGGATTTGCCACGAAGGATAGGGGCAAAGGTCCAGGAGACGTGATAGCGTCCCTCAAACCAAAGCTAGTGCTGCAACCCTGGACAGAGGACTTGAAACTGGCAACCAACGCCACGGGCCCCAGGAAGAAAGGGCTGCTTCCGACTAACGGAAATGCTCGCGCTGCCCTTGCGTTGCAGGCCATGAACAACATGGCGGAGCAGGTAACGAAGCTAGCCACCGAGCAGGCAAGCAGTCTGCCGAAGGGTATGGCTGAAAGGCTCGAGTTTCTTGGCAGGGACAACACCAAGAACATCTCCGCAGTTGAAAACCTGGCAAGGATGGGAAAGGCCGGTCGTAGCGCCTACGCACATTTCGGCATCGATGACCCTATGGCGGACTTGTTACCCGGAGTCAAAACGCACGTCCTGGGCCCTCCGACTGTCGAGCAACATCCAGCGATGCAGAAGCAGCGAACGACGGATGACGAATTTTGGCACTTCAACGCCCGGAGTGTCGCAACGTCTAATGCGCTCGCGACCGACGGGACAGGCCCTTTTCATCCCGGCTATGTCTTCGCCAAAAAGGGGAAGCTTCCGATGGAGTCGCGCTGGTTGGCAGCGCGCCTAACGGCCACGCGGGCTAGTCAGTTGCTTGGTATCGTCACCATGCTTGACAAGGCGATGAATAACACCAGCCTCATACTTTTGTTCGAGGTGGCCGGGAAACGACTGCTGTTTCCGGGTGACGCCCAGATCGAAAATTGGTCCTATGCTCTGAGCGAGCCCAAAATCGTTGAGATGCTCTCTGCAGTCGACCTCTATAAGGTTGGCCATCACGGTAGCCTGAATGCGACGCCAAAATCACTTTGGAACGGATTCAAGAAGCGTGGTGACGCGAAGCGGCCAGGCCGTATGACCGCGGTCCTGTCGACGATGGCCAACAAACATGGCTGCGAATCAAAGAGAACAGAGGTTCCACGTAAGAAGTTAGTCGCCGATTTGAAGCATGGCACTCACTTTCATTCGACTGAGGAGCTGCCTAGCGGTCAGCTATACAAGTTGGTCCGGATTGATTTTTGACGCCTGTTGACAGGCTGCATGAATTGGACCGCGTTGGATAGGAACCTGAAGCCTACTAGAAAGCACCGTGGCAGAGTAGCCATATCAAAAGGCATTCAAGAACGCAGCCGCCGGGCGACCAGAATTACTAGGCCAACGAAAGGAGACCAAATATGTACACGGTCAAGGTCTACAAGGGCGATTACCTCGATCGTCAGTTGTCGGCCAACAAGGATAAGGCGGTCGCTTACGTAGAGCATCACTTCAACAGCGCTGGCCCCACGGCCTCGTACGCGCTGGTGATTGTGGGATCCAACGCGTCGCAAACCAGCGTGAACTGGGGCAGCTGGTACGCAAAGGCAGTCGCCGAACAGTTCAATACCAAGGTGTACCGTGATGATGGCGTTTCGCGCGGCGGCCTCGACGGCCGTGGCGACGGCAACTTGAAACACACGGCGATGCCGGCGGTGCTGCTCGAGCCCCTATTCGTCAGCAATCCGCAGCAGGCGGGAATCGTTCGCAGCGTCGGCGGCCAACAGGCGCTCGCTCGCATCCTAGTCGAGAGCATCCGCCGATTCTTCCCGCAGGGCGGGCTGATAGCCTTCAGCGTGGGACACAAATACAAGAAGAGTCGTCCCAAGGACCGCGGCGCCGAACTTGCTGGCGGCGGCAATGAGGCGGACTTCGCCGAGATGGTGCTTAAGCAGGCGGCCGAGATGCTCGTCGGCGAACATGCGGCCCCTCAGCCGCGCAAGCTGCGCGTGATGAAGGGTGACACGGTGCTGCTCGAGACGCAGGTCGATGAGGACGCCGTGTTGGTCTGGTCCTCCGACCGCAACCTGCTTTTCATTCCCGATTGACAGATGACAGAGGGCAAAGCAATGACGTCGGCACGCCGACCGACTTGGCGCTTGTGCAGCGCGGGCGGTGCGCTGGTGACCGCTTGGTGGCTGTGCCTCGCGTCTGCCATGCCTGTGCAAGCGAGCAGCGACGCAGCAACTGCCGGGACGACGCGTGTCCAGGTCTGGTTCAGCAACGATCGCCTGAACAAGGACCTGATGGACTGCAAAGCCGTATTTCCGGTCGAGCGCCGCGTGCCAAGAACGCTGGCGGTGGCGGCGGCCTCATTGCGCGAGTTGTTTGCCGGCCCTACGCCTGAAGAGACGGTGGCCGGATACCGGTCGGTATTCTCCACCACGTCCGCCGGACTGCTCAAGAGCGTCCACATCCGCGACGGCACAGCCTATGTCGACCTGCACGACCCAGTGCAAGAGTTGTCTGGCGCCACCGCGAGTTGCGGCGCGGCCGAGTTTCAGTCCCAGGTGTCGCAAACGTTGCTACGTTTCCACACCATCAGCCGCGTGATATACGCCTTCGAGGGTAAGCCGAGGGACTTTTACGGTTGGATGAACGAATCCTGCGGACCGGCAAACGACAACTGCGATCCGCAGCCATTTGGCCGTGGCCACTGAACAGCGCCAGCCGTGACCGCCTAACTATAAGTCCACTCGCCCTAACAAAGTGTCAACGAAACCAGCGGCAACCCAATCCATTGAGTTCCAACATGAATGCTTGTCGTTCGACTTGATCCATGCGCACGGAAGCGCCGTCGCGGACCATTCGATGGCAGGGCTTAGAAGACGGACAAAAGAGAGGGCCAAGGTCGGTCCTGCACAGGCTGTATCGGTTACGAAGCTCCCCAGCAAACCTGGTTGTGATTAATTTCGCACACGCCGTCCGCCGCTGGACGGCTCGAATGATGCCGGCATGTGCCGTGCGGCAGACGCTGGCGAGCCTTAGGTTGCCCAATTCAGCGACCGCGCTTTGTGGTGGATAGGATTTCAGCACGCAAGTCACTTTTTCTTGTCTGCCAAACGAAAGAGGAGCATCAGAATGAGTCTAGCGCTGACGCCTTACAAGCTTCCTACACCGCAGCCACCAACAGCAGAGTTTGTGGACTATCGCCTTTTGGGTATTCCGGACGATCGTGACCGGTCATTCCGGGGATCGTGACCGATACCCTCAAGCAAGGGTAGTTTGAACATTCCGGATCGTGACCGATCATTCCGGGGATCGTGACCGGTGTTCAGAGATGGGGTTGGAGCACAGCGCAGCTCATCAACCCAGGGGGTAGGCTCACGGGCTCTTACAGGAGTCCCGATGCCCCCCAC
>Ga0105046_10019749_pt1 | contig 10212 bp, 9 predicted proteins | sample MAT03_FD_78385 | JGI IMG/M metagenome (GOLD analysis project Ga0105046, IMG submission 78385) | Freshwater microbial communities from Lake Fryxell liftoff mats and glacier meltwater in Antarctica - MAT-03 (megahit assembly) | ecosystem: Environmental > Aquatic > Freshwater > Ice > Liftoff... | reverse complement strand
GCCATGAGCGACGAGTTTGTGCGTCAAGATTTAGGCGGTGTGCTAGCCGAACAGGCGCGGCAGGCCGAGACATTTGTCGCCAGCAACATGCGGCGTGGCATGAAGATTACGGGCATGGCGCGGGCTGATACGACTGAGTATCCGCTGCCCGTAGTGCGCGAGGCAATTGTCAACGCGATTGCCCATCGCGATTACAGCATCCGCGGCGAAGGCATTCGTCTGTTAATGTTTAGTAACCGCTTGGAAATTTACAGCCCAGGCCGTCTACCCGGGCATGTCACCTTGGACAATCTGAAGGACGAGCGCTACAGTCGCAACGAGGCGATTGTGGCTGTGCTCAGCGATCTGGGCTACATCGAGCGCCTGGGCTACGGCATCGACCGCATGATCTCCGCTATGCAAGAAGCCGGCTTGCCCGCGCCGATCTTTGAAGAGATGGCGGCCGGCTTCAAAGTAACGCTCTACTCGGCTGGCGACGACCTGGTGAGCGCGCAGCCCGATCAACAACGTTGGGGCCACGTCTTTCTGAATGAGCGTCAAGAGCAGGCGCTGGTCTACGTACAAACGCACGGGCGCATCACCAACAGCGACTTTCAGGAACTGATCCCCGATGTCAGCCCCGAGACAATCCGCCGCGATCTGGCCGATTTGGTCGAGAAGAATTTGTTGATCCGGATTGGGGCGAAGCGGGCGACTTATTATATTTTGAAATAGCAGTTAGCAAAGCGCCAGCCGCTCAACGGTGTAAACTGAAATGATCTATCCTCGAATTTATCTGTCGCATTAAGCCGATAGCTATCGGCCTGCTGATCGATAGATTTTGACAGTGACAGTAATGTAGACTGCTCATGTGATAAGCTTTACACAGTGGCTTCTATTTATGCTTTATACTATAGGGTAACCTGAATTTGAGGGTTTATTTGTACACAGATTGCACAGAGTAACATAGATAATGTGCAATATTTTGTTTTTGATTTGAGGATCTACCTATGCGATCAGTATCTATCGTCGGCATTGGCCAGTCACCGGTCGGCGAGTTGTGGAATCGTTCGGCCCGCCACATTGCCTATGATGCCGTGTCGGCGGCGATGCGCGATGCCAACATTGAGACGGCTAGCGCGCTCTTTCTGGGCAATATGCTCAGCGGCAGTCTGCTCGATCAGGAGCACCTGGCGACGCTGGTCGCGGATTTTTGCGGCCTGCATGGCATCGAAGCGGCCAAGATTGAAGCGGCCTGCGCCAGCGGTGCAGCCGCGTTGCGGATTGGTACGATGGCTGTTGCCAGTGGTTTTCATGATGTGGTCATTGTCGCCGGTGTAGAAAAGATGACCGACACTGTTGGCAAGGATACGACAGCCGGTTTGGCTAGCGCTGCCGATGCTGAATACGAGGCGTTGCACGGCGTTAGCTTTGTCGGCCTCAACGCCTTGTTGATGCAGCGCTATATGTACGAGTACGACGTGCCAATCGACGCCTTTGCCGGCTTTAGCATCAACGCACACCGCAATGGGGCCAATAACCCCAACGCGATGTTTCAGGAAGCGATTAGCCTAGCCGATTACGTAAAAGCACCAATTATCGCCACGCCAATCAATATTATGGACAGCAGCCCCGTCTGTGATGGCGCTGCTGCGTTGGTGCTCGTACCCACCGAACGTGCCCATGAGTTCACCCGCGGCCATCAGCGCGGCGCTGTGCAGATTCTCGCCAGCGCCAGCGCTAATGATACTTTGGCCGTACACAGCCGCAAAGACCCGCTCTTTTTGCTGGCTGCGCAGACGAGCTGCCAACGGGCTTTCCGTCAGGCCGGTCTGACGCTGGATGATATCAACCTCTTTGAGGTCCACGATGCCTTCACAATTATGAGCGCGTTGAGTCTAGAAGCCACCGGTTTTGCTCGCCGCGGCGAAGGTTGGCGGATGGCGCACGAGGGTGAAATTGGTATCAACGGCCGCTTGCCAATCAGCACGATGGGTGGGCTGAAGAGCCGCGGCCATCCAGTTGGCGCGACGGGTGTCTATCAGATTGTCGAATTGGTGCAACAATTAACCGGCACGGCTGGCGCCAACCAAGTCCGTAATGCGCGCATTGGTATGGCCCAGAACATTGGCGGCAGTGGGGCAACCATTGTGACGCACATCTTGGGCAGTTGATTTGGGATTCTAATTTCGTAGTTTTTAATGCCTGAAAAATCCTCTCAAAACCTATCAGACCGCGCAAAATTGGATGCCGATAGGTAATGAAAGGCGAAACCTGCTATAGTGAAAGGCGTAGTAGATATGAGTAGAACCAAATAATATTTGAACCAGCTGGGTTCGTTTATAAGGAGTTTGTACGGTTATGGCAGTTCCGAATCTATGGCGCACAAAGAAGCAGCGGTACAGTTTACAGGGCGAAATGTGCCCGGCTTGCTCACAGGCAGTTTTTCCGCCCCGCGAAATCTGCCCCCATTGTGGCCGATCGATGCATGAGACGCAGGGCGCTAAATTGCAAGATGCGCTATACGGTTTTACGCTAATGGCGCTTCCGGCCCAAGCAGCCATGCCTGTGGCTGGAGATGATTAAATGGTCGCAATGATCAAGCCACACGCGGGTGTTGATGCAATTCTGAGTGGACGCGGTGAAGTTTATAGCTTTAGCACCATGTACAATGTGCCACACGGCTATGAAGAGCAAAAGCCGTATACCATTGCCTTGATCAAACTGGACGAAGGTCCAATGGTTACCGCTCAGTTGACCGACATAAACAGCAAAGATGTAAAAATCGGTTTGCGGGTGGAGATGGTAACACGCAAGCTACGTGAGGACGGCAACGAGGGCCAAATTATTTACGGGTACAAATTTCGGCCAGTTTTAGAAATAGCTCAATAGCTAAGCTGAGAACTTAGGTGATTGGGGGATTGGTTAGCAAAAACCAATCCCCCAATTTTTTGTTTACTGTGCAGCCACTGGCTTTAGATAGCGATCAAAGAACTCGACTGATCGTTGTATAGCAATGTTCAGATTATTCGATAGATTGTGATTGTCACCTGGATAAGTAAAATACTCAACCGTTTTTCCTGCGCTGAGCATTTGCTCATCTAGAATTGTAGAAAATTCTAGCGGCACATCGGCATCCTCGCTGCCATGATGCAATTGCAGGGGACCAGAGATATCGGCTAGGAAACTGTTCGCCGATATCGAAGCCCAAAACGTTGGATTTTCTTCTGGCGTACCATACTCTTCAAGCAACTCTTGTCGCCAGCGGCGTGCCCGCTGTGGAATGGTTGGGTCGGGCGTAGCATTGCTCGGCCGGCGCCACTTGCTCATGAGATCTGGATACGAAGCGACCACACCAGCCCAAATGACGCCGACTTTGATATCTTTCGTAATCACCATCGAGCGCAAGGTAATATAACCACCCAGCGAATGTCCCCACATGCCGATCCGAGCTGGGTCTGCATCCGGATAGGCTTTCATCGAAGCCAACGCATTTAGCACATCGATCACATAATCAGGCTCTCCATACGCCCCGTTGGCCTCCCCTTCTGAACTGCCGTGGCCACGATAGTCGGAGCGAAAGACAATATAGCCATTGCGGGCAAAACCATCGACATAGGCAATATAGCGTTCGGCCGTACGGTAAACTTCGGGTGGGATATAACCGTGGTTGAAGATGATCACTGGCCAACCGGTAGCCGGTTTCGTGCCAAAAGGAACGGTTAAGAGGGCATAGATTTTTAGCCCTTCTGAGCGATAAGACGCAATGTAGCGGCTATAATTGGCCCCTGGTTCAAGCGTCTGCTCGATCGTGATCGCGCTGCCAGGATAGCTGCGCTGGCGCATACCCTGAATGCTCAAACGGTGCCGATCGCCGGACGCAGCCGGGGTGGTAGTTATGCCAGCCGAGATCGTAAGCGGCGAAGTCACAGCCCTGGTTGCTGCGGGGGCGGGTGTGGCGGGGGCGGGTGTGGCGGCAACTGGTGTCGCCGCCCTGATTGCCGCCGGGGTGGGCGTTGCCAGTACCGCGGATTGACCCGTGGTCGATTGCCCATTGATTGGGCCGGGAATACACAACTTCCAGCCTTGGCCGATTATGTTGGCATCTTCAATCGCGGTAAAACTGGTATCAACCGCAGCTTTGGCATTGGTCGCATCTACAATCGATGCATACGCACTCAAATTGCCATAATAGCGGGTGGCAAGCGAACTTAAGGCATCACCTGGCTGGACAATAACTTCAGCAGCACACGTAATGCCACTCTGGGCTTGCGCTGGCGCTATGCTCAACAATAGCGCTAGTAAACAAACATGACTTATCAGCCGAACGCGGGCAAAACATCGGTTTGCCCACGTTCGGTTGATGCGCGAATAAACAATCGACAGATTTCGCATACTTGTGCTCATTCTCATTCTCTTTCTCGGATTTGAGTAACAGCGCTCAGTATAAAGGGTTTTTATTGTCGACTCAGTGAGCAATTTTGCAATTGAAACCCGTTGCGTCATCGGCTCGGTAACCCATACAATGCATACTCATCGGCCATTGCCCAATTGATCCACTTCTCACCCAAGCTCGGCTACAGCTAGAACGATTTGGATTTGCAGTTTCGTTCCAACCAGGTAAGGTAAACTTTACTGCGCGTCAATCCCGATGTAGGCCGGCATCTGGCTTGCCAAGTTGCGTGGCTCTACCACCCACATTGGTGAGGCTAAAGAAAATAAGTCCAGCCAACACGCCAATGCCTGCCCAGCCAAACATCGCTGCCGGACCGACCGCATCATACAGAAATCCGCCAACGAGCGCACCGATCATCCCGGCCAGCCCCATGCTAACGCTGGAAAGGAGCCCCTGCGCGGTTGCGCCTAAGCCAGGCGGCGCGCTGGCGTTGGCATAAGCGACTGCTGCCACCCACATGGCCGAAAAGGTCAAGCCATGCAACAAACTAATCGGCAATACGAGCCAGGGCACCGGCATGGCGGCATAGGCAAACATGCGCACCGTTTGTGCCAATAGTGCCGCAATTAACAAGGTGCGCGCGCCCCAGCGGGCCAGCAGATGTTCGGCAAAAAAGAAAACCGGAATCTCGCTCAGGGTAGCAATTACCAGCGAAAGCCCCATTAAGCTTTCCCCTGCCTGCAACTGATTCATATACAAAAAGAGAAAATTGTTCGTAAAGCTCATCCCCAGCCCGTTGAGAAAAAGCGTAATCAGAAAGACCAACCAGGGCCAGTTGGTAAGCAACTGCTGTGCGCCGCGTCGAAAAGGTGTGCTCAACTGCATGGGGCTGACGATCAGGCGCGCGCCGGCTAAAAGATTGGCGCCCATTAATGCCAGGCAGAGGTAGAAGGCCCAGGCCAGCCCCCAACGCTCAATGATTGGCCCCGCCAATGCGGCCATGCCGCCCCAGCCAAAGGCGCCCCATACTCGTTGCCGACCATACTCCTGTTTGCGTTCGCCGAGCAGCGTTAAGACCGAATGATCGACCAACGGCATAATCGGCGCATTGAAAAAGGCATAGGCAACAATGGCCGGCAACAACCAGAGCAAACTGTGAGCTTGCGAAAGCGCAAAAACTGCCAACAGCAGGCCGCTGATCGCAAAGAGAAGAATGCGTCGATATTGCTGGGTAGCATCCGCCAGGGCGCCCCAAAGTGGTGCTGCCAACAGCAACACCAATGGCGAGATACTAGAAAGGAGACCAATCTGGCGCGCCGACAGACCAATCTGTTGATAATAAAGCGCCAGAAAGGGCATCAACGCCGCCATCCCGGCAAAATAACAAAAATAAAAAAGTTTGGGCACGACCAGCGACTGTGGCTTCCGTTTGGACTGGATGTGAATCACGATTCTCTCTTTCGTTAGGATATTTGTGTTAAAAACTGTCAATGCTCATTTTGCTTAATCTCTCGAAGAATATACACGGCAAAATGCTGTTTGTCGATCTGCTAATTATCAGTATAATAGAGCCAACAGTATCCTACTTTGGTTGATCAAGTCGCAGTTGCAAGGCGCTATCTTTGCCTGTTCCATAAGCACCATCCGTATTCATCAGTAACCACACCTGGTTATTGGTGAATGGTCGGCTATCCCTCTTATACCATAAACGATGTGACTTCAAGGTGAAAATCTCATAAGGTGAAATCCCATGGCATTCAACGTGAAAAAACGGGGCAAGCTAACGTACTATTATGGCGGTGATGACCCGGTCTTGTCGAGCTTGGTGGCCGAGGAACAGCCCGATGGCGACCTCAAACTCTATTTTTCTGGCTTGACGGGTGGCTATTCAGCGACGAGTGTGCTGGGTTTAGATACGGTTGCCTCTATGGATCCAGAAACGGAGATTCCGCTTGTCTTTCAATGTTGGGAACAATGGCTGCGCGAGGCCGGGATCTGCCAACGATTGGCGGATGTAGATTTTGTCGAAATTCACGCCTTCGGTTGCCAACCTAAGTCGCCCAGCCCGCTGGTTGATCCGGAAGGGTATATCAAAGAGCAAGAACGCCTGCGCACTGCCTATCGCAAGGCCTATGCTGGCTATTTCAAAACCCATTGTCCAGACAATGGGTTGCCGGCGCGCTTTACCGTCCACGTCGTCGATGTGCCGGATCGAGCGGCTTCGTATGAATTTTATGGCGTAGCATTGTACCAAAAGGCGTTGCAGAAATGACCCAACATCCAGCGAAGCTGTGTCTCAAAGCGCTAAATAGTATACACGGATAGGGAAAACACGGATATTTTTAGGATTTTCTATCCGTGTTTTCCCTATCCGTGTATACGGGCTGTTTATAGACACGCAAATTATACATATAGGTACTTCAATGCAAACTACACCCGAATTCGATCTGCTCTTCAAGAACGGCCACGTCATTGACCCGTTGAATAACATCGACGGCTGCATGGATGTTGCCATCAGCGGTGGCAAAATTGCCCGTGTCGCAACCGATATCAACCCCGCGCTGGCGGCAAAAGTGGTCGACGTGGCCGGGCACTACATTACGCCAGGCATCATCGATATCCATGTCCACGTTTATCACACGCGCGAGCCGGAAGGCTTGAGTATTATGGCTGATTCGCACTCCTTTCGCTCGGGGGTGACGACCATGGTGGACACCGGCACGGCGGGCGCAAAACACTTTTTGCATTTCAAACGCACCGTCATCGACCGCGTCAAGACGCGCGTCTTCGCCTATATTAACATTGTTGACGGCGGTATGCTGGGCGATTTCGAGCAGGATATCCGCACGATGGATCCTGAACTGGCGGCCTCGATTGTGCTGGCCTATCCCGACGTCTGTGTTGGCATCAAGACTGCGCACTATTGGACGCGCGAACCGTGGGATGCCGCACATCCACCCTGGGCAGCGGTTGATCGGGCTGTTGAAGCCGGCAATATCTGCAAAAAGCCGGTGATGGTCGATTTTTGGCCGCGCCCGCCCGAACGGAGCTACCAGCAATTGATTCTGGAGAAGATGCGGCCTGGTGATATTCATACGCACGTCTATGCTCAACAATTTCCCATCCTCGACAACAATGGCCGCGGCAAACCGAATCAATTCCTCTTTGAAGCCCGCGATCGGGGTGTCATTTTTGACGTAGGCCACGGCGCCGGCAGTTTCTGGTTTCGCAACGCAGTGCCTGCTATGCAGCAAGGCTTTGGCCCCGATTCGATCAGCACAGATTTGCATGTCAACAATATCCACGGCGTCGTCGTCGACATGCAGACGACCATGAACAAGATTCTGAATATTGGCATGCCGCTGCAAGAAGTAATCTACCGGTCGACGGTTACGCCGGCCCGCGAGATTGGCCACCCAGAATTGGGCCATCTATCTGTGGGCGCAGAGGCAGACGTGGCCGTCTTCAAGTTATTGCAAGGCGAATTCAGTTTTGTCGACTGTGGGCGCGCCACCATGCCAGGCGACAAGAAGCTGGAATGCGCGCTAACCGTGCGTGCAGGACAGATTGTTTTTGATCCAACTGGCTTAAGTATGCCCGCCTGGCAGGACGCGCCAGATGCGTATTGGCGGCTACCATTTTAGATTGATGATTTTTGACTACGATCATCGTCATGCCCATCGCGTTGACCGCGGCATAACTTCGTAAATCAAAAATCGTCAATCGTCAATCAAACGATGGAGGCAAGGATGGCAATTGCGGAATCTCAACTTAACATGGCGCGGCCAACGACGGATGGCGGTTTTTTGGGTAAACTAGTCGGTGCAAAGACCAAGTTTCAGACGCGCAAGGCGCTGTGGGGCTATGTTTTTGCCTTGCCCTGGGTGCTAGGCTTGATCATTTTCTGGGGCGGACCGATCTTGACGTCGCTCTATTTTAGTTTTACCGAATATGCGGTGATCGGCGCGCCCAAGTTCATTGGGCTGGACAATTATCAAAAGGCCTTTCAAGGGGATGATCTCTTCTGGTCTTCACTGGGCCGCACTTTTCAGTTTACCGCGATCTATGTGCCCGCCGCCATTATCGGCGCTCTGTTACTGGCCATGCTCTTAAACCAAAAACTCCAGGGCAATAACATCTACCGCACGATCTTCTTTGTTCCACACTTGATCCCAGCGGTGGCGCTGGCCGTGGTTTGGATCTACTTGTTGCAACCCCGCCTGGGGCCTGTTAACTTGATTTTGCGCAACCTGGGCATCGATGAACCGCCAAACTGGCTCACTTCGCGGGATTCGGCGCTCTATTCGGTCACTATGATCGCCGTCTGGGCGGCTGTGGGCGGCAACACGATGCTGATCTTTCTGGCCGGTCTACAAGGTGTGCCGCAAGAGTTGTACGAAGCGGCAGCCATTGATGGCGCAACGGCGTGGAGTAAATTCTGGCATGTCACGTTGCCGCTGCTCACACCGACGATCTTTTTTAACTTGGTGTTGGCTGTGATTGGCGCCCTCAAGGTCTTTACCTTGGCCTGGGTGGCAACGCTAGGTGGGCCTTCCTATGCCACCTGGTTTTTTGCCTTGCACATCTATCAGGAAGCCTTCCAATACTTCCGCTTGGGCTATGGCAGCGCGCTGGCCTGGGTCTTGGCCGCGATTATTCTGGTCTTCACCTTTATCCAAGTGCGAACCTCGCGCCGCTGGGTCCATTATGAAGGTGGGCAGGGGTAGGCCATTACCTTGGTAGAGCGGTAGACGTCGCTGCGCTTAGGGAAACAGGTAGACAAGTCAATAAGCATCCCTCACCTGTCTACCTATTTACGTAACACCGTTATTATGCGAACAGGAGTAGAAAAATGGCCCAAATGGCGGTAACACAACCGGTACATCGGTTAAAATCACGCAATCAATCTGGCCGCGTGGGGCTTTATGTGTTGGTCATTGCCCTGTGTATCCTTTTCGGTTTCCCCTTGTTTTGGACGCTGATGGGTTCACTGAAAACACCTGCCGAGATGGCGACCTTCCCGCCCGTCTGGGTGCCGTCGCCGCCGCAGTGGGGTAATTATGCGCGCGTCTTGCTCATACCGCGGATTCCTGTTCTCGTTTGGACCATGAACTCGGCAACAATTGTCGTCTTGGTGACCTGTGGCAGCGTCCTGACTGCTTCGCTCGTGGCCTACTCGCTGGCGCGCTTTGAATACCGGGGCCGCGACCTCTTGTTTATGATTACCCTGGCCACCCTGATGTTGCCTGCCCAGGTGACGTTAATCCCGCAATTTGTGCTCTTCTATCGCTTGGGTTGGATTAACACCCTCTTGCCGCTGTGGGTACCCGCTTGGTTTGGCGGCGGTGGTTTTGCCATCTTTTTGATGCGCCAATTTCTGCTTTCATTGCCCAAAGATCTGGACGAAGCGGCCCTGATCGACGGCGCTGGCTTCTTCCGTATCTTCTGGTCGATCTTGTTGCCGCTGTGTAAACCGGTCTTGGCGACGTTGGCGATCATTACGATGATCGACTCTTGGGGTGATTTTCTCGGCCCGTTGATCTATCTCAACTCGCCGGAAAAGTTTACCATCTCGGTTGGTTTGCGCTTCTTCGTCAATGCGCCCGATGTCGGTGGCGAACCCATGCAACATCTGCTGATGGCGGCCTGTATTCTCTCTATGCTGCCGGTTATCATTGTTTTTTTCCTGGGCCAACGTTTCTTTGTGCAGGGGATTGTGATGTCGGGGATCAAGGGGTAGGCGAGGAGAATGCGGGAAACTCAGTTTGACTTACGTCCTCTGTAATGGTAGAGTTAGCCTAGCATACATTTCCCGCTTTTCAATTCAACTACACCGG
>Ga0105046_10019747_pt1 | contig 10213 bp, 9 predicted proteins | sample MAT03_FD_78385 | JGI IMG/M metagenome (GOLD analysis project Ga0105046, IMG submission 78385) | Freshwater microbial communities from Lake Fryxell liftoff mats and glacier meltwater in Antarctica - MAT-03 (megahit assembly) | ecosystem: Environmental > Aquatic > Freshwater > Ice > Liftoff... | reverse complement strand
GTCGCCAGTCACCTCGATCGACTCGAGTTGCGCCGCTGCCGCGAAGCTCTCGTTGTTGTCACCGCAGAACTCGATCAGTTCGACGAGGCCCTGGGCGTCGAAGACGGTCCCGTTCTGGAACACCACGTCATCGCGCAGGGTCAATTCCCAGGTCGTGTCATCGGTCGCGGTCATGTCCTCCAGCACCCATGGCGATGGCGTGCCATCGCGCTCGGGCCGCATCAACAGCTCCACGTACCCGAACTCCGGCCCCCAGAAGGAGTTCGCGATCGGATCGAGGTCGTCGATGGCGAAGCTGGTGGCGATGGTCAGCGTGGGCCTGTCGCCGGCCGCCGTGTCGCCGACGGTCGTGTCGGCGGCCGCTGGCACCGCTGTCGTGGCCGGAACGGCAGCGTCGGTCTCGGCGGACGCTGCCGTGACAGGCACGCTGTCGCCCGACTCGGTTGCCGGGACGGTCGCCCGGGCGTCGCTGTCGTCGTCCGATGAGCAGGCGCTGGCGATCAACGCCACCGCCAACCCGGCTGCGACCGCGGCCGAGCGGGGCCGTGACCTGCGCCTGGCAGTCTGACTGGATGGACTGGGGTACTTCACGCGCATCTCCTCGAGAGTCGGATCGACATCACACACGCCGGGATCCCGGCGCAGCCGTCGACTATATCGGAATCATTCCGATTCCGAATCACGCGACTCACCACCTCGGCCTCGAGGGGCTTCGATTCGGCGTCACCGGCGCGGCGTCGGTCTCGATGAGCCACGATCGGATCGACGCAGCGATCGCAATGGTCGGCCACACAGGCAGCCCGCACGACATCGCCCTCCACCCGCTGCAACCACAGCAGCCGCGCTGATGGCCTGATGGCCTGATGGCCTGATTCTTCCGGTCCCCACGACCGAGGCGCCGGGTGACCGGGAGACACTCCCCCACCGCTTCGTCGCAGCGCGCCCGGTCGATCATGACGTCGCCCGCCGTTGGAGCGGGTTCAGATGTCGGCGAGGGCGTACATCGCATCGACGCCCACGACGGAGCCGACGACCCGCTCAGCCCCGTGTCGAGCGCCCGCAAGGTTGCCTGCCGTCGGGCCGAGCTGCAGTTGGGCGAGCCGACCCATCACGTGCACCACCGAACCGGGCAGGCGCAACGAGTTGTCGAGCACCGGCCTGCCGTCGATGCACTCGACATCGACCGACCGACAGAGCCGGTCGAGCGGTGGCGAGGCGGCCACACACGGTCGACTCCCGGTGGCGAGGATCACCTGCTCGACTGCGACCGCGACGCCATCGACCCTCACGCCGACGACGCTCGCACCGTCAACACCGTCAACACCGTCGATGGCGATCGCACCGACGCGACGGCACACTCGCCCGGCCTGTTCAGCCCGAGAGATCCGTCGCATGATCCAAGGCGGCACCGTGCCACCACCACGGGCAGCGAACACGCGCTCGAGCCGCAACCGCGGGTCGGGCTCGGCAGCGAACCCCTCCATCTCCTTCGGCCCCAGCCACCCCGGGTCGGTGTCGAAGTCACGCAACTCGACCTCGCGTCGCGTCAACCACTCGACGTGAGCGCCTCGCTCCACCGCTCGCTCGACGAGATGGGCAGCGGTGAGCCCTCCGCCGACCACGGCAACCGAGCCAGGGCGGTGAGCGATCTCGACGTCGACTCGGCACATGTCCGCTTCGCGACCGGGGAACACGACGGCCGGCACCGACGAATTGGTGGCCCACACCACATGGTCGGCCCGAACGCGATCGCCACCTTGCGTCAGGATCTCGCCGTCGGCGGTGACCTCGATGACGGCATCGGGCCGGACGACCGCCGCCAGACCTGACTCGTCGATCAGCTGCGTGCAGAAATCGGCGAACAATGCCGTGGAGGGCAACGAATAGGTGTGGAAGAACTCTCCGGCCCGCCGATGAGCACGTGCGAAGTCGAGTAACGCGTAGGGCTGGGGATGCGGGTGATGCACCGATGCGGAACGCAGGTGCTCGATCCCGAGCCGAGCAAACGATCGGTGCCACTCGTCGAGCCACACACCCGACGGGTCGAACACGACGACATCATTCGGGTCGACACCCGCATGGACCAGGTAGACCGCTGCGGTGAGCGCCTGCGGACCCGCCCCGACGATCGCAACCCGGGCTCGATCGTTCACAGTTCGCAGGCCATGTCCCACTCCGGGAGCGGGTCGGGATATCGGGTCCAGCGATCCATTCCCTGCGCGAACTCCTTCGGCGTGAGCACACACCGATCGAGTCGAGCCCTGATCGCTGCTTCGTCCATGTCGATGCCGATGAAGACGAGTTCGATCTGGCGGTCGCCGAGCGCGGGATCCCACCGAGCGAGCAGATCGTCCCGGTCGACGTCGGTTTCGAACTCCCACTCCGCCTCCGGCATGGCAGCGAACCACGGCGACATGGGCTCGAGCGCGACCGAGAGACCGGCTTGGCTCCACATCGCCTGGATATCGGGCCGGGTGGCGAGCCAGAAGAAGCCCTTGCTACGGAGCACCCCCGGCCAGGCGTTGCCCAACTCGCGAGCCAGCCGCTTCGGATGGAACGGCCACCGCTGGCGATAGACGAACGATGAGATGCCGTATTCCTCGGTCTCGGGCATGTGCTGACCGTTCAGCTCGCGCACCCAGCCGGGCGCCGTCGCCGCCTCTTCCTCGTCGAACAGCCCGGTGTCGAAGATCACGTCGAGCGGCACCTGTCCGGCCTCGGCGATCTGCACCTTCGCCCGAGGGTTCAAACGCCTGACGAGTGCGACGACGCGCTCGAGTTCGTCGATCGTCACCAGATCGGGCTTCGACACGACCAACACGTCGGCGAACTCGACCTGATCGACGAGCAGGTCGGTGATCGCCCGATCGTCGTCGTCATCACGACCGAGCCCGAGGTCGGCCAACTCCTCGAGGACCTCGAAGTGTTCGAGAAATCGGGACGCATCGACGACGGTGAGCATCGTGTCGAGCCGTGACACCTGCGACAGACTCGATCCGTCCTCGGCCTCGAAGAGGAACGTCGCAGCCACCGGCATCGGCTCGCTGATGCCGGTCGACTCGATGAGCAGATAGTCGAAACGACCCTCGCTCGCCAATCGAGCGACCTCTTCGAGCAGGTCGTCGCGAAGGGTGCAGCAGATGCAGCCGTTCGACATCTCCACCAGACGCTCGTCGGTTCGGTCGAGTGCCGCTCCGCCCGCGGCGACGAGCGCAGCGTCGATGTTCACCTCGCTCATGTCGTTGACGATCACCGCAACCCGACGACCCTCGCGATTGGAGAGCACATGGTTGAGCAGCGTCGTCTTTCCCGCACCCAAGAACCCCGACAACACGGTCACCGGCAGTCGATCATCACCAGACATCGCCACTCCTCATCTCGAACCGTGCCACCCTAGCTCGATTCAGATTCGTTCCTATTCGTATCGGATGAGATGCCTACCGGTTCTCGATTCGGGTAGGTTCAGGTCATGGCCGCCCAGACGATCGATCTCGCAAGCGTGCACGAAGCAGCGCTCGCCCGACTGCGCGCTGTTGATCAGATGTACACCAGCGGCAGACGCGAGCTCGTCGAGCTCCTCGCAGCGATCGAACGACCGGCAACGATCCCCGACCTGCTCGAGGGACGACCGAAGCTCACCCAGAGTTCGGTCTATCGGAACATGACCGTGCTCGAAGCGGTCGGTGTGGTGCAGAAGGTGGTCTCCACCGACGACCGAGCTCGCTACGAGCTGTCCGAGGAGCTGATGGGACACCATCACCATCTGATCTGCGTGAGCTGCGGTCGGGTCGACGACTTCGTGGTGCCCACCCGTTCCGAGCGCACCCTCGAGGCCGTCCTCGAACGGGCGATCGGCGACACGGGCTTCCGTCCGACGGGCCACCGCCTCGACATCGTCGGCATGTGCGCCGCCTGCGCCTGAGTCGCAGCCGCTCGCCACCGCCCCTCCTCACCACACCCCATTCCCCGCCGGACCCGATCGGTTTGCGACCGTGCCCAACGCCGCAGACGCTGACGCGCCTCTGCGTGCCCGTTGGTCGAGTGCAGCGCCGGAATCGGAACTGTTATGATCTTCGGATGGCTTCCGACAACAAAGTGCCCGTCACCGTGCTCACCGGGTTCCTCGGTGCAGGCAAGACGACGCTGCTGAATCACATCCTCACCGCCCAGCACGGCATGCGGATCGCAGTGATCGAGAACGAGTTCGGCGAGATCGGCATCGATGACGCGTTGGTGCTCGACGCCGAAGAAGAGATCTTCGAGATGAACAACGGCTGCATCTGCTGCACAGTTCGCGGCGACCTGATCCGCATCCTCGGGAACCTGATGAAGCGCAAAGATCGCTTCGACCAGATCGTGATCGAGACCACCGGTCTCGCCGACCCCGCGCCGGTGGCGCAGACGTTCTTCGTCGACCCGGAGATCTCGGCGCAGTTGCGCCTCGACGCGATCGTCACCGTTGTCGATGCAAAGCACCTGCTCCTCCACCTCGACGAGATCAAGGACGACGGTGTGGAGAACGAGGCGGTCGAGCAGTTGGCATTCGCCGATCGTGTGGTGATCAACAAGGTCGATCTGGTCGACGACGCAGCGCTGGCTGTTCTCGAGCTGCGGATCCGCGAGATCAACGCGTTGGCGCCGATCATCCACACCAGCCACGGCAAGGTCGATCTCGACAAGATCCTCGACGTCGGCGCATTCGATCTCGACCGTGTGCTGATCGACGACCCGAACTTCCTCGACCCCGACGCCGAGCACCAGCACGATGTCACGGTCACCTCGGTCGGGATCCAGGCCGACGGCGATCTCGACGGTGACCGGTTGAACTCGTGGCTCAGCCGCCTCCTCGCCGAACACGGAACGGACATCTTCCGGTCGAAGGGCATCCTGTCGATCGCCGGCATGGATCAGCGATACGTGTTCCAGGGCGTCCACATGCTGCTCGACGGACAGGCAGACCGTGACTGGGCGCCGACAGAGGCCCGCGTCAACAAGCTCGTCTTCATCGGTCGCAATCTCGATCGGGCGGCGCTCGAGCGGAGCTTCCGCGAGTGCCTCGTCCGATGATCGGCGGCATCGACTGGCAGTTCGGCCTCGGCGACTTCGTCACGGCTCTCGCCCTCTCCCCCGACGGCGAACTGATCGCAGCCGGTTCACTCGCCGGCGATGCTGTCCTGCTGGGCGCCGACGGAATGCTGGTCTGCAAGTTGAGCGAGCATCCGATGGGTGTGCTCAGCAGCGCGTGGTCACCAGACGGCTCCCGGCTCGCGATCGGCGGACAGGACGGCATGCTTCGCGTGTACAGCCGCACCGGCGACCCGATCGGGACGATCGACGGGACCGGGTGGATCGCGGTGCTCGCATGGTCGCCCGATGGTTCATACCTTGCGGCGGCCGATGGCCGGCACCTGACGATCGTCAGCGCCGATGGCGAGGTGATCCAGCGCTATCCGCAGGTGTCGTCCACGATCACGGCAGTGACGTGGGCACCGAGCGGCAGGCGCGTCGGCGTCACCTCCTACGGTGGCATCAGCTGGTACGACCCCGACCACCTTCCGAGCGCCCGACCGTCACGCACCCACGAGTTCAAGGGATCCCCCCTGTCGCTCGTGCTCGCACCCAACGGCAAGTGGGCATGCGCCGGGTTCCAGGATGCGAGCATCCACCTGTGGCGCCTGTGGTCGGGCGACGACCTGTCGATGTCGGGCTATCCGGCAAAGATCGAGCACCTCGGGTTCCGTCACGACAGCCACTGGATGGCATCAGCCTGTCTCGACGAACTCACGATGTGGGACTTCAGCGGTCGCGGCCCGAAGGGCACTCGCCCGGCTGCCGGCACCGCACACGACCGGCACATCAGTTGTCTGCGCTGGGAACCGAACGGAACACGACTGATCACCGGCGGCGCCGAGGGCAGACTCGCCATCTGGCCGTCACCACGGTCGGTCAACCGACCCCTCGAACCCATCGCCATCGACGACGGCGATGTCGCTGTGGCAACGGTCGCGTGGGCTCCGGACGCACGCTCGATCCTGGTCGCGCGCGCCGACGGTTCCCTCGAATGCCGGTCCCTCGCATCGTCGTAGAGAGCGGGCCCCGACAAACGCTCCTGTGACTCGATCCCGGTCAACGACCGAGATCGAAGGCCATGTCACACGCGATCTGCACGATCTGGTCGTGCCCGTACTCGCCCGCACCGAGCCGCATGGCCGACGGGCGGACACAACGATCACGCGGTTCCACCACTGCCTCCACCGACGCCGTCCGCACGCGAACGGTGCCGTCGGGCAACAACGTCAGCGTGTGCGTGGTTCGACCGTGGCAGTCGATCAGCTGTGTGGTCTGCAGATAGTCATCGATGTTCACTCCGACAGTCTATGAATCATTCCGATTCCTGTACAGTGCTGGGATGTTCCGATGGACTCTCCGCGTTCCCTTCGCCGTGCTGGTCGCGACGACCGCACTCATCGCTGCATCGTGCGGCGGCGACGACAACTCGGGTGACAGCTCGGGCGACAACTCGGGCGACAGGGATGCAGCGTTGACCGTGATCGCTTCGTTCTACCCACTCGAAGAAGCAGCTCGAGGCGTGGGCGGCGACCTCGTCACAGTCACCGGACTCACCCCTGCCGGGCAAGGACCCCACGACCTCGAACTGCAGCCCGCACAGTTGGAGGTGTTCGAGTCGGCCGACATCGCGATCCACCTCGGGCGGGGCTTCCAACCTCAGGTCGAAGCAGCGATCGAGCAATCGCCGGACACGCTGACGGCGATCGATCTCCTCGACGCAGTGGAACTCCTCGGCGTCGATCAGCAGCTGGTCGGCACCGACGGCGACGTCGATGGTGAGGTGTTGGAAGGTGACGTCGATCCGCACGTCTGGCTCGACCCCGGCCGGATGATCACCATGGTCGACGCGATCACCGTCGCCTTCACCGCAGCCGATCCCGACAATGCGAACACGTACGCGGCGAACGCCGAGGAGTACCTGGCTGATCTTCGCGGGCTCGACGACGAGTACCGCAGCGGGCTCGCCACTTGCCGGTCGCGGGTCATCGTGACGAGCCACCGCGCGTTCGGCTACCTGGCGAACACCTACGACCTACGCCAGATCCCCATCGCCGGCATCTCGCCGGAGGTCGAGCCCGATCCACGCACGCTCGCGGCGATCGCGGCCGAGGCGGAGGCCGAGGGGGTCACCACCATCTTCCTCGAGTCGATCGCTCCCCCCGATCTCGCCGAGACCGTCGCCCGTGAGATCGGTGCGGAACTCGACCTCCTCGACCCGATCGAGGGCCTCACACAGGACCAACTCGACGAGGGCGACACCTACGCATCGATCATGCGCGACAACCTCGAGCGGCTCGTCGCCGGGCTCGGCTGCGACGGATGAACGACGTGGGCGGACGCTCGTGCGGCCACCCCGTGCTGCGACTCGTCGGGGTGACCGTCACCTACCCACCGGCGACGACCGTCCTCGACGACGTCTCGTTCCAGGTGCTGCCCGGTGAGCTCGTCGCTGTCGTGGGACCCAACGGAGCGGGCAAGTCGACGCTGTTCAAGGCGATCAGCGGACTCGTCGCCCACGACGGGATCGTCGAGCTGGGCGGCACCCACTGCCACCACCAACGCGACCGGCTCGAGGCCGCCTACATCCCACAGCGCACCGACCTCGACCACGACTTCCCGATCACGGTCGGACAGCTCGTGCTCGCAGGTCGACGACGGTTCCTGCGGCTCGGCCAACGACCGGGACAGCGGCACCGGCTCGCGGCCGACGAAGCGCTCGAGCGCGTCGGACTCGCCGACCTGCGTCGGCGACCCCTGTCCACCCTGTCCGGCGGCCAGACCCAGCGCGCCTTGCTCGCCCGAGCGCTGGCACAGGAGGCCCACCTGATCCTGCTCGACGAAGCTCTGAGCGGCGTCGACCAGCCCCGGACCGAAGACCTCCTCGACCTGTTCACCGATCTCGCCCGGTCGGGGACATCGTTGCTCGTGGCAACTCACGACCTGTCACTCGCCCGCCGCCGATTCGCACGCTGCCTCGCCATCAACGGTGGCCTCGTCGGTGACGGGCCTCCCGAGGTGGCTCTCGACGCGGACCGGATCGAGGCGACCTTTGGTTCGTCCATCGTCGGCAGCCGCGGCAGCACCGGATGATCGACTGGTTCACCGATCCGTACCAGACCGAGTTCATGCGCAACGCGGCGGTGATGGCGATCCTGGTCGGCGTCCTCGCGCCGACCGTCGGCGTCTGGGTGGTGCTGCGTCGGCTGGCCTACCTCGGTGACGCGATGAGCCACGGCACACTCGCCGGTGTCGCCGCCGCATACCTCACCGGTATCAGCATCACCCTCGGCGCGCTCGCCGCCGGCGTCGTCATGGGCCTCCTCGTCGCAGTTTTCGACAGACAACGTCGGCTCGGACACGACAGCGCGATCGGCGTTGCCGAGACCCTGATGTTCGCCACCGGCATCATCCTCATCTCTCGCAACGACCGCATCGGGGTCGACCTCACCCACTACCTGTTCGGCCAGATCGTCACCACCAGCACCAACGACATCATCGTCAACAGTGCACTGACCGCCGTGGCACTCGCCATCGTCGTCGTCGCGTTCGACGACCTGCGCAACGTCACCTTCGATCCCGGCCACGCCCAACAGGTCGGCATCCCCGTCGGCCCGCTCCGCCTCGTGCTCATCGCGCTGATCTCCATCACCGTCGTCGTCAGCCTCGGCACCGTCGGCTTGCTGATGAGCGTCGCCATGCTGATCACCCCGGCCGCCACAGCCCGGCTGCTCACCAACCGGATCGAGACCATGACCGCGCTCGCGATCACCGTCGGCGTGACCTCAGCGATCGCAGGACTCACCATCAGCTACCACCTCGCAACACCGCCAGGCCCCACCATCGCTCTCGTCACCGTCGCGTGGTTCGCCGGCGCAACGATCGCCTCCCTCCGATCAGGGCAGTCGGGCATCGGCTCGCGTCCACCGCGGCCCGCCGAGCCGGCCGGTTGTCTCTGACCATGGTCGGTGTTCGGCCCGAGACGAGCAGAACGATGTCGGCGGCTGCAGGTCAGTGGTGTCAGGTCAGTGGTGTCAGGTCAGCGGTGTGGGCTGCCGATGCAGAACTCGTTGCCTTCGGGATCGGCGAGGGTGGTCCATGTCATCCCGTACTCGGCCTTGTCGAGATGGACACGGTTCTTCACGGCCTTGCCCTCGGGCACTCGGATGAACATGAAGCCGTTGCGCGTCGGGTCACCAATGCCGATCGAGGCGAAGAATGCCGACGGTGGCATCGGGATGGTGACGATCGGCCGGTCCAGCACCGCCGACCAGAACTGGCCGACGGCGAGTGCGTCGGCGCAGTCGAAGGTGACAGCTTCGAAGGTGAGTGACATCGGATGCTCCCTGTTGGTGAAGGTGGTCTACGACGTCCTGGGAAACGGCGTCGGGCTCGATGGGCCAGGCGATCTCGGTGTGCAACTCGTCGTCGGGTAGCAATGTGCCCGTGGTCTCGTCGGTGCTGACGACGTACAGCTCGCGCACGGATTGGTCGGCGGGAACCGCGTTGGTGACGACCCACGCCCCGATCTGGCGGTAGGTCTCGCCCATCGTGCTGTATGCGCCCCGATGGGTGAGGACGGCACACGTCGTGGACGCGAGCAACTGATTGGCGACGCCATCGGCCAGTGCCTGGTCGTCGAGCACGATCGGTGCTGCGATCGGCATGAACGCGGTGATCACTTCATCGTCACCGTCGACCTTGGGCGGATACAGGGCCCCTGAGGGGGCCGTCGGTGTGGCTCCGAGCCGCTGCATCACACTCCGGAATCCGGGGGAGCTCCAGTGGTCTCCTCGTTTCGTCTCACGCAGATGGCTGTCTCGCCGAACGAGTGGGTGAGCCACTGGGTCGGGTCGTTGAGGCCATCGAGCACCTCAGCGTCCGGGCCGAGCGTCAGGTTCGCGGCCAACAGAACTCCGCCGACCCGTAAGCGGGCTCGGAGTCCGGCGATCGTCGCTGTCGTCGGCGTGAACCCGTCGAAGAATGCGACGTCGAATTCGCCCGCGGGAAGCGAAGCGAGGATGTCGTCGCCGTCGCCGTGGTGGACTGTGATTCGGTGTGCAAGACCGACTGACGAGATCTGTTCGCGTGCGAGTCGAACGTGGTCGGCGTCGAACTCGATGGTGTCCACTTTGGTGGTCGAGGT
>Ga0105046_10019743_pt1 | contig 10214 bp, 12 predicted proteins | sample MAT03_FD_78385 | JGI IMG/M metagenome (GOLD analysis project Ga0105046, IMG submission 78385) | Freshwater microbial communities from Lake Fryxell liftoff mats and glacier meltwater in Antarctica - MAT-03 (megahit assembly) | ecosystem: Environmental > Aquatic > Freshwater > Ice > Liftoff... | reverse complement strand
ATAAATCGGCGCATCAAAATTTTTTTCACAGCGAGGCAGATAAACACTATAGCGTTTTTTCTTTAAAAATAATTGAAATTGACTAAATTGCGATCGTTTGATCAATAAATAGCTGGACAGGGGCACTTTTCAATCCCAACAATCCGCATCACAACCCAGGACAGCTTAGCAGACTCAACAAAGAAAGCGATCGCAACTTTAGACAAAAACCAGAAAACCCAGCTTAAGTGCGACTTTAGTTCAATGCCCAATTCTACCTTTAGAAAGATGCATTCAAGCAAAACATTTCGTTAAATTACCAACAAAGTAATGAGTTGCTGATCCCCATGAAAACTATTCCCGACCAAATTTCAGACATCAAAGAAAAACTTCCCGATATTATTCCTACCCCTCCTGGTTTAAAAGCCCAAGCATCTAGCCACGACCTCAAAACCCGTTTAGATTGGGGCGAACCCGGACTCACAATCATCGATGTGCGCGATTTTGAAAGCTTCAACAATAGTCGCATTACCGGCGCTCAACCCATGCCAATAGACGAATTAGTCGATCGGGCAAAATCCAGCCTAGAACCCGTCCGCGACATCTACATCTACGGAGAAACCGACCAACAAACAGCCGAAGCCGCCAATCTTCTCCGCGCAGCAGGCTTTACAAAAGTAGCGGAACTAAAAGGCGGATTTCCAGCTTGGAAAGCCATTGACGGCCCCATCGACGGCGTTATCGAACACGATAATCCCGGCCCCGACGCCTACAACGTTTTCTCTCGCTTGCAACAACACGCCAAAACCCAGAAAATCAACAAATAACCTGAGATTGGCAGCAAGATTCGCCAACAAAACCTGAGCCGAAAAAACCCCGGTATCGCAAAAGTTACCGGGTTTCTCAATCATAAATTATACCAAATCCGTCTTAAATTTTCTTAGTCCGCGGAGGCGGACTTCGTTTGTGTAGACGCGGTTTAAACCGCCGAGTCTTATCTCCCGTCCAAATATGCCTTAACTTCCTCGAACATTAAGCGGTTGGCATCAAAAGTAATCAACTTAACAGCTTCCTCACCAGAAACCCAAGCATAATTTTGAACTTCCTCCACTTGCAAAACCACCTCCATCGAATTGACAAAGCCTAAAAAATAAGTCACAGTCTTTTCAATCGGCTCCCTATCCTTAAGAAAAGAATAATGTTCCGTAAAATTCGGCTCATCCAGCATTTCAAAATCGGATATACCAGTTTCCTCCGCAAATTCCCGCCTAGCCGTTTCCGCTGGAGATTCCCCCGGATTCGCGTGACCTTTCGGAAACGCCCAATGTCCAGCTTGATGTTGAATCAACAAAAACAAAGTGTCAGCTTCATTTCCGAAAATCGGCACAATCCCAAAACATTCATCTTTCATTACTCTAATATTTCCTATTAACTATCGTGTTCTTATAGTCCGCGAAGGTGGACTTCGTTTGTGTAGTCGCGAATTCCATTAGCCAAAAACTACAATTACCATCCCAAGCGAGTAGGCTGTTCATAAACCCGCTTCAAAGTATTAACATCCCTCGCCGAGATAGTCGGAGGATTTCTCACCTGAGAAAAATAAAGCACATCAGTTTCCATCAAACTGTGACCCCAAATTCCCAAAGCGTGCCCCAACTCGTGCCGCGCCGTCGCTGGAACATACTTACCCACTTGATTCGGATTCAAATAAACCGAAAACCGATGAGATAATATAGTTTTATCACCTTCCTGAGTGGTGTACAATTGGTAGGTAGCCTCTCCCGATCGCGATCGCAAAACCCCTTGCCGCAAAGGCGGAGCCTGACGTAAAATTTTAATATCAGCAACCTCCGAATTCTCCACCACTTCCAAAGGCAAATAAACCCCCCATTCCCGGACAACACCCAACACAGCCTCTATCCAATCTTGAGAATGATTAGTATTAGCCGGATGCTCGACATAAACTGCGATCGGAAATTTCGACCAAACCAAATGACCGATATTCGGCGGTTTAACCTGGTCAAAATAATCCCCACTATTAGTTGCATCTTGCCAATTAGCCAGCGTTGGTGGCAAAGCGTGAACTTGTGGAATCGGCGCACTATCGAGAGGAGGGCTCGCAGCAGGAGTATTAACCTGAATAAAAATTATTAGGCTAAAACAAGATAAAGCAAATAAAAATACTGCCCGAAATCTTCTCGTAACTTTCGACAACCACATTTTTGCAACCGCAGTTAAATCTTAGATGTTGCACTATTTTCAAGCACAGGCTATGAGAGCCTATTCCACAAAGAATCAATTTGATTGTGGCACGGGCCGGAGAACCCGTGATACCATTTTTCTAAAGATGTGCTATCGATGAAGTCTTAGCCCCCCCGAACTCGCGGGGGGGTTGGGGGGGTAATATCTAGCGCTACTTTATGAAATTGGTATGAGTTATCGGCTAATCCTATAATTTAGGAGTCAACCAACCAGCACTCAAAATTATAGTCAAACCCATAAAAACAATAGCCAAACCCCAAGTGATCCGGTTAAGAGATGTCTCGGCACTCTTGGCGCTGGTAAACAATTGAGCTTGTCCGCCAATCCCTCCAATGCCATCGCCTTTAGGACTGTGCAGCAATACAAAAACTACAAGTCCTAAAGCAGACAAAGACCAGATAACTTGTAAAACAGAAACAATATTCATAATTCTTGGTAATTAGTAATCGGTAATTAACTATCATATCAAATCCGGTCGATCGCACACAATTTATGTATGGACACGATGCCGTGTCCATACTGCCGCTGCGATTGCCAAACCTTTTTACAACCGGACTCGCACCGGACTGCGATTGGCCCGAACTTCAAACTTAGCGGGTTCAATCATAGAGCGTCCCGTCATCTCCGGGGGCTGAGGCAACCTCAACAGCTCCAGAATCGTCGGCGCAATATCGGCCAAACAACCGTCCTCCCTCAAAGGAACATCAGTTCCGTGAGTCGGAATCTTCAGACCTTCGCCTTCCACTAGAATAAACGGAACAGGGTTAGTAGTGTGAGCCGTCCAAGGATTCTTGTTCTCGTCGAACATCTGCTCAGCATTGCCGTGGTCAGCAATAATAATTGCGGTTCCCCCAGCTTTGGTAACGCCAGTCACCAGCCGCCCCAGACATTTATCTACAGTTTCGATCGCAATTATCGTCGCATCCATCATCCCCGTATGACCAACCATATCGGGATTAGCGTAGTTAATCACCACAAACGAATAAATGGCCTTCTCAATAGCCGCCAGCACCCCATCCGTCACCAGAGTCGCCGACATTTCCGGTGCCTCATCGTAAGTACCCACCATCGGACTCTGCACCATTTCCCGGTCTTCCCCCTCAAAAGGCTCTTCCAGACCCCCATTAAAAAAATAAGTCACGTGAGCGTACTTTTCAGTTTCCGCCGTCCGCAACTGCCGTAAACCGTGCTTAGAAATCACCTCGCCCAGAATATTGTTCAAATTCTGCGGTTCAAAAGCTACCATTACCGACGACAACTTCGGGTCGTACTGAGTAAAACTGGCAAACGTCAGCGTCTCAATTAGCTCTCGTTCAAACCCTTTAAAATTGCGATCCATAAAGGCTTGAGTCAACTCTCTAGCCCTGTCCGGGCGAAAATTGAAGAAAATCATCCCATCCCCGGATGCCACCGCTCCGGGCGCAATCCGAGTCGGAATTGCAAACTCGTCGGTCACTCCGATCGCATAGAATGCCTGCAACACATCAACTGCCGATCGACCATCAGGCGCACCCTCAGTCGTCATCACATCATAGGCGCGTTGCACCCGATCCCAGCGCTTGTCCCTGTCCATCGCATAATAGCGACCGCCGATCGTCGCAATCCGACCGACTCCTATCTGTTCTATATAACTTTCAATTTTTCCTAGAGCTTCAACACCCTCTTTCGGAGTAGTATCGCGGCCGTCTGTAATCGCGTGAATGCAAACCTCAGCAATTCCCTGTGCTTTGGCTAATTTCAGCAAACCCTGAATATGACTGAGATGGGAATGAACCCCGCCCTCAGAACAAAGACCCGTTAGATGTAACTTGCCGTGACTGGCGCGGACTTTTTCGCAAAGCTTAACCAGGGCTGGATTGCTCAGCAAAGAACCATCTTCCACTGCATCGGAGATCCGTACCAACTCTTGAGGAACCACACGGCCTGCGCCCAGATTCAAGTGACCCACCTCCGAGTTGCCCATTTGCCCGTCGGGAAGTCCTACAGCTCTGCCAGAAGTCCGAATCAGAGTTTTGGGATAGACTGCCCAGAGACTGTCCATCACGGGTGTTTTCGCTTGTGCGATCGCATTTCCGTCTTTTTCTTCACGATAACCCCAGCCGTCCAAAATAATCAGCACTACAGGAGATACAGACGCTTGTGCCATGCGAATACCCTATTTACAATAATTAATTTCTCGATCGCCCTGACTTCCGAATTTTGCGGAACATCTTCCGTCCATCAGTTTACAGATTTTTGGCGCTGCTACTGAATAATATCAAGCAAAGTTGATTCAACCACAGCATTTTGGGAACTAATTTGCACCTGCGTTGCTTCTTGTTCAGTTCATCGCCTTGCCTTGAACGGTGAATCCACAGTCGGAGACTGTTACGGAGTTGACCAACAGAGGCCATCCTTCTGTTGCAATATTTTTAGGAATATGTCAATGGCTTTTTAAACAATCAAAATGTTACCACACTTGGCTGCGTTTTGCTACTGCCTCAAGCAAGAAATTTAAGAGCCTTGAGTCGGCTGCGAATAACTTTATGGGAATTGAGCAAAAATCGGTTTTTGAGTCAGCTCACTTCGGTCAACGGACATAAAACTCCACAACATCTTTTTTTATTTTGACATCGTAATTGCCAAAAAAATCGTGACCGAGCAGACCAATTGTCATTTGCTTGGCGATCGCCACTTCGACATTTTTGATCTGAGCACCGCCGACACCGATCGACTGTACGCGCCCGATCGGGAACTCGACAATACTACCGTCAGCGATCCCCACTCTCTGCGTGCGCACAGGCTTCACTCCCAGTGCAGTCGCCATCCGTTGAGTAATCAAAGTGCCACTCGCCCCGGTATCGACAATCATCTCAAAAGCCTTGTTGCCGTTAAATACCACGTCAATCACTGGCGTCCCGGCAGCCCGGCGCTTGATTTTAGCTTGAAATACTTTTTGATTACCAGGTGAATTTGCCGGCGGTTGAGTACCAGGAGTTGATGGGCCCCTGCGAAACTGAGAGTACACATTGTCAGTTAGGGCTCCCGATTCTGGTGTTGAAGCGCGATCGATCTGCTGGAAACTCACATGAGACACCAGTCTCATTACCTGAATTTCTGGCTGCTTGTTCACCGGGCTACCTGGGTTTTTTGTCAGCAAAGCCGGTTGGTTAATTGTGGAAAATAGTGGTCGATCTGAATGAAAATGCACCTCGGGGCCACCCACCGAGCCAACTGCCGCCAAAACGGCCAGAGAAACAATGCCCGATCGCCAAATCCGTTTGAAAATCACTTTTACCACCACGGGAATCCCTTTATTGACTAAATATGCCAAACAACCAGCACCATTGATATGCTAACCTGCTCTCAAAAATCCAGCCCCCGCTTCAACATCAAATGAAGAGTGAAAACTTGGCAATTTCAAAGCGATCGCATACCATCAAACACAGGTAAACTTAAGGCGGCAAATGGCAGCAACTGCGCTAGCCATTTGGATCACTTAAAAGTCAGGCGTTTGGGGCGATCGGTAATGCGTAAACTTTTATATTTTGCAACTATAGGAATGCTGGCTTTCTCGATCGGGGGATGCGGCGGTGACGGGGGCGGCAACACAGCCAGTCCCACTCCTAGTCCTACTCTCAGTCCAGGTGCAGCATCTCCCTCACCAGCCGCCAACGCTCCCGGAACACCAGGCGCCACGGCCACAAGTCCCACTCCACCAGGTCAAGCATTCCCCTCCCCCGTAGTAGCGGCGCAGCCCCCCGGCTTAATCCGACCTACCAACCCGGACGAACGTGCAAGACAAGCTCAATCAGACATTGAGACCAATAAGCCACGGACAGCAATTCCACAGACTCTGATTCCTCCTGGCAAAGTAAACGACCCATTCTCAATGCTTTCCCCTCAACCGTTCAAAACAGACGTTGGCGGGGTTCTGGGAGAACTGCCCAATCTGCCAACTCGGGAAGTGCCAAATCTGCCCAAACTGCCAGACGAGAGAAACCCGCCTCAGTGGACGCCCGTACAGCGGGCAAGGACGGGAGGCCGCGGTGGGCGCGGCACAATTGCCGAACTTCCCAAACCGCAAAGCCCAGCAGAGATGGCAAGTCTTCCCAACTTACCGTTCACCTCGATCCCCCCGCAATGGAGGTCTCCAATTTCAGCGCGTCCCCAAGGACCCCCTGGACGCCCCGGTGCTAGAAGACCAGCAGATTCCCCAAACATCCCAGGAAACCCCGCATCATCTATACCCGGACTGCCCTCTGTACCGGGCTTCCCAACAGGTACAGGTACAACCGGACGGCAGCCAACTGGCCCGGCGGGACGACCAGGAGCCACACCAGGACGACCAGGAGCCACTGGCCCGGCGGGACGACCAGGAGCCACTGGCCCGGCGGGACGACCAGGAGCCACACCAGGACGACCAGGAGCCACACCAGGACGGCCGGGAACCACACCAGCGATCGCCGCTCGCCCCCCCGGCCCTCCCACAATTCCTAACATTGCGACTAGAGAAATTCCCGGTCTGCCCAAACTGCCAGAATTATCTGCGCCTCCGTCGTGGCAAGACCCGAATCCCCCACCACCTCTGGCACCACCACCACCACCTCCTTCGACAGACAATGCCAAAGGAGTTGAAGTTAGTGGCGTAGTCAGAGTTGGTAATGACATACTGGTAATTGTTAAAGCACCTAACGAGCCAACAAGTCGATATATCAAAGTAGGACAGCGGATTGCTAGCGGGCAGGTGCTGATCAAACGAGTTGATTTCAAATCAGGAATCGAGCCTGTTGTGATTTTAGAAGAAAACGGTGTAGAGGTTTCTAAAATTGTGGGAGAAAAATCTCCCAAAGTTGCCCAGAACCCAGTTTAATGAAAAATTTACCTCAATCCTTACCACCAAAATTGAGAACAGTCATGCTTCGCTCAATTCAAAAACTTGGAATACTGATGTTGGTTAGTTCGGGGGTAGGATGCCTCTCGTTGGTAGCCAACAGTCAGTCATCATTAGCAGCCCCAGCCTCAGACCAAAGCCGCCCTCCCATTTGCCAAGGCTCACCTCCCAACGGTCAAGTCAAGTGCAACTACTCGAATGGTGACAATTATCAAGGCAATTTCGTCAACGGCAGACCCCAGGGACAAGGAGTATACGTGTACTCGAATGGCGATCGCTATGAAGGACAGTTTCGTAACGGCGTGCCCAACGGTCAAGGGCTGTTCCTGTTCGCCAACGATGCCCGCATGGTGGGAGAGTTCCGCAACGGTCTGATCGTTAGGGGAGAAGCTATTTTTGCCAATGGCGATCGCTACCGGGGAACATTTCAAATTGTCGAACAAATTGGCGGAACCGCTAGCAGTCAGCCGGACGGCCAAGGGCAATTTATCTTTGCTAGTGGCGATCGCTACGCCGGACAGTTTTTCGCAGGAAACCCTTTTGGGCGGGGAGTCTTCACCCGCACTGACGGCACCCGCTGCGACGGTCAGTTTTTTAACGACAAGCTAGACGGAAAAGGTAGTTGCAGTTTCCCAAACGGCATTCGCTACGAAGGCGAATTGCGCAAGGGACTGCCTCACGGTAGAGGAGTAGTTACAGATGCTAAAGGCAGACGGTTTTCGGGAGAGTTTCGCGCAGGCAAGCGCGTTCAACCGTAAATCTAGTTTCTAAAACTTAATAAGCTGTCGCGCATTTAAATTGTACATTTAGGGCGGGTTCTCCCGCCCACTCCACAAGAGTGTTTGATTGTTTTTTAACATACAATCTTTTTTATATAATCGCTTTAAAAAAACTGGTACTATTCAAAAGTTGATTCTGGCAATATATTAACTGAATTTTATTCAATAACTGGCACCATAGACTGAGGCATAAACTTTTTCAGGACTTATGTGCAAAATCTATTTGTAGGGTGCAACCTAAGCACCTTACACTATTAGGAGTTACGCAGAACCACTATATGTAGGGTGCTTAGGTTGCACCTTACCACTTGCTGAAATATCAGTCGTAGATTGCAAATTTCTTCTTAGGAATGAGAATTAAATAACTTACAATTTGATGGTTTTTGTGGATGTCCCGCCCGTTCTTTATGGACGGGCGGGACATCCCACAAACTTGTGTAAATTATTTAATTTGCGATCCTGAATTCTGCTACGTATTGAATTTCCATCTTGAGCATCAATGCGTCAGGGTTCAAAAGCTGAGATATACTTCTGATGAGACTTGCCAGAAGATAGCAGTATCAGCTAGAATCGCTTATTAGAATTTTTAGATCAAAAGTAAATCAAAAAATGTGCAAATTACCGATCGGCAAAACCAGTCTGGCAAGTCTACTTGCTATCACTTTAACCGTAGCAGGCAACAGCTTTTTACCTTTCACCCAAAATGCAAGTTTTGCTAAGGAAATAGCCCAAACTAACGAACTACAAAGAGTTCCTGACGGCAAGGTAGTTCCAGTTAATGGCAAAGTCAATGTTAGATTAACGAATAAAACGAACGATCGACTATTTTATCAAGTAGTTGGACAGACTAACCGTCGCAGTTTAGCCGAAAATTTAACAGTCGCGCTGCAAGCATTGACACTACCGGCCTCAATTGTATTTAGACGACAAGATGGTGCATTATTGAAAGTAAGTTTGAAACCTGTTGGCGAAGGAACAGTAGAGGTAAGATTAGACGAGACAAACGATTTAGGTTTAGATAAAAAATCTTTAAGTATTCGCAATGACGGCGCACTCTTTCTCAGATAAAACTGCCAAATTTAAGGAATAATTAACCGTCATTAAATATTTCTATGCGTCAATCTGGGCGCATTTGCGGTTAAAACGTCCAATCGATCGCCCTTACCGGAAATTATCAGGCAAGAGTTGAATTATCTAAAATCAATTTGGCGATCGCTCCGACAAATCGACCTCACCTTTGCATACACCATCCTAGTTCCTATGTCAATCAAAAAAATTCTTTCCATAGCGCTGTTAATTTTCATCCCCATTTCGATTGCTGCCGAGTATTTGCACTGGGGCTCGCTCACAGTTTGCATCACATCCGCTTTAGGCATTATACCTCTGGCGATTTGGTTGAGCACAGCAACAGAAGAAGTGGCGATCGTCACTGGGCCTTCCATCGGCGGCTTACTCAATGCAATCTTCGGCAATGCTACAGAATTAATCATTGCCATAGTTGCCCTGAAAGCCGGTTTAATTGACATCGTGAAAGCCAGCATAACCGGCACAATTATTAGCAACTTACTCTTAGTCATGGGACTTTCCATGCTGCTAGGAGGAATCCGATACAAAGAACAGGAATTTAAACCGATCATCGCGCGGGTGAACGGTTCCACAATGACTCTGGCAGTAATCGCGATTCTGTTGCCGACAATGGTAATTTACACCTCCAATGGAGTCGAACCCGCAGCGATTCAGAATCTTTCTCTGATAACTGCGATCGTCCTAATTGCAGTTTATGGCTTAACTCTACTATTTTCCTTAAAAACTCACAGCTATCTTTACGATGTCAGCTTGGTAGAATTAGAGTCAGAAGTTTCTGGAAATACCATAGAAGAATCTACACACAAGCCTAATTTGTGGCTGTGGATAGGGGTATTAATTGTATCAACTGTTGCCGTTGCTTTTGAATCAGAAATATTTGTCGGAGTTGTGGAAGAAACTACCAAAGGATTGGGATTGACACCGCTATTTACAGGCGTGATCCTATTGCCGATTGTTGGCGGTGCTGCCGAATATGTAACAGCGGTAGGAGTAGCACTGAAAAATAATATGGATTTGTCTGTTTCTGTGGCGATGGGTTCGAGTTTGTTAGTTGCTTTGTTGGTGGCTCCGATTTTGGTGATTATCGGATTGGTAATACATCAGCCGATGGATTTAAACTTTAATCCTTTTGAAGTGGTTGCAGTGGCGATCGCAGTTACAATCGCGAATCTAATTAGTCTCGATGGGCGATCGAATTGGCTCGAAGGAGTGCTACTTTTAGCAACCTATATTGT
>Ga0105046_10019741_pt1 | contig 10214 bp, 12 predicted proteins | sample MAT03_FD_78385 | JGI IMG/M metagenome (GOLD analysis project Ga0105046, IMG submission 78385) | Freshwater microbial communities from Lake Fryxell liftoff mats and glacier meltwater in Antarctica - MAT-03 (megahit assembly) | ecosystem: Environmental > Aquatic > Freshwater > Ice > Liftoff... | reverse complement strand
TTTGGATGGAAAAATTCAGTTTCGAGGCGTGTTAAAAAAAAATGATTGTGAGGTTTACTGGGGTAAATGAGCGATTATTTTTTTTGACACAACGACGAAAATGGAGTTTTCGGCCAAACACTACTTAAGGATAAAGAAAGCGCAATAGGAGCACTAGTTTTAATAGATGAAGCCGAAATAAGTCTACATCCTAATTGGCAGTTAAAAGCGCTTAATTTTTTTAAGAAGCTTTTTACAAGTGAAAAAGGATTACAGACTTCTCAATTAATCATCGCAACACATTCACACTTTATTATACATAATAACTCACTAAAATATGTAATATCGCGACAACCCAGCTCGCCGGATCTGTAATCCTGCTGCAAAATAAAATACTACAATCCATAGCAAGCACCTTCCTTGCAAAACTATAATTTTACTTTGGTACAAAATTTAAAATCATAGGAGCAATTCTATCCCTACAAGCATGTAACCGCAGATAATTTGCGGAGTACAATTCAAACAAAAAATTAATGGTATGAAAAGTCAAAACGATTCGCCCATGGCGGCAGGTGTGCCAGATGAGCTGGTACTTAATAACATTTATTTGATCAGAGGTCAAAAGGTAATGCTTGACAGAGATTTGGCGGAGCTTTATGGTGTGGAAACGAAAGTTTTGAAACAATCTGTCAAAAGAAATATAAAACGATTTCCAGAGGACTTTATGTTCGAGATGACTAAAAATGAGTTTGAAAATTGGAGGTCACAGTTTGTGACCTCCAATTCAGACAAGACGGGTCTAAGATATTCGCCCTATTGTTTCACAGAACAAGGAGTAGCTATGCTATCAAGTGTATTAAAAAGTGAAAGATCGATTTCTGTAAACATAAAAATTATGCGCATTTTCACTAAAATGAGACAAATCCTTATGGATAATACTGAGTTAAAGATCGCTATTGAAGACATTCGTCGCAAAACCGAAAACAATTCTAAAAACATCGAAGTTGTATTCAAATATTTAGACGAGCTTCTTGAGAAGAAAGACCATCCCGAAAAGAGAAATGGAATAGGTTATAAAATTTAAAAGTATGAAAACTCAGGATGATTCGCCTTTGGCGGAAAGCTTGCGAGATGAGCTGGTGCTCAATAAAATTTATTTGATCAGATGCGTCAGTTTGTGGCAGATACTGCTGAGCTAAGGTTAGCAAGTGGCGAAATTCGAAAAAAGACAGATAACAACACCAAAAATATCGACTTCTTGACTCCGCTCGAAGTGACATTTTTATTACACCTCGATCAGCTCCTTGACAAAAAAACACTTCGACAAACTTAGTTTCTGCAAAGAGAAATGAAATAGATTTTAAAATTTAAACGGAAATTAATTCAGTTAATGCGCCTCTCACTTTACTTTATCGAGAACAGCATTTACCTGATGATCAATTTTTTTCGAAGCAGATTCAGATTATCTGATACAAACACGATTGTATATGAGCCGGGCAATAAAAACAGCGCAATTTTATAAACACTTTCACCTTTCATTAAGTTAAGGTTTTCCTGCTGGCAGATTCTGCCCAGATTATCAATTATTTTTATGCTTCTTTCTCCGTAATTCTGAGAAAGAGTTAGATCAAGCGTCAACTCATTAATTGCGGGATTTGGATACATATTTACTTGGTTTTCATTCGACTTACAATCTGCTGTTATGATTTCAAATTGTTCTTTTTCACCATTTGCATCTACCTGACTTAACCGGTAATACACAACTTTATCTGCCCGGTAGTCATCCACAAAAGAATAATTTTTCAGTGAAGAAACTGTACCAGAGCCTTTAACTTTGCTGATTTCCAACCAATTTGTTCCATCTTCGCTACGCTCAAGAACAAAATGATCATTGTCTTTTTCTGAAGCCGTACTCCAGGCCAACAGAACTTTGGAGTTATTACACGCTGCGGTAAATTCAAGCAGCTGAACAGGCAGTGGATTTATACCATTAGCTTTTGAGCCAAATGTAAAAGGACTGAATGCGGTAAGCGCAGCATTTGTAATAAGCCTTCCTGTGCCGGTTCCTGCGCAGCTCGAACCGCCAACCGTTGTTGCGGGACGTTCATCCCAGGAAGCCCCGTTCCACCTAGCTATCGTAAGATCGGCGCAGTTATCAATCCCGCTTGCGGACGCGTCTTCCCAATGCAAAGATAAATTAGCGTTACCAGCTCCGGTTCTGCTCACCTGCCAGTACTCGGTAGTGCTAATGTTATTCAGCGGCGAATTAACCGGCGTAGTACTTGTAAACGCTGTATTAAAATACTCTCCTACAAAAGTTGAAGATGCGGTAATATTTGTAACACTTGCTCTTCTCCAACGCGTTCCCTTGCCTGTTGGAAAAATAAAATCTGTATTTCCTGTTTTTGATATTGGGCCCGATACAAAGCTCGTGGCTGAACCACTGCTGGAAGTAGCGCCTGTTGATAGGGAGAGGATATTTGTAGAACTTGAATAGACAATACCAGAAGTTAATGCGAGGGCGCCAGTAATACTTACGTCTTTCCCTAAAATAACAGAAGGGTTGGTAGCGAATGTATTGTTAATAGTCAGATCATTGAAATTATAAACTCCCGATCCGGAAAGATTCTGATTCTGAACGAAAGCATTACTTCCGTTGAGCCTTACCTCGCCCGTTCCTCCGTTAATGGTGCCGCAATTAGAAATATCAGACCGTACCGAAAGTCTTCTGTTTGACATATTCAGGGTTGCTCCTGTTCTTATAAAAATGGAATTAACCTGTTCATTCCCCTGTAGCGTGGGTTGATTGCTTCCGTTATTAATTAAAACATCGTCGCCAGAATTCGGCGGCGCACTGTTCAACCAATTTGTAACAGTATTATAATTTGTGCTGGTTCCTCCCGCCCATATTTTTGGTTCCACCGAAATGGCATAAAATGTTGCGGGAGAGTTCTGGTTATTGTATTCGGTGAGCGACCAATCGGCTGTTGTTGCAAATTTTGAAACACGCACTTCATCAATGCGTCCTGCGAGCCTGTTCGCGGTTTCACCAGCAGCCGTTTCGCCAGCAGCAGAAGCGTTGCCCGCATCTGTGCCCCAGGCATTGGTATAAGCACTCGATACTATTTGCACTCCGTTTATGTAAATCCTCTTCACAAGGTTTGTAATGTCTGCCACAGCGGTCACATAATACCAGGTATTATTCAGAATCGTATTATTTGGTGTATCGAGAACTACCGGATTTGAACTCCTTGAAAAAAAGCGAAGAGAGCCTGCACCGTTATCGCCAATACTCAGGGCATAGCCACCAGAGTTATTCACGTCGTCGCAAAAAATACGCTGCCCCGCCCGGGTATTATCCGTTGTGTATATCCATGCCGACATACTGAAGTTCGTTGTCATATTCGGGAAGGTGGCAGATTCGAGCCATTGTGTTCCGTTATTGGCTCTTCCATCGCTAATAAACGCGGGTGACTGGTTTGTGGTTCCATTATTGGTGAAATTATAGCCACTGGGTGAATTGTCGGAGAAACTTCCATTCTCCAGATGCCAGGCCCCATGATAATTGGTCCACACTGCTGTACTTGACTGGTCGCTACCAATTGCCGTATTGCCGTAATACATATAAATATCCGTTTCAATGGAGGTAGATAAAATGGGAAGGTTAACCCAGACTGTAAGCTGACCGGTGGTTGCCGTAAATTTTTCAAGCTGAAAATTCAGAAAAGTAACGCCATCATCGCCCGTAAATACAATATCGAATCCGTTTGCATTTTCCACATGACCACCATTTGCAACCGTCCTAAGGTCGTTATCAGTAGCTATGTCTATAAGAACCGGAAAAGCTGCGAGATCTGAAGGCCCGCTTACCCGCGCCGGATCAAATGTTATTCTTTTTCGGTATTTATATGCGCAAATAGCAGATTGTGAAAGGCAGTCGGCGCTAACACTTAATAAAAAAAAAACAAAGACTACGTAATTTTTCAAAGCATTGATTCGAGTAAATGAAATTACGAAAAAAAACCACTCGTGCTTTTAAAAGATAAGAAGTTTTTAACGATGGATTCTTAAAAACAACTACTTAGTGTTTGGCCAAAAACTCCATTTTCGTCGTTGTGTCAAAAAAAATAATCGCTCATTTACCCCAGTAAACCTCACAATCATTTTTTTTAACACGCCTCGAAACTGAATTTTTCCATCCAAACGCGTAGTTTTCGGACAGACACTACTTACCAGATATACCTGATTCTTTTTGCTTTCTTTGGTAAAAAAAACACGTTGATTTATCCACACATGAACCCAAATATTAAGCCAATTAAAATGAAGAAATTAAACCTGCTTATAACGTTTCTCCTGTTACACGCGTATTTATTACTTGAGTCTCAAAGCTACTATACAGGTCCAGCATTTGTTGTTGGCCGAAAACCGCTAGAAATTACAATCAAGGGCGATATAAAACCTTTTGAGTCACAACAAATAAATATCCAATACGATTACACTGATCAAAAAGTATATGGTGGTAGTGAAGCAGATTTTTTGAAGAAAAAAAATTGAGCAGAAGGAGCGCAATGGCATTGGAAAGGGTGAAAGATGCCGGCAAGACTGGTTTAATTCGCGTAAGAATAAGTATGAGCGAAAATTCGAAACCATGTTTAACAAACTCGGTTTTAGGGCTGGGATGTCGGGTACAAATTATGCAACTAATTCTCCGGTAACACTTTTAGTCAAAACAATCAATATAGATCCTGGATATGTTTCCGGTATTACAAAAAGATATAGTTATCTAACGATACAGGCAATATTTCTGGACAAGAAAGGAAGAGAGCTTTTTACCTAAGCTATTATAGATGTTGCCGGCGCAAAACCCATGGAGTGTTATGCTAAAGCATCAAAAATTCTTATAACTAACCTGTCCAAAAAAATTAAAAAAATTGAGAGAGAGAACAGGCTCTTTGAGCGAAGTTAAGTATCCGTTATTGACCCAAGTTACCATTCCTATCACGATGCAACGTGCCTACTCCGCAGTTTTTAATTTGCAGTTAGGTTAGGAGGGCAGATCTATCACGATCACATTGCCTTTTTCTTGCTCATTGCAAATGTGCCAATTCCTGCTACCAATAAAACTGCACCAACAATAGGTGACCAGCTTACGGGATTGTTCTTTTTTTTAGTAATCTCTAACTTTCCCAGGTCAACTACTTTTTCTTTAGTTACAAGATTTACTCCGGTAATAATCATCATGATGCTTCCTGCAATGATGAGAACAACTGCTAATGCTTTCATAGTATTATTTTTAATGGATTAGCTACAAAACAAATGCCAGTAAGAGAAAAGGTCGTCTCATACGTCCAAGGGGTCATGCTGGTCTCGAAAGATTTTGGGATGTTCCGCATCTCTTGGAAGGCCTAATTTTGCTGAGGATAGATCCTGAAAGGGCTTTTGAGAGAAGCTTCTTTTTTCCATTATTCTATAAACTACTTTGCGTTGGTTATTCCAAGGCGGTCCCTGTATTGTGCAAAATATTCTTTCGGCAAATAGCGTAACTTTGTGCGGACATCTGGAAAACTAAACCGACCCATTAAAAAAAGTATCATGAAAAAATTAAAGCGCCTCTTTTTATTCTTTTACCTTGTTGCGGTTTTTAATACAGCAGGCAAAGCACAGCTCTTCAGCGAAAATTTTAACTTCGGAGTTTCGGCCAACTGGACGCAGAGTCCCGCCGCTACCTGGAGCCTGAATGCAAACCTAGGAAGTTCAGGCAGTGGCTGCATTTTTACGCAGGAAGCAGGTTCAGCATCCATCACAACAACGATTCATACTCCGACTGTTAACGTGAATGGATTGGCCAACTTTACGGTTAGCTTTATTGCTGCGTCAGTTGCCAATAATTTTGTTGGTCCTAACGTTACACTTTTTTACGATGCGGGGAACGGCCCGCAATTCCTAGCCCGCTGGGGAAGTGGTTTTAGTGCGAACACTACTTATACTTTATTGTATTCAAGTGATTACCAACCCCCACTGGACGCCCAAAATATGAGCCTTTCGAACTGCACGCATACTTTCGCTTCCCTTCCCGCGTCCATTGTAAAATTTGTTTTCGCTGCGGAATTCGTAAATGGTGGTTATGTTGTGCTGGACGATATCGCCATTGCCGGAAAAACTGCGGTGACAGCAGGCGTGGAAGAAAATGACCAACATGCGTCCGTTCGTGTTTTCCCTAATCCCACTCATGATAAAAGGGTGAGGCTTGAAGGAATAGCACTAAATAATTTAATCGCAACCGATAACCTGGGCCGAATTACAAAAGTAAAAACTTTAAAAATAAATGAAAGGGCGTATGAAATTGATCTTTCGGACTTTCCAGATGGCAGATATTTTCTGACTTTGTTTACGGCGGATAATATTTGTATCCGGAAAAAAATAGTTTTGGAATAGATAGTCTATAAAATTTCTTATTGTATCTAAGTGTTTCCCCACCATTTTTGATGGTATGAATTTTGAGGCATTAATAGTTATGAAAAGACTATTTGCGATTATATTAGGGGTTGTTGCAGGAATCGCTATTGTCTTTATTGGAGATTCTACCTGCAAAGCACTAAGTCCGTTACCAAAAGGGCTTGATTCGGGCAATCGCGACGAAATGAGAATTTTTATCGATTCGATTCCTATTTATGTTTTAGTTATTATGACCATTTTTTGGCTAGGCTCCTCTTTTTTAGGTGCTATGCTTGCGGTAAAAATTAATCGTGTCTACTGGAAACAAACTGCCCTTATTACCGGTGGAATTTTATTGGCCCTGGCACTTTTAAACCTGATAATGACTCCTCACCCGGCCTGGATGTGGCTGGCAGCACTAATGGGCTATCTTCCAGTTGCGTTGTTGGGAGGTTATCTTGCAAGACCAAAGTCGGTTCCCCTCCCGTGGGCATAAGTTATAATTTATGTATCTTGCAGAAGATATGAAAACGTATAAAAATCTCTCCGGTGATTCGGGCGTTGTAGCTTACGAGATCGGAAGAACCTTTATCAAAGTAAAATTTGAAGGCGAAAGCGGTATTTACACTTATGATTATAAGCGTCCCGGAAGACAATTGGTTGAAGAAATGAAAGCTCTCGCGGCGAAGGGCGAGGGACTAAGCACTTTTATCAGTGGGGCAGTAGGCACAAATTTTTCTTCTAAAAAATAAGCTTCCGTATCTTCAGTTGAGATGAGAAAAACAGTCGGTCTTCTTTTAATTTTATTTGGAATAATTATCATTATTTTTTCCATTTTGATTCTGGTGCAAGCCTTTGATGCATTCACAAGAATGGGATCATCTACCGAAGGATTTGTTTACACACTTGGAAAAATAATCTTCCCTTTATTGCTTACCGTTTTTGGAAGATGGGTATTTAGGAAGGGTGTCGATTATAGAAAAACCTTGCCAAAGCCTTAATTGAGCTAAAAATCTTATCTTTGCAGGCCATGCGCATATTACTTACTACTCTTAATGCCAAATACATTCACACGAATTTAGCTATTCGCTTATTGTATGAATTAAATCAGGAACGCGAAGGTTTGGAGTGGAAAGAATTTACAATAAAAGAAAATAAGGATGAGGTAGCTGCTCACTGCTCTCAATTTGAAGTGGTTGCTTTCAGCTGTTATATCTGGAATATCACTCAGACGCTGGAAGTTGCAAAAAAAATAAAAGCTTTAAATAAGAATACAAAAATTCTATTGGGCGGTCCGGAAGTAAGTTACGAATACGAAGCCGTTATTGCTCTTGATTGTGTTGACTATATTATTGCAGGTGAAGGTGAAACAGCGTTTAACGAATTTCTTAATTCTTTTCCCGATGTTGCACTTGTTCCCAATCTCGTTCGCAAACACAACGAAGAGATTGTTGCAAATCCTTCTGCACCAATTTTTGATGTGAAGAAATTTGCAGACAGCATGCCCTACCGTTTTGATAAACCAGAAGACCTGGCCAATAAAGTTTTATACATCGAGACTTCGCGTGGCTGCCCTTACAAATGCGAATTCTGCCTGGCAAGCCTGGATAATAAAGTGCGCTACTTACCAGACGCCAGTATCAAAGCTACTTTACTATACATGATGCAGCATGGAAAGGTTGTCAAGTTTTTAGACAGGACTTTTAATATCAAAAGAGATTTCACGATTGACATTTTTAAATTCATTTTAGAACATCACCGGCCTGAGAATGTTTTTCAATTCGAGATCACTGCAGATATACTTCACCCGGACATCATACATTTTATTCACGAACACGTTCCGAAAGACTTGTTTCGATTTGAGATCGGCATTCAAACAGTAAACCAAAAAGCAAATTTAGAAGTAAGCAGAAAACAGAGCTTCGAGAAAACGAAAGGTATTATCAAGCAACTGGATTACAAGATCGAAATGCACCTTGATCTTATTGTTGGGCTTCCTTTGGATTATTGGGACGACATCAAGTATAGCATTGAAGAAACATTTAAATTGTTCGCACCTGAAATGCAGTTAGGATTTTTAAAATTCCTCAAAGGCACAACTATGAGGAACAAAGAGCAGCATCAGTTTGTTTATGATCCTAATCCACCTTATCAAATTATCCAGAGCAAATACCTCTCCAAAGAAGAATTAGCAGATATTGTTAAGCTGGAAAATGCGCTCGAAATTTATTGGAATGGGAAAAAAGCAATTCATACTTTAAAATATGTTGCTACCCACTACAGCATTTTTGAGTTTCTTTTAGAACTTGGGAAATACTTCGGCACCATAAGAGATTATCACAAGTACTCATTGAATGACGTTTTCGAGATAGCTACAAAATTTGTCGAACAGGCGTATCCTAACGACCCAATTCTAAAACAATTGCTTGCCATCGACTACTATCTGCACTTTAAGGTAAAGCCACAGTCGCTGTTTGGTAACGAAATTGTAAAGCCTGAAAAGAATATTCTTGTAGAAAAATTTGATTTAAACCACCACAAATTCAGATTTACAATCCTCCAAATCGATTTTAATTTTGAAGCCTTCGTGGAAACCCACAATATCTTAGCTGGCATACATTATTTCATTGCGCAATACGATGGTCTTAAAAAAGCAGAAATAATACATCCGCGTGCTGCCACCTTTGCGACTTAACGCTCTATTAATTTCCTGGCGCAAGAACTATCACACGATAATTCGCATCTAAAGGCCTGTCCGGAACGCCTCCATGAACGTGAGTGCATTGCAACCGGACAATACCTTGCTCGATGCTATACTGAGTGAAGATAAATTTTTCGCCATGAGGCAAAGCCCACCATGTTGAATCCTTTTGCATATACAAGATCACTTCTCCCTTATTAATTACCGTGTTGGTGATGGTTTCGTCGAAGATCAAAACTTCCCACTTGGCATTATTCAAGGTCCATGACTGAGAAGCAACCTTCAGAGAACTAATAACCGATTGCCGGAGGTTACCAGGTGTTCCCGGTTTTCCAGGATCCCCTTTCGGGCCTGCAACCTGTTTAGTGCAGTCTGTAAACAACAGAACGGTAACCACAAGGAGTATGCTGTGCAATTTGCGCAGGTGTTTATAATTATTGCTTGTATTCATATTGCTCCAAAACAAAAATATTGGTCTCATCTTTTATTTGTTTTCCGCTCACATAAAGTGTGACAATTCGGTAATCTGAAGTGACTGGCTTTTCAGGTAAACTACCATGAATATCAAAATAATCCAGTTTTACGACTCCCTTTTGAAAACTGAACTGTGTAAAAAGATCAAGGCGTGTGTTCGGAAGCTCTGTCCACGATGTTCCGTAGCGGACGAACACTTTTACACTTCCCTTGGCAGCCACTTCCTCAGTAACGAGCGATGATGGAATGATCACTTCCCAGCGCAAAGAATCAGAACTTTGTTTCCATTGAGTAGATGCAATAGTAAACACATCACTATTGCTGATACTCGAATTGCCACCACCACCTGGCGTCCCAGCGTCTCCTTTGGATCCCTGGATTTCTTTCTTTTTACAGCCTGCCATTATCATGACACTTGCCATCAAAATAAATGCAAGTACTAAAGATCTTCGGATTCTATTCATAGTTTGCGGTTTAATTTCGAATATAAATATATATTCTTAGAGCCTGTTTAAATTTATGTTGAAAATAATATTATGGGTAACCTAAACCGATTGAATAAGCTAATTTATTTGTTGTTCACTAAAACTACAAATAATGTATCCAACCGATTTAAGTAATACCC
>Ga0105046_10019740_pt1 | contig 10215 bp, 7 predicted proteins | sample MAT03_FD_78385 | JGI IMG/M metagenome (GOLD analysis project Ga0105046, IMG submission 78385) | Freshwater microbial communities from Lake Fryxell liftoff mats and glacier meltwater in Antarctica - MAT-03 (megahit assembly) | ecosystem: Environmental > Aquatic > Freshwater > Ice > Liftoff... | reverse complement strand
CCTGAGGCGACGACGCTGCTCACGCCGTTCACCGTCGTGCGTGCCGCGGAGACTGGCGACGGGCTCGTCGCAGTGCCGTATGCGGTCGCCTACGCGACGCTGATGCGCCCGATCGCGGCGGAGCTGCGCGCGGCCGCCGACGCGATGACGGACCCGGCGGAGACCGCATTGGTCACGTATCTGCGCGCGGCCGCGGCGAGCTTCGAGTCGAACGACTGGGTCCCCGCCGACGAAGCGTGGTCGCGCATGAGCGTGCGCAATTCCGCCTGGTACGTGCGCGTCGGTCCCGACGAGACGTATTGGGAACCCTGCGCGCAGAAGGCGGGATTTCATCTCACCCTCGCTCGCATCAACAATGGCTCGCTGGTCTGGCAAGATCGCTTGTCGCCGCTGCGCGCCGACATGGAGAACGGCCTCGCCGCGCTCGTCCCCGGTGCGTACACGGCGCGCGATGTGCGCTTTCAGCTGCCAGACTTCATCGACATCACCGTGAACGCCGGTGACGACCGTGATGCGTTCGGCGCGACGATCGGTCAGAGCCTACCCAACTGGGGCCCGGTCTCCGACGATGGCCGCGGGCGCACCGTCGCGATGAGCAATCTCTACACCGATGCCGACAGCGCGGCGCGCGGTCGCGCACAGGCGTCCTCGCTGCTGACGTCGATGGAGGGATACACCGATGATCAGACTCCTGGCCTGCTCTCCACGATCCTGCACGAGGCCAGCCACAACCTCGGTCCATCGCACGAGTACCGCGCCAACGGTCAGACTGATCAGGAGTCGTTCGGTGGTCAGCTCGCGTCGATGCTGGAAGAGCTGAAGGCGCAATCTGGCGGCCTCTTCTTCATCGATTTCCTGCGCACGCGCGGCGTGCTCAGCGAAGAGCAGGCGCGCGCAGTCTACGTCGACTCGATCGTGTGGACCTTCGGCCACGTCTCACGCGGCATGTACACGCCGGGCGGTCAGCGCAAAGCCTATAGCCAGCTCGCCGCCATTCAGCTCGGCGTGCTCCTCGACGAGGGCGCTATCCGCTGGGACCCCGCCGCGATGGCCGCCGACGGAACCCACCGCGGCGCCTTTAGCATCGACTTCGCGCGTCTCCCTGCGGCCATCACCGCGCTGATGACCCGCGTCATGCGCATCAAGGCCACCGGCGATCGCGCCGCCGCCGAGGCGCTCGCCGCGCAATACGTCGACGGGCCGCGCGTCCCCCAGCAGATCATCGTCGACCGTTACACCAGCTTCCCGCAGGTTGGATTCGTCTACACCGTGCATCTGCCCGCGGCGCGGTAGTGGTGAGTAGGGCTGCGGAGGCTGCGTCGACCGACCCCGGCTGGCGCGGCAGCGCGTCGCTGAACTACGCTGCGCCATGCCCACCGCTCGCCCCACCGTCGTGCTCTTCGACATCGACGGAACGCTGCTCGAATCCGGTGGCGCCGGCCGCGCCGCGATGGCTGCTGCGTTCGAGCAGCTGTGCGATCGCGCCGATGCCTGCGCGAACATTTCTTTCGGCGGCATGACGGATCGCGCCATTGCGCGCCAAGGGCTGCTCGCGGTGGGGGAGCAGGTCGACGAGATTCGGATAGATCAGCTGGTCGCAGCGTACCTGGCGCAGCTCGAGCACACGCTGCCGCGCTATCCGCATCGGGTGATGCCGGGCGTGAACGCGCTGCTCGACCTGCTGGCGGCGCGCACGAATCTCGCGCTTGGGCTCGGCACTGGTAACGTGCGCGCCGGCGCGTTCGCGAAGCTGCGCACCGCGTCGCTCGACGGATACTTCGCGTTCGGCGGCTTCGGCTGCGACGCGGAGGACCGCGGCGAGCTTCTGCGCGCGGGCGCGCGGCGCGGCGCTGAACGCGTGGGCGTCTCGCTCGACGAGTGTCGCGTCGTCGTCATCGGCGACACGCCGAAGGACGTCGCAGCAGCGCGCGCGATTGGCGCCGAGGTGGTGGCCGTCGCGACCGGCGGCTTCGACCTCGACACGCTTCGCGCGACGCAGCCAGATCGTGCCGTGGCGGACCTCACAGGCTTTGTCTTGTGATCGAAGGAGTGACGACGACGACACGCTCGACATGCCGTGGCTGCTCACGCGGCGGTGAGCGCTCGGGCGATACCGATCAAGAACGAACCTCGAGGAGGAGCCAACGTCGATGACCCAGCGAATCCGATTTTTGCTCGCCGTGTTGGCGACCGCAACACCGGTGCTCGGCGTCGCCCACTCCGCGCGCGGTGACGTCGTCCCGGCCGACTACGAGGCGCCGCCTCCGCCCAATTGTCCGGCGGGCAGCGTGCCGCGCACGTCGCACCATGGCGATGCGGCGTGCGTTCCTGCTCCGACGACGTGCGCAGACGGACAGCGCTGCCCTGATGATATTGTCTGCACGCCCACGCGTTTCTGCCTCGCAGAGCGCCATTTTGGCCGGGCTCGCCTCGACGTCATCGTCGGCCAGTGTGCGGCTGATGGCAGCTGCGCGGAGGGAACGTGCAACATCGCGCGCCGCTGCGCGGAGCCGCGCGCGCGGCGCGCGACGAACGGCGCCGGCTGCGACGTCGCTGGGGCGCCGCGCGAGCACGGCAGCGGGTTCTCCGTGCTGCTCTGCGTCGTCCTCCTCGGCGCGGCTCTCCGCCGCCCCAGCACGGTCAGATCAGCAACGAGCCACACGTGCCATCCGGATAACACACCAGCGGCGGACAGCAGTCGGCATCGGTGCGGCACGATGCGCAGGCTCCGCCGATGCAGGCCGTATGATCGCTGCAGCCTTCGCCGCCGCACATCGCGCAGCCGCCAGGAGGTGGCGGGCAGTCTTCACCGGCGTCGAGGATCGCGCGGTCGTAGTGGACATCGAGGTAGCCCGGCATGTCGATCTGCCGGCCGAACAGCGAGCCATACACGGTCGTCGCGCCGAGCGCCGTCACCCGCGCGTGTGGCGCGTAGACGTTGCCGACGAAGCCGGATGCGCCGATGACAGTCACGTCGCCGGTGCCGCCGACGTAGATGCGCGTGCTCGCCGGGCGCGCGCGCTCGCCAAACGAGCCTGCGCCGATCGAGGCGAGCGAGCCGCCGATGAAGATGTCGATCTCACCCGCTGGCCCAAGCTCGATGTCGAAGCGGCCGAGCGCGTTCACGTCGCCGCCGACGAACAGCGCGGTCCGCCCAGGGACGCGAAGCGTGATCGAGCCGAGTCCGCCGATGCTGTCGACGTAGTAGCGGCCACAGGGGAGTTCGATGTCGACGCCGATGCCGACGACGCTCGACAGCAGCGATGGCGACAGCCCGACATCGGCATTGTCGTTGCGCAGCCGTCCGTCGGCGACGATCGCGGCGACGTCGACGATGTTGGACGGCTCGCAGTCACACGGATCGGGCACGGTGAAGCTGCCGCGAATGGTCGATCCGCCGATATCCGGGAAGGTCGCCAGGACGCGCCCTGCAGGTTGATGCAAGTCGCGATCGACGGACAGCAGGCCGATGTTGGTCACGTCCCCGAGCACCCAGAGGTCGCGCGCGATATCGATGTAGCCCGCCGCGTTGACGTTGCCCGCGAAGCGTCCGTCGCCGCCGATCTTGAGGTAGCCGAGGAACTGCACGCCCGTGGTCCCCGCGACGACGAACGAGCCGCCGACGTCCGCATAGCCGCCGGTGGTGTACTGCCGATTGACGCCGACCGGCGCACCCGCAGCGGTGTCGCTCGTGCCGAGACCGGAGTCGAACGACCGCGTGCGCAAATAGCCGACGACGTTGGTGTTCTCACACGAGCACACCGCGTTGTTGAACACGCGCGCTGCGATCGCGCCGGCACAGCTCGCGGTGCCGAGCGCCGCGTCGCCGACGATCACGGCGGGGCCCATTCCCATGCAGAACGCCTCGCGATCGACGTAAGCGTCGAAGCCGAGGTCGACCTCTGCGGACGGCGCGTCAGGTCTCGGGCGTCCGGTGTCGATCGACGGCTCTGCGCCGTCGACGTCGTCGGTGCCGCTGTCGCGCGGAGGTCGCATGGGCGTGACGGGCGGCGCGCTGCAGCTGCACGCGCTGAGGTTGGCGACGACGAACACGAATACCGACGATGTGAAAGCGCGCATCAGGCCCCCTCGCAGAGGAGCGAGCATCGCACGATTTAGTTGTTCTTTGCCATGGGGCCGGCGAGATGACGTCCGCGCCGACTCTGGTCGCGAAACGCGCGTCAGTCGTTCGAGTCGGGTGCCCAGCGTCCCGGCGTCGCCGAGTACGAGCTCACCATCGCGGGCGCGGAGAAATAGCGACCGTTGAATGCGAAGACCCCGACGGTGGCGAGGCTCGAGCGATAGTCACGGCCGTAGAACGTGACGTTGCGCTCGGGGTGCGGCTGAAAGACCAGCTCGACGCGCGACTCATCGTCGGCCATCGGCGTGATGCGGACGAGCGAGGCGTCGCCGCGAATCACGCGCCAGTGAAAGCTCAGCGCGTGTCCGTTCGCGTCGGTGGTCGTGCCGACGTCGACGACGATCCGCCGTGCCGCGGTGTCGCCGCTGCGCCAGTTGCGCGCGATAGCGTCCGCCGTCGTGATCGGCTGCTCGGTCGGTCCAAACGACTCTTCGACGACCGTCATCGCGACGGCCGGCGGATACCAGTCGGCAGGCATGCCGTTGATCCGATCGACCATCGGCTGTTCGGTGGCGACATCCTGTGTGGCGGTGGGATACGCGGCCTCCGTCAGATAGACGCGATCGCTGCCGGCGCGCGCGCGCAGATCCGCCATGCGCACGGTCGGCATCAGCAGTCCAGCGCTCACCAGCGCGGCGCGGGTGTCGGTGCGAAACGCGCCGAGCGCGAGCATCCACTTCGACAGCTCGTCAAAGCCCTCGTAGGACGAGCCTTGCCAGACGCCGACGTACGGCGCGAGCAGGTGAAAGTAGTCTTCTCCGCCGACGTCACGGTGCTCGGGATACCAGAAGAACTTCTGTGCGTGATACATGCGCGCATAGCTCGCCGCGAAGCGCTCTGCGTCGTAGCGCGGGAGCGATTGCCATCCTTCGGCCATCGGTCCATAGGCGAGCGACGCATTGCCGACGACGATCTGGGAAGGGTCCATGTGCAGCGCCGAGGTGCCGAAGTTCGTCGGACCCTGATCGGTGGTGACGCCGGTGATGCTCGGAAAGCGCTCGAGCTCGCCGAGATAGGCGTGGTCGCCGTCGCGGTTCTCGTAGGTCACGCCCGTCCAGCCAGCGGCGGTGCCCGCGGTGACCCAAGTACGTACACACTCACCCCAGCTCGACCACGCGGTGCATGGCGCATCGGTGACGGCGATGCGCGTCGTTGGGATGGTTACTGCTTCGCCGCTCGGCTGCGCTACGACGCGCACCGAGACTGCGCCGAGCGCCACGTCGTCGAGATGAAGCAGGCAGCGAAACGGCGCGCCGTCGTCGCTGCAGCGCGGCGTCGACTCGGCGTCGATGTAGACGTCGATGCGCGTCGCGGAAGCGGAGTCGACGCGGACGAACAGACTCTCGAGGAAGATGTGCCCGACAGCGGGTTCGACGACGATCAGCGTCGCTCCGCCGGAGTCGAGCGTCGTCGTGGCGTCGCGGCTCGCGTCCATCTCGACGCGGCCGTCGCTGCGGACACCGGCGTCGAGCGGCGTGCTCGGCGCATCGTCGTCGCCGCACGCCGTGAGGAGCGCGACGAGAACGACAAGCGCAGCTGCGGCGAGGCGTGGTGAGGCATGCATGAGCGCAGCGTCGCACAAGTCGCGCGAATCGCCGCGCGCAACGTCGCGATGCAGAGCGAGCGCTGTGCGCGAAGCGCCGGTCTCTACGGCGCGCTCAGCGCGCCGACGAAGACGGGATTGGCGTAGATCCACAGGTACTCTTTGACCAATTCGTCGCCGAGTCGGCCGAGATACGGCCGCGCGTGCTCCGGCACGATGCGCACCTCCGCGCGATACGCGCCGGGCTCCGTGACGACGTAGTCGAGGGTCGCCGCGTTGCCCTGCGCGACCTCGACGGCACCGGTGGGCGTGGAGCGCACGATGCGCAGCGACAGCATCGCGAGCGCCGCGTCGGGTACGTCGCCGGAGAGGCTCGGTCGTACGACGCGCAGCGTGGCGCCGAGCGGTGCGCGCGCGCCCATCTCGTGCGTCGCGCCGCTGCTCTCTTCGGCGAAGAAGTCAAAGCCTACTGGCGTGCCGAAGATCTCGAACGCGACATAGGCGCGACCCGCGGCGAGCGCGTCTTGCTGTGCGGCGAGCGTCACCTCGGCTACGCGCAGGTGCAGCGTCGCCCAGCGCATCATTCTGCGATAGCTGTCGACGCGCTCACCGTCCTTCATCAGCTGAGGAAACGTGTTCTCGTGTGCATCGCAGCCATTGAGCCCAGTGACCTGCTGCCCTTCGGCGAGCAGCGCGTCCCACTTGTCGAGAGCGTTCTGGTTCTCGGAGAAGAACGCGAGGAACGCCAGATCGGGCTCGAGGCGCGTGGTCGCCGAGGTGAACGCCAAGACGTTGGTGAGAAAGTCCGCTGCGGGGAGCCCGAGGAACTCGACGCGGATGTCCGGATCGACGTTCGCGTGGATGTTGTAGATCTCAATCCCATCCATGCCGAGCGTGCGCAGATAGTCGAGCGGGCGGCCCTCGGTGTGCGCGACGAACACCAGCCCACCGGCGTCGTGAAACGCCGCGACGGCGCTCGGGCCATCGGCGCGATAGGCGGCCGCGAGCAGATCTGGGTCGGTGGTGTCGACGGGATGCCGCACCAGCCCGACCGGCATCAGCGCGTTCTCGGTGCCCACCGTGACGATCACCGAAGTGCCGTCGCCACACGCCCAGTTCACTGCCGCGAGGTCGCCATCGACGGTGCGAACCTCGGTGTCGCCGGCGCGCTTCCAGAACATCTGCTCGTGCGTCACTTCGTAGACGTGCTCCGCATGATCGGTGAGGTTCAGCGCGTCGAGGCGCAGCGCGCACGCGGCCGCGCGCATGTGATCGAGGCACGGCTCGTCAAGGAGCACGCCCGCAGCGAAGCCCTCGCCGTCGCACGCATCGTGCGAGAGCGGCGAGTGCGCATGCACGATCGCGCGCATCACCCGGAGTCCGCGCACGGTGCCGAGGGTCTGCGTCGCGGGTAGCGTATGCGGCCAGGGAGCGAGCGCCGGACCCGCATCGCGGCTGCCGGCATCGCTGCCGCCGTCGACGGCTGCCGGTTCATCATCGTCTCCGCACGCAGCGGCAGCGGTCGTCGCGAAGAGGCTCAGTGCGTACACCGCCGCGGTGCGAAGATGGAGCGAGAGCAGGCGCATCCGTGCAGCGTGCCAGGTGCCGTGCCGGTTGCATATGCTGCTTCGCCCGCGTACGAGCGGCCCGATGGAGACGCGCGTACTCGGCCGGACGGATCTGCGACTCACCGAGATCGCGCTCGGCACGTGGGGGCTCACCGCGGGCAGCTACGGGCGGGTCGATGGCGCGCGCGTCGAGGCGACCATTCAGCGCGCGCTCGACAGCGGCGTGCGGACGTTCGACGTGTCGCCGCTTTGGGGAGAGTCGGAGGCGATCGTGGGGCGGCTCACCAAAGGCGTGCGCGACGAATGTGCGTACATCACACGCGCGGGCGTCGAGCCGAGCGCATCGGGCGCGAAGGTGCGATTCGATCGCGCGGCGCTCGTTCGCGACTGTGAGGCGTCTCTCGCACGGCTCGGCACCGATCGCATCGACGTCTTGCTCATGCACCAGCCGAGCGAGCAAGCGCTGCGTGCAGACGCGCTGCGTGACGCGGCGGAGGCGCTGCTGCGCGACGGAAAGATCCGCGCGTGGGGCGTCAGCGTTGGCAGTGCCGTCGAGGCGCGGCTGGCGTTAGCCGCGGGTGCACAGGCGCTCTGCCTCGTGCACAACGTGCTGAGCTCCGACCTGCTCGACGATCTGCTCACCGACATCGCGGTCGCGGGAGTTGGCGTGCTCGCCCACACCTCACTTGCGTACGGGCTGCTCGCCGGCACGTTCTCGATCAACGAGACGTTCGCGGCGGACGATCACCGGAGTCGACGCTGGGACGCAGACACGCTGCTGAGACGCCTCGCGGCCGTCGGACAGCTCGGCTTTCTCGTACACGGCGCGGTGCGTACTCCAGCGGATGCGGCGCTCCGCTTCGTGCTCGCGAACGGCATGGTGACGAGCTGCATCGTTGGCGCGCGCAGTCCGGCGCAGGCCGCCGCAGCTGCGGCCGCGTCGGTGGGAGCGCCGTACCTACCCGAGGACGAGCTCGTGCGGATTCCGCAGGTGCTCGCCGCGCTCGGTCTCTGATCGTGTCGTTCGAGCTTGGCCTCAACGCGCCGTGGGTCGACTGCGGCTGGGACTTCGGGCCGGCGCCGCCTGGCTGGGATCTCGATGGTTCACATCGCGCGTCGTGGCGTACGCGAATGACCGCGCGGGTGCGCGAGACACGCGCGCTCGGCCTCCCGTTGCTGCGCTGGTTCGTGCTCGCCAATGGCGCCAATCTGGCGCCGACGCCGCGTTGGGATGTTGGCGCTCGGCGCTGGCGCTGGATCGCGGCGCCGCTCGACGAGCGCTTCTTCGCCGATCTCGCTGCGCTGCTCGACGTGTGCGCAGCGGAAGGCGTGACGCTCCTTCCCGCGCTGACGAGCTTCGGCATGTTCGAGCACCGCGACGATGTGTTCGCCGAGCGCGCCAAAGCCGCGCCTAGTCGCGGCGTGCCAGGGCTGCGCGCTGCGGCGCTGTGTGATCCAGAGGCGCGCGCTGCGTTCGAAACGAACGTCATCGCGCCATTGATTCGCTTTCTTGCGCCGCGGGCGCGGCAGCTGCGCGCGGTCGAGATCATCAACGAACCGGAGTGGGCGACGCGCGGCGCACTGCACGGCGACGCGCGCACCGAGAGCGTGCCTGTCGCCGACATGCTCGCGTTCATCCGCGCGACCTCGACGCAGCTTCGCGCGGCGGGCCTCGACGCGTCGGTCGGCTTCGTGCGCTACGCGACGAACAGCAGCTGGGACACGATCAGTCGCCTGTCGAGCGGTGCTGGGCTCGGTCTCGCGCTCGGTCAGGTGCATCACTACCCGACCGCACGCGAGCGCCTGCCGCTCCATGATTCGCAGCGCGGCGCGTGTCTCGTCGGCGAGCTCGCGACCCGCTTCGACGTGCTGCCGCGCTGGCCCGATGTCACTGGCGTCGACTCGCTGAGCGCGCGTATCGCGCACATCGAGGCGAGCGGCTACGCGGGCGCGCTGCTCTGGTCCGCACAGCCACGCAGCGGCGCGACCTGGCCCGATCGCGCCACGCAGTGGGACGAGTCAGTGCGCGTCGAGGTCCGCGAGATCGCGACGCGAATCAGCCGCCGAGGTAGGTGACGGTCACGGCGCCGTCGCCTGTGTCGCTGCAGGTCGAGCCCGTCCCCGGAGGAAAGCAGGCGCAGGTGAGCATCGTGCACGACGTCGGCTTCGGCTCGCAGCGAATCATGTCGGGCTCACCGACGACATCGGAGCGCGCGATGCTGCAGAATTCGTCATTGCGGTCGCAGCGAAGACCACCGGTGTCGCACGGAAACGTCGTCGAGCAGGTCGGATCGGGGAACACCTCGAGGCCCATCCAGGTGCCGCCCTCGCAGCGCAGGATGTTGCAGAAGCCGCATCGGTCGGTGCACGGCCCGCCACACATCGCGCCGGTTTCGGTGCATGGCGCGCCGTCGACCGCAGTCGCGCACGCGGCGCCTGCGTCGCGCGTGCTCGCGTCTCCGGGTGCGCTGGCGTCGCCCGCACTGGCCGCGTCGGCACTGGCATCGTCCGGCGCGCTGGCGTCGTCTTCGCGTCCAGCGTCGTTGCGGCCCGCGTCCTCGCGTACGCCGAGATCGGTCATCGGCGCGGTGTCGCCGTCGCCACATGCGGCGAGTGCAATGACTGCTGAGTAGAAGATGGACGCGCGGATGAACGTTCGATGGGAGAGGGAAGCAGTCATTCGACGAGCATGACATGCACGAACGTCGTCGATCGACTCGTCCGCTCAGACTATTCCCGCTTCGTGCGCCGCTGCGCGTACGGCCGGCAACACAGCGTCGAACGCTGCGGCGTTGCAGGCGAGGATCCCGCGTCCTGCGCGAACGCTGCCCTCGTAGCGAAGTGGCTCGCCGGCGAGATCGGTGAAGCGCCCGCCCGCGGCGCGCAAGATCGCCTCCGGGCCGCAGGTGTCCCACACGCCCGCTTTGTCGGAGAGGTGTACGTAGAGGTCCGCGTCACGGCGT
>Ga0105046_10019739_pt1 | contig 10215 bp, 12 predicted proteins | sample MAT03_FD_78385 | JGI IMG/M metagenome (GOLD analysis project Ga0105046, IMG submission 78385) | Freshwater microbial communities from Lake Fryxell liftoff mats and glacier meltwater in Antarctica - MAT-03 (megahit assembly) | ecosystem: Environmental > Aquatic > Freshwater > Ice > Liftoff... | reverse complement strand
TGAAGCTAAAAAAGTTGAAGGCCACTATTACGGAGCGAGGACAGGTATCTTTGCCAGCTGAAATACGCCGGGCGCTTGGACTGAAATCCGGAACAAAAGTAACCTGGGAAGTGCTCGATAATAGGAGAGTTTTGATGTCGGCCGCTGGTAACAACCATGCCCTAGGTGCAAGAGCCGCTCTTGGCTATGCCAAGCGCTTTCAGAAGCAGGGTAAAGTGCTACGAACCGATGATGTGATGGCAGAGCTGCGAGCTGGAGAAGGTAAGGAAGAGAGATGACATTAGTCGTAGACACCTGTGTGCTTCTCGATGTTGCACTTGCAGATACAACCCATGGAATTTCGTCAGCAGCGATTCTTGAACGATACCTGAATAAAGGGCTGACTATCTGTCCGGTCACATTTATCGAATTGGCTCCACAGTTTGGTGGTAATCTCTCAGAGCTGCGCGAGTTCCTTAGCATTTGTGGGGTAGACCCCAATGCAGACTGGTTGAACACTGATACGCTGCGCTGCGCCCAAATATTTACGGACTACGTGCACTTAAAGCGTAAAAATATGAGCACAAAACGCCCTATCGCAGATACTATGATTGGCTCCTTCGCGAGCCGTTTTGCGGGCCTTATCACGCGCAACCAGAAAGATTTTCAACCCTATTTTCCAAAGCTTAAATTGATTTTGAAGTGATAACTTAAGTTCCTGCCGCTGGAGGCGGGCGACTTTTCAACTTCTCGATAAGAGGAATACATCCAGCAAATTCGAGCCGTTCAAAGTAGTCCGCCTCCGGAATCTTTCAGAATCTTTTAGAAAAACCATATTTATTTACACCCACCGGTGGGAGTTGCAGCGAGAGAATGTAGCAGCCCCGCAATATCTCCGGCGGACGAGTCACAGCGCCCACCCTTTTCGTCCCCACCCTTTTCGTCCACCCCAACTTTTTTAATCAAAAGTTCCAATACCTTAGGATTAAAATACAACTCGACCACTCGTGACTGTCTGATTTCCAGCGCATCCATTCGTTAGGAAATAGGATTATCTTACTCGTTAAGCGCCAGGGAACTTTGGTCGATAATGAATAAGTCGGCAAAAGCTGATTCTTGGAATGTTTGGGAAGTGGCGGAAGAAAAAGTATGAGTAAAAAGTTGCCACCAACTATACCCGAGGATCTAAATTTTCAACTGCGCACACTCTTAAGCAGCACCTCTGGAATGCTCGAAATTGCAGCGGTCACAGAAGACCCGATGGAACGCGCGCAATATTATCAAAATGCGCTGGTTACATCTAGGGAGGCTTCAACCTTACTGAATAGATCTGTTACTAGATCTCCGAGTTTGGATAAGGGTCCGGACGAGATCGTTAGTGGACCTGTTAACTCAGCGCATCAGCCACAAAACCCCCGTGAAGCATCCCTTAATATTCTCTTGGCTGAAGATAATCGCATCAACCAAAAAATCGTCGGCAAACTACTTGAGCGACGCGGCCATACGGTTACCGTCGTTGAGAACGGCCAACTTGCAGTCGATAGCGCAGCTAGCAATCAGTTCGATCTAATTTTAATGGACATAAAAATGCCCGTCATGGATGGGCTTGATGCTGCCTCCTTTATTCGTTCAGATGAATGCAAGAATAACAAACCTCGTGTGCCAATCATCGCCATAACTGCAGTCGGTGAAGTTGAGTTATCTATGATCTCCGAGTTCATGGATGATGTGATTCAGAAGCCGTTTGATACAAAGCGATTTATCACAACGGTGGATTTGATCGCGGATAAAAAATCCAAGATACAGATTAGCTGAGCGATTAATTAATCAATTAGCTCTGTGAGTTGATTCCCAAGTCATAGCGGCTGATGTCTAAGTTCGAGGTGATTCCGAACTTTGTCGTCGCACCGACTAAGTGATATAAATCCCAGTGCAGCGTTACAAGCATAATTAACTAGCAGTCGTTTTTATAGACAGAATTTGTTTATAGAGAACTTTGGGGAGAATCGAATGTTGGACCAGAATGAAAAGCCGAGCCGCAAAATAGTCATCATAGGCGGCGGTTTTGGGGGCTTATACGCGGCTAAGCAATTCGCTAAGCGCGCCGGCGGTAATTTTGATATTACGATCCTCGACAAACGCAATTTTCACCTTTTTCAACCGCTGCTTTATCAGGTAGCAACCGGCAGCCTTGCACCAGGTAATATCGCATCACCTCTTCGTCGGATTCTGCGGGGTAAGAGCAGAATGCGAGTGTTACAAGAAGAAGTTATCAATCTTGATCCAGTGCGAAAGGTCGTCATTACTGAAGACAAGGAGATTGCTTACGATACGGTTATCGTAGCAACGGGAGTGCATCATTCATATTTCGGGCATGATAATTGGGCGCCTTATGCGCCAGGCTTAAAAACAGTAGAGGACGCAGTAGAAATAAGACGGAAAATTCTATTAGCGTTTGAATTGGCGGAACGTGAGACTGACTCCGATACCAGGGCCGCTTTACTTACTTTCGTTGTTGTTGGCGGTGGTCCAACAGGAGTTGAGCTTGCTGGAGCACTATCGGAACTAGCAAGAGGAACTCTCAAGGGAGAGTTTAAATCTTTTGAAGCAAAAGATGCCCGCATCATCCTAGTAGAAGGAACCTCACGAGTATTAAATTCATATTCTGTAGCGTCTTCATCCGCGGCTCAAAGAACCCTTGAAAAAATGGGCATCTCAGTACTTACAGAAACGACCGCAATCGATATTAACGAAAAATTTGTTTTGTTAAAGCCTAAGGATTCAGACCCCATAGAAATCCAAACTCGCACGGTACTTTGGGCAGCTGGAATTAAAGCTACACCGTTTGCTGAGGCCTTTGCTGCAAGCACAGGCGCTAAAGTAAATTCGAGCGGCCGCATTATCGTTAATCCGGATTGCTCAATTTCAACTTATCCTGACATCTTCGTGATTGGTGACCTCGCATTTTTTGATACTGGAGATGGCAACTCTTTACCGGGTGTGGCCCCGGTTGCAATGCAGCAGGCGAAGTACGTAACGTCGCTCATTTGTGATGAAAAGCCAGTTGCAGATCGTAAACCGTTTCGTTACTTCAACAAAGGTAACTTAGCAGTTATCGGGCGTAATAAAGCAATTATGGAGCTAGGGTACTTCAGATGCTCAGGATTCATTGCGTGGTTAATTTGGGCTGCCGTTCACATTTTTTTCTTAGTTGAGTTCGAGAATAAGTTCTCTGTCGTAACCCAGTGGGCCTTTACCTATTTCACAAATGGACGCGGGTCGCGCTTAATTACGGGTAAGTATATTTGAATTTGAGGTTCTTGAGGTTCTGGAGGCTGGCTACTTTTCAACTTCTCGATAAGAGGAATACATCCAACAAATTCGAGCCGTTAAGAGTAGCCCACCTTCAGGATCTTTCCAGGATCTTTAATAAATGTTTGTGGCCTTTGCGCTGAAGCGGCCTAAATAACCCCTCGTTAGTCAACCCCCACTAGTATAACTGCTTGAAATGCAACCAGTTTTTATAAAATCTGTAACGGGTATTCAACCAACCGGTGCTTGCGTGGGGGCTCGACCATCTTAAGCAATAGCGGGTATGATCCACCCTCAAAAGGAAATTGTTTATATGTTACAGGTTGAAGTAGGCGAGGTTCTAAAACCCGCTGCTAACATCATTACTCCTTGCTTAGACACCCTGGAATTTCAGGGTTACTCCGTGAGGCTTTTTTATGCAGGGAAAAAGCTATGTTTAGAGCTAACGCGCGGCGGGCGCGAGCTTGCGATTTGGACTTTTTGTTCGCAGCGGCGACACACCTGGGATTTTGAAGGCACGGATTATCACATCCATGTGGCCTACCGACCAGCTGAAGTGGAGGTGAGATTCACTGAGCACAGCGGCTCAAGCGCTCTGGCTAGATTATTCAGATTGGCGCCACCTGCTAAAGAGATGTGGAGCAAGTACAAACTGGGGGGCGATGGCGCGGTTAAGATATCAAGACCAGACTGTGAATTTTCAGTCTGCTAATCAGCCTGAAGATGACCGAGGCCGTATTTCGGGCCCACTGCATGTGGCGCGTATTCTTGTTGCATCGCTAATTTGTTTTTGCTGCAGCGGATGCGCGCTTTTTAGCCCATTTAAAGGTTCTGACTCGATCGTTGAAGCGCGACTAAATGGGCGCGGCCCGGTTTACGTCAGTAGCGATAATCCCTACTTAGCTGCAAACTTATTTTTAAAATCAGCGGCAGCAAAAAGCGCTGATTTTGCTGGATTTTTAAAACTGCGTGGCAACCCTTCACGCATCGAATATTCGCGCAGGTTTCTGAGCGAGCCAAACTTAGTTCTCTATTACGATCAGACTCATGAGTCCTACAACAGCATCTATACAAACGGTGTCTGGGTCTTTGAAGCGCAGCGTTCAGAATCTTTGCGCGGTTTGCAAGTTTCGCAAGATCAAACGCCGACTGCGATAATACCACCAGAAAAAAAGGCGCCGCCACGACCCACTAATTCAAAATCGTTTAGCTCCCAAGCGATTATTGCTCCACCCGGCGCACTTCTTTCTGCAGCTGTAAATAAATGTCGTAAGCTTTCGGGGTTGCAAGCAGCGGAGCGTTCCCCGGCCGGAGATTTAATTCATTACGTAGTTGATGATCGCGAAACGGCTTTTGTTATAGCTGAGTGGTATACCGGTGAGACTGCCACGGCTGACAGCATTCTCAGGCTGAATAAATTTGCTACCAAGAAAATCTTATCGGTAGGCGACCAGTTGGTGATTCCTAAATATCTAGTCAAAAACGGCGATCAATTAGGTTCTAGCGCTCTGCGCTGTATGTTAACTGAAAAGGCTATTAATCCTTAGCGCATGCTGGGTTTTGCTAGCAGATAAAATTCTTTTTTGCCGCACGGCAAGGTGCCAGCTTCAATGAGGATCCCGCGAACGGCGAGCGTTAATTTGTTTAGCAAATGTTCCCGATTAGCTTGCGGCACGGCGACCGAATCAAATGTGGTGCGCACGGTAACTGGCGTAGTGTCACGCTCTAAAGTTAACGTGTATTGGCCGGGATCAAAAAATTCAGGGCTAGTTCCAGGGGATTGGAACACAGCTCCTTTTTCCGTAACCAAACGATGCACCTCGCCTCCAAGGTCTAAGATTTTTGCTACCTGCGCAGGCGACGCAACCTTAATGCTCTGCTGCTGTGGATTGTATCGACCCGCTGAAATACGGCCACATTCCCAAATTAAAGTAGAGCCAGCCAACCTATATTGCTCGTACTCAGTTTTGCCGAGTGTGCTGCGATTAAATGAAATCAGAACACCGTCAATCGCGTGTTCGCCTAAGTCCTTAGTAGCAGTATTATTGGTGCTATTATCGCTTTCAGAAAAAAAAGATGGAATCGAAAGCGAACAGCCAGTCAGTGAAATGATTAAAGCAGCAAAAGTGTAACGAAACTTATTCATGCTAAAGAGAGTAGCGCGAGTGTCATCAATTAAAAATAGGGCGGGCTTCTTATTAACCGCTTAATGATCCGCGCAACAGTTGTGACATGAACGACAGAGTTTGCGATTTAGCAAGTGCCCGGATGCCAGCGATACTCCACCTAGCGCCATGAAAACCGAGTGAGCTGAACTCTCTTCAAAGAGATGCCCTAAACCAAAAAAACTTAAAGCAGCTACAACAAATAGAAAGGTCTTATAGGACCCATGTTGGCGATGCCCCCAACACAAACTTAAAAAAGCTAGCGTTACCGCAACCGATATCATGATTAGATCAAACGCACCGTGCGCTAAAAAACTCAATCCAAGAAATGGCAGCGCCGTTAACAAAAACGGCATTGCTATGCAGTGAACAGCACACGCTGAAGAAAGAAAGGTCCCCAGTGTATCAAGTTTTTCAAGCGGTGAAGACTTAGTAGCACTGATTAGCTCGTGCTGGAGGGCTAGATTTTCCTGAGTGGTGCCTTGCTGAATCTGGTCTTGTTGCATATAGGCGGGAGTTTAGCGCGAGAGATGAGCTAATGCAACTCTATTGCAATAGACGAATAGCCTTAGAAGGAACTTACAAGACCGCAAAGGGGTAGATTTTAGTCAAAACCACCAAGACTGATATCTTAGTTCGAATGGGTAGGGCATCGGAATGTTTTTCACCACAAAGATTCAAATGCGTTTTCTAGGTTAAAAGACTTTTGGACTTTCGACCTCTCGCTATCGTTTCTCGTCTGCAGCGCCGAAAATGGATTTATTGTGAGCGGCAAACCTTCACGGATGGCAGTCGCTATCCTTTGTTGCTCCTCCACGTTCAAGTTTAGACAGATTTGCCTTGGCTTATTAGGTTTTGCTTTATCCGCACGACATATAATGGCATTTGAAACGAGCGTTTTGACCTCATTTTAGCCGTTAACGTTTTTACCTATCGCATCGACTTGGGCACCCATACCTAGGGGTCCTTCATGCGGCATGTTGATCAAGCTACTAAAACTAATGTCAAAGCAGTGGGCATGAGCATTACAGGTAATCCCAGGTGGTTTCGACGAAGGCTGACTGTAAACTGGTAAGGCCAGCGCCAAAAAAATTACAAAAATAAGTGGGTATCTCATCAACCAATCTATTTTTTAAGCCTAACCTCTAAAGCCGCAATGCGATTAACTACATCGCTTCCTGATTCACCTAGCTCTTTTGCTTTATTAAACGCTGCTAACGCGTCGTCTAAACTGCCTTTATTCTCAAGCGCCGAACCTAGGGTCAAATACAGCCTGCTTGATGGCTTTAACTGCGCAGCTTTTTTGGCCGTTATTATACTTGCATCAATTTTTCCGTTGCCTAGCTGAATATTCGCAAGATTCGTTAGTAACTCACTATCTTTGGGTGCTGCTTTTACAGCCAACTTGTACATCTGTTCGCTTTGCTCAAGTTTCTGAGTTAGCGCGTAGGCCAAAGCAAGCTTCTCGTAAAGTTTTGGATAGCTTGGCTGAATTTTAAGCGCGCGCTCGTAGTGCGGGATCGACTCAGGTATTTTTTCACTAGAAAATAAAACATCTCCTAGGCGTGTTTCAAAACCCGCATCACGTGGATATTTCTTAGAATAATCTGACAACAACGCAATCGCTTCTAATTTTTTCCCGTTCACTACCAAAGTTCCGGATAGATTAAACGCCGCCGTTAAGTTACCGGAATCAACCTCCAACGCTCTTCTAAAGCGATCTTCCGCGGTACGGGTGTTGCCGGTTTTAAGCGCTACAATTCCTTGTTCATTTGCTTCAAGCGAACGAGGATTAGCTTCCACGATCCTCTTTGTGGAAGATTTCTTTTCAACTTCGTTTGTAGGCGCTCCGGCGGCATGCGGAGCAGCGTGCGAAATCTGCACCAATGAACTTGTTAACAGCGCTAAAAAAAACAGCTTAAAGGATAACTTCATATGCAAACCGTAGCAGAAGACGAACGGGATGGAAAAGGCGAAAGCAGGACAGACCTAAAAATAGCAGGCTTAATACTACTGCGCACTTTAGCGCTCATATCCCATAAGAAAGGTGAAATTCGTTACAATAGCAGTAATTTACGGTACAGTGCTTGGCGATTATGAAACTAAATCTGAGCTTTTTCTTTTGGGTAAAATTATCAATTTTTTCCGTTATTTGCTTGAGCTTAATGACTCTGCCCCCAGCTCAAGCTCAAACGGCCCAGCCCCTAAAACTAGGCGCGATATTCTCGCTAACGGGCTTTGGTGCAAAAGGTGGAATAGGGGAGCTGCGCGCGGTGCAAATGGCGGTCGATGAAATAAATAATGATAATAACACTCCGCAAAAAATAATTCTCGTAGTTGAAGATAATCAATCTGATTTAAAGGCTTCGGTATCGGCTTTTAAAAAACTAGTAGAACTAGATCGCATCGATGCTTTAGTCGGGCCTAATTGGAGTGAGTTCACTGAGGTAGTAGCACCGCTTGCAGAGCGCGCAAAGATTCCGATGATAACACCCTCCGGTGTGTTGAAAACAAGCACAAAAAATATTCGCCAGTACGTATTTTCTCTGATGCAGCCGGCGCTTGAAACTAATCGCCCGTTAGCTGAAGCAGTGCTTGCAACGCCTGGGATAACCGATGTTTTAGCGCTGGTGCATGATAATGTGTACCTAGAAAATTGCTTTGTTGCGTCAAAAGAGATCTGGAACGGGAAATTAAAAATTTCTGAGGTTCGTATCAGCAGCTCAGAGAGCCCTGATTATCGCAGCATTTTACTGCGCGGAGCGCGCAAGCCCGGCACAGCTATATTCGCCTCAGTGCTAACAGGGCAATACGCAGCGCTTCTAAAAGCGCGCCAGCAGTTGGGAATAACGGCACCAGTTTTTGCAGTCGATATAATCTATGACGGTGCTTTTCAGGCCGGTAGCTCTTTCGATAAAGAGCTTTTAAACGGGGTTATTGCTACTGATTTTAAGACTCTTGGAAGTGAAGATTTCCATAACCGTTTCTTTGCTAAATTTAAAGAAAGCCCGCTTAACTACGCCGCCAAAGCTTATGATGCGGTCCAGATTTTGATGCAAGCAAGCATTACGTGCGGAAAACGTAATTATGAATGCATCAGAGATTTCGATAGGATGGGTGAGTCAGGGCATTTAAAATTCGGCGTAGATCACGTTGTTGTAAGTGAGGGGCGCGTAGCTGATAATTATGTGTTTAAAGCGAATGCCTGGGAACGAGTGCAGGAATAATTGGCGCAGGAATCATGATGAGCGAATCAGTTGAGGTAGTAGGAAAACAGGTGCAGGGGATGTTTGCGTCTATAGCTAATCGCTACGACATCACGAATTCAGTACTAAGTGGCGGCATTCACCATCTTTGGAAGCGGCGCACTACAAACGCAATTCCGGAATCTGCCCTAAAAGTTTTAGATCTTTGCACCGGAACCGGTGATTTGGTGCCGCTTTTGCAACGTCCCGGACGCGAGATAATCGCTGCTGATTTCTGTGAGCCGATGATGAACGTGGGTCGGCGTAGGTTTCCGGGTGTTAAGTTTGTTTTCGCTGACGCAATGCAGCTGCCTTTTGCAGCAGCTGCATTTGATGCTGCAACTGTAGCGTTTGGTGTGCGCAATTTTGAAGCGCTTGATACTGGATTAGCCGAACTGGCGCGCGTTTTAAAGCCTGGTGCGACGTTATCTGTTTTAGAGTTCGGTCAGCCCGCTAATAAAATATTCGCAGGGTTATACGCCTGGTATTCTAAACATATTTTGCCGGTGCTGGGTAAAATTCTGACCGGCAACGGTGAAGCATATAAATATTTGCCCGCAACCGCTGCACGTTTCCCTTGTGGTGCGGCGTTTGCAGAGCGTTTATTAAAAGCCGGATTTAAACCTACCTCAACTAAAGCCCTTACGTTCGGAGTGGCTTACTTATATGTTGCAGTTAAACGCTAAGTAGAGTGAGCGAGAATTTCGAATAATAGAGAGCTGTCCAATGAATTCCCCAAATGTTCTTTCACAGAAAACCGGTGGCGCTGAAAACGGAAGTTTTTTTCCGACAAGTGCCGCTGAAATAATGGCTCGACTTAATAGTTTTGATGTTGAGCGCTACGATCAAAGTAGAAATTATCTCTCAGGCTCAGTCTCGCGGCTTTCACCTTACTTTACCCATGGAGCGCTTCTACTTACTGAAGCTTTTAATAATGTAGTTGCGCGTGCGTCGCGCCAAGATGCTTTTCGTTTTGTGTACGAACTTGGCTGGCGTGAATACTATCAGCGCGTTTGGTTACAGCGCGGCGAGGGCATCTTTACTGATATTTATATTCCACAAATAGGAGCAACAGGTAAACATATGGCTGCACCGATTGCAGCAGCTAAAACGGGGATATCAGTTCTTGATTCAAGTATAGAGGAGCTGATCGCCACCGGTTATATGCATAATCATGCACGGATGTGGGTTGCATCTCTCACTTGTAACGTTGCACTACGCCAGTGGCAGGAGCCGGCTGCTTTTATGTATTACCATTTATTAGATGGTGATCTCGCTTCTAATACCCTTTCTTGGCAATGGATCGCAGGCACTTTTAGCACGAAGAAATACTTCGCCAACCAGGATAATATTAATAAGTTTTCCGGCTACGATCAGCACGGCACTATCCTTGACCGCTCCTATGACGAGCTAATGCTGCAAACTGATGAGACCGCTAACGCACTAGCCGGAGATTTCCTATTAAGCTCTTTACCGCCCGTAAAACTACCCAGCAGTGTATTCAAAGGCAGTGT
>Ga0105046_10019738_pt1 | contig 10215 bp, 10 predicted proteins | sample MAT03_FD_78385 | JGI IMG/M metagenome (GOLD analysis project Ga0105046, IMG submission 78385) | Freshwater microbial communities from Lake Fryxell liftoff mats and glacier meltwater in Antarctica - MAT-03 (megahit assembly) | ecosystem: Environmental > Aquatic > Freshwater > Ice > Liftoff... | reverse complement strand
CCAAGGCTTCTCGGTGGGCCCGGCGTACTACGACAAAAACTTCTTCATGTGGCCCCCCGACCCGCGCTACAACCCCGCCGCCGATCCTACGAGTCCCAGCACCACGACCAGCCCCCGTGAGGGAGCCAAAGACAGCTCGGGCCGGTGGATGGCCGACTGGCGCCGCCGCTTCTTCCTGAAATCGGACGGCACGCCCTTCGATCCCCAAGCCGCAGATAACGATCCCGTGACCACGGGAACCCAATCAATCAACCAAGCCTTGTTCAACGGCTCGACAGGGGCTGTGCTGAACACCTCGAACAGATATACAATCAACTATCCCGCCGTGCTGGCATGGATCAGGAGCGGCCCACAAGTGCTGCCCCCCAACCTCCGGGCCGGCCGCGTGGTTTATTACACCTCGATTCCGAGCGTTGTGACCAGCGCCAACACGGATAAAGACCAGAGGTTCTGGCGGGAATACATCGATTTTGTACTTGGTTGCACGCTGAACACCACCCGCTACGACCCGGATCGTTCGCTCGCCGGCCGGGAAACGGCCGTGTGGCCCGATGGGAGTGCGATATCGATCGGCGCCACCGCCGCATTCAGCACCAACCCACGGCCGTACATGAACTACACGGACAACCCCAACCGGCCGCGCGTCCACTTCTGGTTCGGCCCGTACACGATGGCCACGTTCCTCGCCGCCCGCACCGGTAACAGCGATCGCCACACCGCCATGTCGGGCACGGTTCACGAAGCTCAATGCTGGCAGTTGAAGGCCGCCATGAACTCGGCTCTGGACGACATCCGTAACAACCACCCGAACGACTTCTGCGGGATGGCCTTCTTCGCCTACTCCAATTACCGCACCGCACGGGCACCCATGGGCCAAGACTGGACGAGGCTCAAGAATGCTCTCTTCTACCCGAATACCCTGCTCGGCGGCATCGCCAGCGGCAACACCACCACGGAAATTTCCCCCTACGACAACAACCTCAATTGCAACCAGGACGGAAACATCCCGAATGCCAACGGTGCCACCGACCCTGGCACCGGATTCGCCCTCGCCTACAACATGCTTTCCAGCTCCACCTCCCTGAGCCCCGCGGGAACCGGCCGCCGCGGAGCTTCCAAGATCATCGTGTTCGAAACGGACGGCGTGCCCAACAGCCTCATCAACTGGAATTACCAACAGCAGGGCAGGAACTCGCACTACACCGACGGCGGCAACGGTTCCGGTAGTTCCAGTGCGGCTATGACGCAATCGTACAATATTCTGGATAAGCTCATGCTCCCCCCGGTCTCGGGTACCGCCGGCGACAGCGGTTTCAACGCGAGCAGTGCCCCGTGCCGCGTTCACGCGATTGCCTTCGGCGACTTGTTCTCGATCAGCCCCTTGACCACCCCCGGCGTGGATGCCCTCAACTTCCTCGGTACGGTGCAGTTCAAGGGGAAAACGCAATCGACCAATACCGCCATCAGTTCTACGAATATCGTGACCGGCGATTACTCCACGCGGATCGACACCCTGAAGAACCTTATGCAACGGATCATGCAATCGGGCATCCAAGTGACGTTGATCCAATGAGTTGCTGTTTCACCCTCTCCCACTTGATGGAGAGGGTTGAAAAATACTCTCCTCGCACGCCATGGGCCACAACCCGTGGCGTGCTGCATTTCCGGGGAAATTCCGCGCACGCTTCCGTTCCGTGTCCTAACTTTCCCACGCGGCCTGAAATCCCAACGCGGAGAAATCCGGTGAATGCGATCGCGTTCGAACACGTGAAGAAAACCTACCGGGGCGGACTCCTGAACCGCCACGGCATCACCGCGGTGAGCGATGTGAGCTTGGACATCCCCATCGGGAGCGTCTTCGGTTTGCTCGGGCCTAACCGGGCCGGGAAAACCACGCTGGTAAAGATGTTGCTCTCGCTTTCGCAACCGACCGCCGGGGGCGTCCGCAGATTCGGCGAACCGGCGAGCCAACGCCACACGCTCGGCCGCGTCGGCTATATGCATGAGAACCACGCCTTCCCGCGTTACCTCTCCGCATCTGAGGTACTACGGTTCTACGGCGGGCTCTCCGGTGTGCCGGGGGAAAACCTCGATCGCCGGGCCGAGAACCTCCTCGAACGTGTCGGCCTCGCGGATCGCAAAAACGAACCGATCTCGCGCTTCAGCAAAGGGATGGTGCAGCGCCTCGGCCTTGCCCAAGCCCTGATGAACGAACCCGATTTACTGATTCTCGATGAACCGACGGAAGGCCTCGATTTGCTCGGCCGGCAACTCCTGCGGGACGTCGTCCGCGAGTTCAAGCAATCGGGCCGCACGGTGCTCCTCGTCTCGCACGTTCTAACGGAAGTGGATGAGTTGTGCGACGAACTCGCCGTGATCGTGGCGGGCGAACTCGCCTTCCGCGGCAAGCCGGCCGAACTGACCCACAACGGCCAACTCACATTGGAAGCCGCTTTGAAAGACCTGTATTTGAAGGGGGCAAAATGAACATCCCCACGATTCTTCTCACCGTCCGCTGGATGGTGCGCGATACCTTCCGCCAATCGGTTTCCACGAAACTCTTCTGGGTGACCCTCGGCATCACGCTACTATGCGCCGCGTTCTGCGCCAGCGTCCGCGTGACCGGCGACCCCGCCCCCGCCCAGCACGATTGGGAAATCCCTTCGATGCTACCCAAGAACGAAGCGGAAAAGATCGGCATCGAGAAAGTGCGGGAAGAAGGCGTGCGCGTCGTCACCGGGGAAATCTCCTTCGGCTTCGGCGCCATGACGATGCCGAGCGCACGCCCCCGAGAAGACACCGTGCGCTTTCTGCAAGTGTGGCTCGCCGGGTGGATCGCCGATACGGCCGGGGTGCTGCTCGCGCTCCTCTGGACCGCAGGGTTCCTTCCGACTTTCCTCGAACCGCAATCAGTAACAGTACTTTTGGCTAAGCCCTCGCCGCGTTGGTCGATCTTGCTCGGCAAGTACCTCGGCGTGGTCGGGTTCGTCACCCTCCAAGCGACGCTGTTCGTCGCCGCGACGTGGGTCGCGCTCGGCTTCGCCACCGGCGTTTGGACATCCGCATATTGGCTTGCGGTGCCGCTGCTCGTTGGCAATTTCGCCGTGTTCTATTCCGTCTCGGCGTTCCTCGCCGTCTGGACGCGCAGCACCGTGGCCAGCGCCTTCGGCACCCTGATTTTCTGGCTCTTGTGTTGGACCATGAATTACACCCACCTGCGGATGAGCGGAGTGCCCGTGGAAGGAATCTCGGCGAGTTCGTCGTTCTTACTCGATTTGGGATATTGGATCATGCCGAAGCCCCTCGACCTCAGCGGCATCTTCTTCGATGCGATGCAAGCCGAGGCGCTATCGACGAAACCGGCGGAGTTGATCGAAGCGCAGAAGGCGGGGAACTTCCACCCGGAATGGGCCGTAGTATCCTGCGGGGCCTTCGCCGTGGGAACCTTGGCACTCGCGAGCTACGAATTCGGCACGCTCGATTATTAGTTGTAGATGGGTTCGGGCGGGCCCGTATCCACGTCCCATACCGAAAACACCACCACCCGCGTATCGTCCTCCAAGACCTCGTATTCCACCGCAATTGGCGAAACGGTCAACTGGCGGACGGTGTCGAATACCAATTCACCGGAGGTCGCCGGGGAATTGCGAAGCAATCGTTCCAAACGTGTCGCACTCTGAGTAAACGCTTTTCGATCTGCAGCAACAAGCCATAGCGATGCCAACTCCGCTTCGGCGTCTGCCATCCAGAGGACTTCAAATTTCATGGAATCACTCACCGTGTTGAGTGTTGAGTTCCTTCACGATTTCATCGAGGGATCGCCCTGCGTTGCTTCGTCGAAATTCGGCACGCCTCCGCTCGATTTCCTCCCGCGAATACGGCGAACGCCGATACTTCATAGGTGTGAACACCCCCAAGGTTCGCCCCTCGGGAGTGGTGATATCCACAGCTTCGGATGCGCTTTCGAGGCTGGCACGCATCGGGCCTTCGGCGATGATTGTCGGCATAAGTCTTCTCCTTCTTGCTAGCATTTTACGCGGCCCTACGCCTCCACGCAAGCCGCTTACTGCCGCACATCCACCGTACCATTCGAGCGGAACACGATCCGCACATCGCGGGCGCCAATGTAATCGAACTCGATCGAATGGCGGTTCACTTCCACTTCCCGCAGTCGTCCGCACGGCAGATCGAAGCAGACTTCCACCGGCCGATTGGTACATGGGTGAACGATCCATACGCGGTGGTGCCCTTCGGTCGGTCGGAAGCATTTGAGAAAGTCGTCCATCGTATAAACGGGCGGGGCATGGTGAACGTGGTGCTGCATCTGAGGGGCGTACACCGGAACGGGAACCGGCCGTGGTGGCCCGTAGTAGCCGGGAAATTGGGCGTGGGCATCGCCGAGGGTTGCGGTACCGAGGGCGAGAACGGGAAGAATCGTGCGGAACATGGGAGTATCCTGGTGGGAGGCGGTGGGTCGGGGATGGCACTCCGGCCGATCTCCTGCAAAACCCTACCGCCACACCAGGACGCTGCGGTGGAATTTAGTTGCGCGGCGGTTTTTCTTGTCATCGCGTTTTCATCGATCCGTTGCAAATTGCATATCCTAGCCGCACCGCTTCTTCCCTTTCCGAGCCACGCCCATGCGCTTCCTTTCCCTCGCGCTCCTATTCCTCTCGATGCCATTGCTGCGGGCCGCCGAACCGACGGTCGAGGTGCAACCCACCGATCCGAAAGCCGCGAAGATCGTGTTGATCGCCGGATCGAATTTCTACAAAGTCGGCGAACACGATTACATCGCGGCGATGGCCACGCTCGCCGACCTGTTGAAGCAGACCCCCGGCGTCGCGCCGGTTCTCGCCATCGATTGGCCGAAGAACGAAGAGACGTTCAAAGGTGCCAAGGCCGTAGTGCTGATGCTCGACGGCGGCCCCAAACACCCGCTCCTCAAAGATGACCGCTTCGCCCAACTTCAGAAGATGGCCGACGGCGGCTGCGGTATCGTGCAACTGCATCAGATCGCCGACTACCCCAAAGACTTCGGCGTGCGTGCCCGTGCCCTCGCCGGTGGGAACTACGAAAACGGCTCTCTCCGCGCCCACTGGGTCAAGGAGTACACCGAGTTCGAGAAGCACGACATCTTCAACGGTGTGAAGGCGTTCAAGATCGACGATGGCTGGCTCACGAAATTGAAATTCGCCGATGGCATGAAGGGCGTGACACCGCTCCTCCGCAGCGCCGACCCGAAGAAGCCGGCGAGCGCAAACCCGGACGACGACATCGTCGCGTGGGCGTTCGATCGACCGACCGGCGGCAAGGCGTTCACCTTTACCGGCGGTCACTTGAACGCCAGCTTCGGCGAAGAAGGTTACCGCAAGTTCCTCGCCAACGCGGTACTCTGGACGGCCGGCGTGCCGGTGCCGAAGGACGGTGCACCGGTGGAATTGAAGAAGGAAGATTTGGGCAAGTATTTGCGGCCGGCACCCCCGAAGAAGTGAACACCATGACGAAGACCGGCATCCTCCTTATCGATTGCCCGGATCGCAGCGGGATCGCGGCCGCCGTGAGCGATTTCCTCTACCGCCGCAATGCCAACATCCTGCACGCCGATCAGCATCAAGATGCCGAGCGCGGCCTGTTCCTCATGCGCGTCGAGTGGGATCTCGATGGGTTCGCCCTCGGTTTCGACGAATGCACCCGCGAGTTCGCCGCGATTGCCGAGCGTTTCCAAATGCGTTGGAAATTGGAACGCTCGGATAAACCCCACCGCGTGGCATTGTTCGTTTCCAAGTACGATCATTGCCTCGTCGATTTGCTTTACCGGCACCACAGTGGCGAACTCGCCTGCGAGATTCCGCTCGTGATCGGCAACCACCCGGAAGCCGAGCGTTGGGCCGAGTTCTACGGCGTGCCCTTCTTCCACATCCCCATTACTGGGGCCTCGAAGGCCGAGGCCGAAGGAAATCAACTCGCTCTCCTCGCGGAGTACCAGGTCGATCTCGTGGTGATGGCCCGTTACATGCAAGTGCTTTCCTCGGAGTTCATCGCCGAGTTTGGGCACCCGATCATCAACGTTCACCATTCGTTCTTGCCCGCGTTCAGCGGTGCTCGGCCGTACCACCGCGCCTTGGAACGCGGGGTGAAACTGATCGGTGCGACCGCGCACTACGCCACGCAAGATTTGGACGAAGGCCCGATTATCGAACAGGATGTGATGCGGATTTCACACCGCGATGGCTTGGAGGACTTGCTGCAAAAAGGGCGAGATTTGGAGAAGATGGTACTCTCGCGGGCCGTCCGCTGGCACATCGGCCATCGGGTGCTGGTGTACGACCGCAAGACGGTCGTATTCGATTAGAGAGGGACGTCGAGTTTTACTCAGTCACGGTCGCTTCAACCTTACTCCTCTCACGCCGCCTTGGATTTCTTGGTTCGGATGTCGAACAGGCCGAAGATTTCCTCTTCGCTCAGGCCGATGCTGGTGGGTTTGTCCGCTTGGGCGATGAGATCGTTGAACACTTTGCGCTTGGCATCGAGAATGCCGGCGATGCGCATCTCGATGGTGCCTTCCGAGAGGAACCGCGTGACCGTGACCGGGTGCTTCTGGCCGATGCGGTGCGCCCGGTTGATCGCTTGATCTTCGATGGCCGGATTCCACCAACGATCGAACAAAAACACGTAGTTCGTGAACTGCAAGTTCAGCCCGACGCTGCCGCTGCCGTAGCTCATCAACAGCACCGATTTGGTCGGATCGGCTTTGAATTGATCGAGGATCGGCGTGCGGCCCGCTTGCGGGATGCGGCCGTGGTATTGCAGTGGCCCGAAGCGATCCAACGCCTCGGCGATCACTTGCAACGGTTCGACCCACTGCGAAAATACGATGGCCTTGCGGCCGCTGGCCGCGACTTCTTCCATATCCATCACGAGCTGTTCGAGCTTGGCGCTTTCGCCCGTGAGCGGATCGAAGTTGCAAATCTGCTTCAATCGCATGACCAATTGAAAGACGTGCTGCACCGTTACGGTTTCGCCCAACTCGTTGAGGTGGATGATCCCTTCCTTTTCGGCGCGGTCGTAGGCGTAGCGCTGCGCGCCGGTGAGTTCCACTTCGAGATCGCGCATGATCTTCGCGGGCATATCCGACTGTACGAGTTCCTTGGTGCGGCGCAGGATGCAATCGCTCGTGAGTTCCGCGAGCATACTCGGCGGAGTGCCGTGCGGGATGCGGCCCGGATCGACGAAATCGAAGATATGCGCGAGATCGTCCGCGTGATTCTCGACGGGCGTGCCGGTGATCGCCCAACTGCGGGCGCGGTTCAAACCGCACACGGCGTTCGCCGTTTTCGATCCCTTGTTCTTAATGCGTTGCGCTTCGTCCAACACCACCACATCGAAGAACACACCCGGATCGGCGGCGAGTTCCGCGTCGCGGGTCAGCGATTCGTAATTGATCAATTTCAACGGGCAGTTCGAAACCTTCCATTGGCTGCGCCGCAGTTCCGGGTCGGCGGGAAAGACTTCGTGGGGAACATCGGGCGCCCACATTTTCAATTCGCGGCACCAATTGTGAATCAGCGGCTTCGGAGCCACGATCAACGCGCTGCGGATCATCCCTTGGTGGAACATCAACCGCAGCGAGAGGATCGCTTGGGCGGTTTTGCCCAACCCCATTTCGTCGGCGAGCAACGCCGAGTGGCGGGGCATGAGGAACGCGATCCCTTCGAGCTGGTAGGGGAACGGCTCGAACGGGACTTCGAGTTGGCGGCCTTCGAACAAACCGTCCAATGGCGGTTGGAGCAAAAACAGCAGCCGATCTTTGAACAACACGGTGTCGCGGCCGGGTTTGGCGCGGATGTGCGCTTTGGTTTCCGGTGCGTTCGGATCGGGCAACTTTGGCAAGTCGACGACTTTTCGCCCCTCGGCAGGCGGCTTCTCGATCTTCTGCGGCTGCGCGGGCCGATCGAGTTCCAACGGCGGAGTGGGGAACTTCCAGCCGTCGGTTTGCACGGTCATTTCGAGCTTGCCGAGGGTGCGTACCCAAGGGGCTTGCGTGAGCAGCCGCGATTCGCGGATTTGGGCGGTGAGCGCGGAGGAGAAACTGAGGATGGGAAATGAATCGATTTCGTCGTTGTCCGGAGCGTGAGCATCGGGGGTGCTTTCCGGTCGCTCACGCGCCATGCTCGGAAAAACCAACGATTCAGGTTCATCAGGCCGCACGATTCACCGCTCCCGTCTTGCGCGCTTCCGCTACCGCTTCCCGGATTCGGGCGAACGGCTCGGCGAGATCGACCGCCGTATCGACCAGTTCCAACCGGGCCACGATTTGATCCCGATCCGCTGCGTGGCGGGCTTCCATCACTAACATCGTCGAACAGCGGCCGTGCCGAAAAGCGATCCACCCCTCTTCCACCGTATCGGTCGCGGGTCGCACCGCGACGACCGGCACATTCAGCCGATCCCGCAGGCCGAGCGCCGCCAGCCGATCCGCGAAAATCAAACCGGGCCGCAAAGCCGCCTTCTCCACGAGGGTTTTACCCAAGAGTTCGCCGTGGAGGTAATCGGAAAGCGTCGGGCCGTAGAGAATTTGTTGAACCCGGGTGGGCTGCACGGCGGAGCTGAGGCGGAATTCGATCGGGCGGCCCCAGGAATTGGTGAGGAGGTATCCGCCAACCAACCCCGAGGGTTCATCGAGAAACGAGAGGAAACCGAGGGCGGGGTTCGAGGGGGAATCGGCGAGTGAGGGCGGAGTGGGGGCCAACGGGGAACAATCCATCGGAGTAACATCGGATTCGGTCACGGCGTGCGGTCTCTCTGGAGGGTCGAGGGGCCGGCCACGGACGATCCCGCGGCAACAACAACAGCATCGGAGCCTACCCCATAAACCTTCCCCCCCGCCGGGCAATCGTGTTGCGAATGGAATGAATCGAACCTCGGCGCCTCCGCAGACTCCAACGGATACGGCGAACCGGCACGACCGGATAAGCAAACCAAACCGAAGTGATTGGATCGTTACAGAACCCGCAATCGTTTAAAGATTCGGTGCGATGCGGAAATAGCGCCGTCCGTCGTCGCGAACGAGCATGAGGATTCCCCAAATGCCAGCGAGTGCCCCGGGAACGCAGCAAGCGAGTTCGTTCACGTTGAGGATCGCCGCGATGCAACCGGCGCAGGCGATGAGATAGCCACGGCCGCGGAGCATGCAGTAGCCGCCGAGGGCGGAGAACGCCCCCAGTGCCATGGCCACGAAGCGAGAAGGGTAGATCCACGGCGCCCACATTTGCCCGGTCATTTCATCCGCGTTGGCGGGCACCGCGTACGCAGCGGCACTCCCGGCGAGGGCGCCGAAGAGTTCGTCCGCGGTCGCTTCCTTACGTTTCGTATCGTCTTGCAGGAAGTTCACTTCTTGGCCGTTGCGGAGATCGCGGGCGCGGTTGCGGGCGTATTCCAGGGCGAAACGTTCATCCGAATAACAGCGTGCGGCGAGGTAGCCGTTCATGACCATCGCGGTGAGGCCGACCATGAGTAGCGCCAAACCGGGCACGAAGTATTGCCGGGGCACGCGCCAACCGGCCACCGCCATCGTGATCGATTCCACACTTCCCTCGGGGGTGAGGGAAACGTGGAGCGAGGAACGGCAATGCGGACACGAAAGCGGTTGACCGACCGCTTCGGAGGGGAGGATCAGCGGCTGGCCGCAGGCCCGGTTCGGGCAGGTAATCCGGAGTTCGGGCATACCATTGAAATACGGAAACTCCCGATCAATTCCCCGCCGAGCCAAGGCCGGGCCTAGAATTCGATGCGATCTCCGAAGCGGCGGAGGAGCATTCGGCGGGTGGTGCGGCGCGGTTCCATATTTTTCAGCCGCAACAGTTGCAATCGTTCCAAGCTGCGGGCGGTGGCGAGCGCGGTCATCCCGGCATCAGTAATGCGATGGCAATGGCTCAGGTCGAGCGTCCGCAGCGTCTTGGCGAAGATCGCCTCGGGCAGTCGGCTGACGAACTTAACGAGCCAAGCATCGTCGATTAGATTCCCGGAGAGATCGAGCGAAGTTACGTTCTTCCAAACCCGCGCGGCCATGAACTCCTCGAAGAATTGGCTTTCGCCGCCGCCGTCGTCCGATACGAACGGCCAGTAGAACGGGCCTACGCGCAGCGTCGTGAGCCGTTCGAGGAATTCGAGTTCGTCGAAGGCCCCCGGCCGCAGCGTTTCATCTACCCGGCT
>Ga0105046_10019736_pt1 | contig 10217 bp, 11 predicted proteins | sample MAT03_FD_78385 | JGI IMG/M metagenome (GOLD analysis project Ga0105046, IMG submission 78385) | Freshwater microbial communities from Lake Fryxell liftoff mats and glacier meltwater in Antarctica - MAT-03 (megahit assembly) | ecosystem: Environmental > Aquatic > Freshwater > Ice > Liftoff... | reverse complement strand
TATTTTGGCGTCAGCCAACTATCTTTTGAGGCGAATAGCCGCGCTATTTAACGAAAAAGATGGGACGGATGACGGCAAAAGAATGGCATCAAATTGGGAAGTTATTTTGACACCGTTCCTTACAGTACTTTCAATAAAAATTGAAATCAGAACAAAGTTACAACGGCTTGGTTCGAAATCGGAGCGGAACTTTCTTTGCGCTGAAAAGGTTTGTTTGCGGGATTCCAAAATTTGAGTCTTTGGCCTGGGATTATTGATCGACGGTAAGGCCGACACTTGCAGGTCTCGACGCTGCCAGGTCTTGCGCCAGATGAGTCCTTGACCTGCCAGCGTTGAGACCTGGCAGTGTCAATCTCTACCGAAATGTTTTCGCCCATTGCCCAGAGATTAAGCCGTGACGCATTTGTGCATATACCTTAGGACGAAAACCGTAGGACGGATATAGCCACTTTAAGATTTTCAAATCATTCGAATGACCGATTTATCAACGGAGTCCCGGTTCCAGCGCATCAAAAGGGTGTTTCGACAGGCCGTTAACGGCGAAGAGCAAAGCTTCACCACCGGCAGCATCGACCGCGCGATCGTGCTGCTGTCTATTCCTATGATCCTGGAAATGGCCATGGAATCGCTGTTTGCCATAGTCGACGCTTTTTTTGTATCCAAGATCAGCGTGGACGCAGTGGCCACCGTGGGGCTGACGGAAGCCGTGCTGACAATCATTTATTCCGTCGCCATCGGGCTCAGTTCTGCGGCTACCGCGATGGTGGCCCGGCGCATCGGCGAGGGCGACCGGGAGGCGGCGTGCCGGGCCGGGGCACAGACGATCCTGGTTGCCCTCGCCATTTCACTGCTGATTGCCGTGCCGGGTTTCTTTTTCGGCAAAGAACTGTTGCTCGCCATGTCGGAGAACGAACGGGTGGCTGAAAGTGGTCAGCATTTTACCCGCATCATGCTCACGTGCAACCTGCCGATCCTGCTGCTCTGGATGCTCAACGGCATTTTCCGGGGCGCAGGCGATGCGGCCACGGCCATGCGCGCCCTCTGGATTGCCAACTTGGTCAACATCGTACTCGATCCCCTGCTGATCTTCGGTCTCGGGCCTTTTCCGGAAATGGGCGTCACCGGCGCAGCCGTTGCCACCACCATCGGACGTTCTACGGGTGTGATCTACCAGCTTTGGCAATTATTTGGTGTCGGGCGCATTATCCGCCTCCGCATGGATCATTTCCTGCCGAGTACGGCCGTCATCAAACGTTTGATCCTCCTAAGCGCAGGCAGCACCGGACAATACCTGATCGCGTCGATGAGCTGGGTGTTCCTGATCAAAATTTTAGCGCATATCAGTACTTCCGTGACGGCCGGTTACACCATCGCCATTCGTATCATCGTTTTTACCATACTGCCCTCCTGGGGTATGGCCAATGCTGCGGCCACCCTGGTCGGCCAGAACTTAGGCGCCGGCCATCCCGAACGCGCCGAAAAATCGGCTTGGCGCGCCAGCCATTTCAATATGTTCTACACGGCCATTGTCAGCGCTACGTATTTGATTGCCGCGCCGTTTTTTATTCGATTGTTTACGAATGATCCAGTCGTAGTGGAATCGGGCTCTATGGCCCTGCGCATCGTGGCCGCAGGCTATGTCTTTTACGGGTACGGGATGATTTTATCGCAGTCGCTCAACGGGGCTGGCGACACCAGAACCCCTACCATCCTGAATTTCATCTGTTTCTGGCTCATCGAAATGCCTTTAGCCTGGCTCTTAGCCATTTATTTCAACTGGGGGCAATCGGGGGTTTATTACAGCATCGTGATTGCCGAAACCTGCCTGGCGATCGGGGCCATGTGGATATTCCGGCGGGGCAAGTGGAAGACGGTGCAGGTTTAGTTTGGAGCTTCGCTTTTTTAATCACCACAAAGGTCACAAAGTCACACAAAGTGATCCCTGCGGGATGACAACGTGGTGTGACTTTGTGACCTTTATGGTGATTTATTTCACGAAAAGCCGGTACAAGCAGGAACCATTATACATTTGCAGCCGAAACTACACGACTATGATTAAAAAAGGGATATTTCTGCTCGCCGGGTATCTGATGGTCAGCGCTTGTAACACCCCGCCTCCAGAAAGCCGTTACGATAAAATAGCTGCCGGTTTTTGTGAATGCACGGCCCAACTGGCAGCCCTGAACAAAGAAGCCGTCGCCATTGCCGACGACACAACAGGCAAAGCCGCCCCTATTTTCCGTCAGATGGAAGCGGAATACAACAAAGCCCGGGAATGTTCGGCCACCATCGTGGCGCAGTTCGGTAAATTGAAAAAAGCCGAGTTTCCGTTATTGGAAAAATCGCTGTCCGGAAGATGCCCCGATCTGGCCACGCAACGGGATTTGATGATGGAGATGCTTGGGGAGTAGGTTTAGAAGGGTTTAGAAAAGGTTTAGAAGGTTTAGAAGGGTTTAGAGGGTTTAGAATATTGATTGTGAATAAGTTGCAGATTCGGCTTCTTTCAAAACCAATTTGCGTTGATTATAAAAGAAGAAATTATTGGTTTTTAAAGCATCAATCGGGTTAACCCATGCCCAACCACAATCATTTAGTATACCGTTCCTTTAAAAATCGCTAATCGCTAATCGGAAATCAAAAATGTTTTTGTGGGTAATCGTTAGCCCCCTAAACCCCTCTATAGTTCTTTGAATAACTAACTTTCTTTATTTTCTCTCACTCCCAGAAGCAGGTTGTCATGTTGAGCGCAGCGAAACATCTGGATACTTGCTCTGATTGGAGGCACATGGAGGCCTCTCGTCCCGAATGAATTCGGGATTCGCTGCGCTCAACAGGACACCGGCCCTTGGTGTGGAGAAAAGAATAATAAAGGAAATTTAGTTTACTCAATTAGTTGATCAAAGAACAATAAACCACCTAAACCACCTAAACCCCTCTAAACCCCTCTAAACCTTCTAAACCACCTAAACCCCTCTAAACCACCTAAACCACCTAAACCCCTCTAAACCTTCTAAACCCCTCTAAACCACTCTAAACCACTCTAAACCACCTAAACCCCTCTAAACCTTCTAAACCACCTAAACAATATGGCCCTCATCACCCTCGAAAATATGCGTTTTTATGCCTTTCACGGCGTTTACCCGACCGAACAACGCACCGGCACGGAGTATATCGTAGACGTGACCGTGAAAGCGGAAATAGAAAAAGCGACAAAGGAGGATACGATCGAACACACGATCAATTATGAAACCGTGTACCAGATATGCCGCCTCGAAATGGAGCAACCGCGCAAACTCATCGAAACTGTGGTGGATGGGATTATTAGTAAAATGAAACACCAGTTTTCGACCATGCAGGCCTTGCGGGTAAAAGTGCGCAAAATGAATCCGCCCCTCGGCGGGCGCGTTGAATCGGCTTGGATAGAGGAAACGCTCGATTTCGTGAACAGCTGCCCGCGCTGCAAAAAGAAATTTATCAACTACGAGCCGGCCGATTGCTGGAAACGCTTTCCCAACCTGCACCCGGCCACCCGCGAAACATTAACGCGCCAGTATGAAGGACAATGCCTTTGCGACGAATGTTTGAAATTTTACGCAGGTTAAATATAAGTTGCTGTGAATGAGTTTTGGTACATCATCGCCAACCCGGTTTCCGGCAACGGCGCCCTTGAAAAACGCTGGCCGCAGATCGAGCGGATCTTGCAGGAACTGGGTTTCAACTACACGGTGAAGTTCACCGAACGGCGCGGCCAAGCCGCCCGGCTGGCAGAAGATGCCATCCTGAAAGGTCATCGCCATATCCTGGGCATCGGCGGGGACGGCACCAACTACGAGATCGTCAACGGGATCTTTGGGCAACAATTCGCAGCGCCGGCAGATGTTTTTTACAGCCTGCTGCCAGTCGGTACCGGCAACGACTGGGCCCGGATGTACGATATCCCGCACGATCCCCGGCAGCGGCTGGAACGTTTGAAGGCAGGTAAAACAGTTTTACAAGATATTGGAATTGTTCATTTTATGCGAGACGGCGCCCCCCAACAGCGTTTTTTCGCAAATGTGGCCGGTATGGCTTACGACGCTTTCATCGCCCGCGAAATGGACGCCCAATGTGGCCGGATTACCTCCCGCCTGCAATACCTGGCGCAGGTGGCAAAACACCTGTTTCGGTACAAACTCAGCGAGGCGCGTATCGCTTTCGACGGCCACACAGCCCAGGATTTTTTTTATACCGTCAACATCGGACTGTGCCGCTATTCCGGCGGCGGTATGCAGTTTGTGCCTCAAGCCGTGCCCGACGACGGGCTCTTTGCCCTCACCTTCGCCCGCCAACTGCCGAAATGGAAGGTCCTGGCGCTAACGCCCCGTTTTTACGACGGCAGCCTGCTGTCGCATCCCCGGGTGGAGGGATTTCAGGCCAAAGAAATCCGGGTGGAGCACATCGGCGACATACCTACCCTGGTGGAAGCCGACGGAGAGTTCCTGGGGGAAACGCCGGCGTCGTTTTTCTTGCTGGAAAAGGCGTTGAGGGTGGTTTTGTGAAAAAGTTTTGTGGGTAATCGTTAGCCCGCTAAACCTCCTAAACCCTCTAAACCTTTTTTCTAAACCAATTTACCGCAACCGATCCATCGACCGCACCAGATTTTCATCCTTGCGAATCGATTTTTGCGCCAGGTATTGGCAGAGCAAAGCCAGTACCGGCAGCGCCAGCCCAAACCCGAAGGAACCGACGCTCTGGGGTAATTGCTGTTTGGTCTGAAAAAAAACGAAGGCAGCTAAAGCGGTCAGGAGGACGGAAACAACCGTGGAGATGCCCGTGATTTGTCCTTGAAGCGAGCGGTTTTTAAATAAAAAAATGGCTACTATTGAACACAAAACCCCCAAAGCGGTTAATCCAAGCAGTCCCGGATTATCGATTGGGGTGAGCGCGCCGTCGCTTAAACTCGCCGGTAGAACATACTCGCCGGCGCCGGGCTGCGGCGTAGTGGGCGTGGTGAAATAAGGCACTACAAACTGGCCGCTGAGTAAACCAGAGGCCAGCAATAAAAAAAGAGATTGTATCCGTTGTATCATGGCAGATCAAAGTTTTTGCAAAAGTAGGTCGCCGGAGGCAGTCTGTCAGCCACCGGCGTCGGAATCGTTTTATTTTTTAAAAAAGAGCGCAAATTTTTCCATATTGCGGAACTTTGCCCCTTCAATATGAAAAAAACGCGCCGCCAAGCCTTCCCGGTTAAAATGCTCTATGCATTTGTGTACCCTTTCAGCTCGGGAATTGTGATTTATGCCGGACTGATGACATTTTCGGTTGTGCTGACCAATGTGACCGGTTTATTACCACAAATTGCCAAGGATCTCTATGAAGGCCGGCTGAACACGGCCGGGTCCATTTTTTTGTGGCTGTTCGCCTTTTTCCTGGGCGGTTTTTTCGCAGGCTGGTGTGTGGAACGGGAAAAACTGCTCAAATGGCGCTACCTGCATTTATTGCCCTTGCTCGTAGTCGGCGGCATCTTTATGATCGTGGGGTTTTCCGGCACCCATTCCATGGCTTTTCACCCGATTATGTTCCCCGGCATGGTGTTGTTTTCCATCGGTATCCAGAATGCGATGGTCAGCCTCACTACCTCCTCGCTCATAAAAGCCAGCCAGATGACGGGGGTGGTGAATGAATTAGGCGTGGATATTGCCGAGATTTTTCATTCCGAGGGCGAAAAACGCCGCCTGATCCAGCGGGAAGCCTTGTTGCGGCTGATCGTCATGTGCAGCTTTTTATTGGGCGCCGTGTTCAGCGTGGCGGTATTCCCGGCTTTGCAAACCAAAATTTTCTTCTTCCCGGCAGGGATCATCGCCGCCGTTATGCTCCACGATATCTGGCGATTTTAAACTTTATCCCGGATTTTTTCTTATTTACGGTAGTTTTGCGACCTCCATAAAACCACACCCCGTTTAGCCGCCAATTTAACCCATCCACAACTAAACATCTACATTATGGCTGACAATACCAATCCGCAACAACCGGCGATCAACATCGAAATTTCCGAAGAAATAGCCGAAGGCATCTACTCCAACCTTGCCATTATTTCCCACTCCACGGCCGAATTTGTCGTCGATTTTATCCGCCTCATGCCCAATGTGCCCAAAGCAAAGGTCAAAACCCGGGTAATCCTGACGCCGCAACACGCTAAACGCCTTTTGTACGCCCTGAAAGATAATCTTCAGAAATATGAAATGCAATTCGGCAAAATCGACGAGCCGGAACAAAACCTGCCGCCGATGAACTTTAATACGCCGACCGCGCAGGCCTGAACAGCGGTTTAGCGGGTAATCGTTAGCCACCCAAACCCGCTAAACCTCATCACATACAAATGCAAAAACAACGATCCCTCGTCCTCCTGCTCGAACTGATATGGTGGTTTGTCACCGCCATTGTGGTGTTTGCCATACTGTATCCGGTTAATAAAGCGATGAACGTCTGGCCTTTTCAGGGCTGGAACATTTTTTTCGTGGTCGTTTTGTTCACCCTGACCCGCTATATTTTCCTCCTGAAGCATACGTTTCTGGCCAAAAAGCAAATACTCAAAGTGGTGCTCATGATCCTCATGTTCCCGCTTACATTTATCCTGATTCTGGGGCTGAACCGGTTTATGGTGTATATCGAGGAAAACACCTGGGAACCACTGACGGGCCACCTGCCGCCTCTGGATAAAAAATCAATCGAAACGTATCTCTGGACGCAAATGATCTTTTTCGGCGCCGGAAGCATCATCGCGGCCCCTGTTTTTGCCATACGCCTGTTTATATCGGTTTGGCGGACCCAAAACCGGGGAACGGTTTGACGCAGGCGACCTGACCGAATAGTATAGTGTCGGGGCAACTTTATGCCACCCTGACCCTACACGCGGCGCTAAAAATCAGTACAGTCCTTTCATCCAATATTGGCGATCCTTATGAAAAAACACCTTCGGGCCATCTGCCTTGCCATCTTCACCGGCTTCCTCTTGTTCTCCTGTTCCCCCGTTCAAAAGCAAGCTTTCGCCACAGTGCTCCTTGTCAACGGCAATTTTTTTACCGCAGACAGCCTGATGCCGCATGCAAGCGCAGTCGCCATCCTCAACGATCGTATCCTGGCCGTAGGTACCGATGCCGATATGCGGAAACTGGCGGATGATAAAACGGAAATACTGGATATGCAAGGCGCTTTCGGCATGCCCGGGTTTATCGAAGGGCATGGGCATTTCAAGGGGCTGGGGGGCAGTTTGGAAAACCTCAACCTGCTCGGAACAAGCAGCTGGCAGGAAATAACCGATTTAGTCGCTGCAAAAGCCGCCGGCACACCGGAGGGAGACTGGATTGAAGGCCGCGGCTGGCATCAGGAAAAATGGACGCGCCAGCCGGACCGGACCGTCAACGGATACCCCTACCACGACCAGCTCAGCGCCGTGTCGGCCGGGCGCCCTGTGCTGTTGTTCCACGCCAGCGGACACGGACTGATCGCTAATGAAAAGGCCATGCAGTTGGCCGGTATTTCCCGGGAAACCTCCGATCCGATCGGCGGACGTATCGTACGCGACGCTTCCGGCAATCCGATCGGCGTGTTCGAGGAAAATGCGATGGACCTGATTACAAAACCGTTTTCCGATTGGGAAAACCGTCGCTCCGAAGCAGAACGGCAGGCGGCATTCGAAAAAACGGTCGGGCTCGCTACCCGTGCCTGTCTGGAAAAAGGTATTACTTCGTTTCAGGATGCAGGCAGCGATTTTTGGGAAGTCGCCCAGTACCGCCGCCTGGCGGAAAGCGGGCAGCTCGGCATTCGGCTCTGGGTTATGATCATGCAACCGGCGCCGGCCGATTTTTCCAAGCTCGCCGACTATCCACAGATCGGGCTGGGCAATCAGCACTTTACCTGCCGGGCCGTGAAGGCCTACCTCGACGGTGCGCTGGGCTCCTACGGCGCCTGGCTGCTGGCGCCCTACGCCGACAAACCCGATTCCTACGGGCAAAATACCACGCCCATGGCAAACATCGCCGTCCTGGCCGATCAATGCCGCCAACATAAGTTGCAATTGTGCGTACACGCCATCGGCGACCGGGCCAACCGGGAAGTGCTCGATCTTTTTGCCGGCGCCGGTCCGCAGGCCCGTTGGCGTATAGAACATTCACAACACATTGACAAGCAAGACATTCCGCGCTTCGCCGCACTGGGCGTCATTGCCTCGATGCAGGCCATTCATTGCACGAGCGACGCGCCATTCGTCGTCAAACGTTTAGGGGAGGAGCGTGCCCGCACCGGCGCCTACGCCTGGCGCAGCCTGCTCGATTCGGGCGCCAGATTAGCCAACGGTACCGATGCTCCGGTAGAAGACGTAGATCCCTTGCCCTGTTTGTACGCCGCAGTTAGCCGCAAACGGGCCCCCGCAAACGGCATAATGCAGGACGCATTTTTCCCCGAACAATGTATGACCCGCAGGGAAGCATTGCTTTCCTATACCCGCTGGAATGCGTATGCGGCTTTTGAAGAAGCCGACAAAGGTATACTTGCGCCGGGCAAATTAGCCGACCTGGTCATCCTCGATAAGGACCTGCTTCAATGTACGCCGGAAGATATTTTGCAGGCCAAGGTGCAAAAGACAATTCTGGGTGGCCGGGTGGTGTTTACGCGTTGACTCCCGGCGTTTTATCGAACCAAATACTCGTTTTGATAATTTCTTGAAAAAAAGATGGATTTTGAAAGGAAAATCTACCTTTGCTTTCAACTATTCACTTAATTTTTTTTCACTAAACAATTTGAAAGGTGGAATACGGGAATTTTAAACGGAGAGATAACCGGGAACCCCGCGACCGTACGGGCGACAATCGTGAACGCAGCGGCGACAATAGGGACCGCAGCAGTGATCGGGGCAGCGGCGACAACCGAGATCGTGGCGACAACCGCGACCGTGGTTTCAGCCGGGATCGTGGCGGTGATTTTCGCGGCGGCGGCGACCGGGGCGGTTTTAACCGCGACCGGGGCGGCTTCAAAGGCAGCGGCGGTGATTTTCGCGGCGGCGGCGGTGATCGTGGAGAACGCGGAGAACGCGAACCGGAAGAAAGCGTATTTTCGAAACGGGTTCGGGCCGGCAAACGTCGTACCTATTTCTTCGACGTCCGTAAAACCAAAGGCAGCGACTTCTTTATTACCATTACGGAAAGCACGCGCCGGGAAGACGGATTTGGCTACAAACGCCATAAAATTTTCCTTTATAAAGAAGATTTCAACCGCTTTGTGGCTTCTTTGAACGAAGTAGTCAACCATGTCAAAACCGACCTGATGCCCGAATTCGACTACGAAGAATTCGATCGCCGTCAGGCCGAGTGGGAAGCCCAGAATAAAGATAACGAAGAGGAAGAGGACCGCAGCGGCGCCGAAGGCGTATTCCGTCGGGCCGGAGCCGAAAAAGGGGCTGAAGAAGAAGAAGAAGAATTAGGACAAGAACAAGAGCAAGACGCAGAAGAAGATGCGGACGAAAAGCCGCTCAAGGAAAAAGACGACGACGAAGTCAGCTGGTAAACTAAATGATGAATGATGAATATTTAGATCGCAAGATTCATCATTCATCATTCATCATTCATCATTATATTCCCAGTCCTCCCCAAGCCCCTCCGTCGGGTGCCAGTACAGGTTTTTAAACTCCACCACACGGTCGTCCTCTACAGCCACACTTTCGGCTTCCAGCATTTCCTGCATGAGGGTAGGGGTAGGGAAATGATGCCGCCCGCTTAATTCCCCCAATCGATTAACGACGCGGTGCGCTGGCACCTTATCCTGCGGATGCACGTTATTTAGCGCCCAACCCACCATCCGCGAGGCCCCGAGGGCCAGAAAATCGGCTATGGCGCCATATGTAGTCACACGCCCGCGCGGCACCTGCCGCACAACTGCGTACACAAGATCATAATAGCTGGGTTGTTCTTTCATGCGATGCGTATTTAAAGCAACGGTCTCCCGCCCAATGCGGTTAACTTAAGGCCTCGGAGAGGCCAAACGTTTGTTAGAAATCATTGGTAGCCATTAATTCCAGACCTCGGAGCCGTCTAACATTTGTTTGGCAACCTGCATATTATTTAACGTTAGGCCTCTCCGAGGCCAAAATTCTTTATTTAACGGCATTGGCATCCCGCCTACGTTGAAGTTCCGGCGAAAACTGCTACTGCATTTCAAGGTGTTTCCGGGCTGCGGTTTAACTG
>Ga0105046_10019735_pt1 | contig 10217 bp, 7 predicted proteins | sample MAT03_FD_78385 | JGI IMG/M metagenome (GOLD analysis project Ga0105046, IMG submission 78385) | Freshwater microbial communities from Lake Fryxell liftoff mats and glacier meltwater in Antarctica - MAT-03 (megahit assembly) | ecosystem: Environmental > Aquatic > Freshwater > Ice > Liftoff... | reverse complement strand
CGGTCCGACGTTGTGGAAGCCGACCGCCCGCGGATTCCCGCACGAGGAGAGGCCATGCCGCACGCCGACATCACGACCCTCGGAAGACGGGCCTTCCTCCGGCACGGCACGCTCGCCCTCGCCGCCGGCGGCCTCGACGCCGTGACCGGGGCGAACCTGTTCGCCGACGAGGGAGCGGAGAAAGGCGGCATCACTTTCGGCCTGATTACCGACTTGCACTCCGCCGACAAGCCGCCGACGGGAACTCGCCACTACCGGGAGACGCTGGGCAAACTGGCCGAAGCCGCCAAGCAGTTCGAGAAGGACAAGCCGGGCTTCGTCGTCGAACTCGGCGACCTGATCGACGCCGCCGACTCGGTCAAAACCGAACTGGCGTACCTGAAGGCGGTGGACGGGGCGTTCTCCGCCGTCGCCAAGGACCGCCACTACGTCCTCGGCAACCACTGCGTCCAGACGCTCACCAAGACGGAGTTCCTCGACGGCGTGGGGCGGAAGGAGGCGTACTACTCGTTCGACCGGGGCGGGGTCCACTTCGTCGTACTCGACGCCTGCTTCACGGGCGGCGGCAAGCCCTACGGCCGGAAGAACTCGAAGTGGAACGACGCCAACATCCCGTCGGACGAGGTGGACTGGCTGACGGCCGACCTGAAAGGCACGGAGAAGAAGGTGATCGTGTTCGCCCACCAGCGGCTCGACGTGGCCAACGACTACGGGGTCAAGAACGCCGCCGCGATCCGCAAGGTGCTGGAGGGGTCGGGCAAGGTGCGGGCGGTCTTCCAGGGCCACAGCCACAAGAACGACTACAAGGAGATCGGCGGCATCCACTACTGCACGCTGGTCGCCATGATCGAGGGCGCGGGGGGCGAGAACAACGGCTTCTCGGTGGCGCGCGTTCGGGCCGACGGCACCATCACCCTGACCGGCTTCCGCAAGCAGAAGGGCCACGACTGGGCGGCGAAGAAGTAAGGGAAGCGGTGACGCCGTCGCCGTCCGCGCCACCGACGATTGATACTCGTACCCACGGAATGCCGCGAGACAACGTCGCCGAGGAAGCCGCCATGCCTGATCGCCCGGTACTGACACGCCGACAATGGCTCGCGAACGCGATGGCGGCGGCTTCGGGGGCCTCCGGGCGTGGGTTTTCGCAAGAGGGCCAACGGTTTTCCAAGGCCTAAGGATCACCACGCGACCGGCAAGAAGAACCTGGTGACGACGACCTCCAAGGAGGCGTCCGAGTCGGCGCTTTGGGCGCTGGCGCTGGGCGGGAACGCGGCCGATGCGTACCTGACCGCGACCCTGACGCAGACGGTCGTCGAACACGGGTTGACCTCGCTCGGCGGCGGCTTTTCCGTCAGCTACTATGACGCTGCGACCGGCGACATCACCAGTGTCGTCGGCCCGCTCGGCCCCGCGAAAGACGAGAAGTACGACTTCGACCGCAAGTCGCCGGTGACGCAAACCGGCCGCGCGATGCCCGTGCCGGGGTTCCTGTCGGGCGTTCAGGCCGCACACAAGCGGTTCGGGAAACTGAAGTGGGGGCAACTCTTCGGGCCGGCGAAACGCTCGTTCAGGAACAGTTGGGCAAGACCCTCGAGCGAGTCGCGGCGGACGGGCCGGAGTCCTTCTACACCGGAGAATTCGCCAAGAAGTACGTCCGCCGCGTGGCGAAGCAGCCGCTGGCCGGGAAGTGTCGCGGCTATCAGATCGCGGCGGCGGGGCTGATCGCATACGCGTTGCGTTTGAACGAGGCGCTGGACCTGAAAGCGGGCGGCCCGGCGCGAACGAATCCGGAATCCCTGTTCCGACAATACCGCATCATGGAAGAGGTGTTCCTTTCCTCGCCCAAGTACTCGAAGGAAACCCACGAGCAGTTCGTCTCCCCCGACTTCGCCCGCAAGCGCGCCGATGCCGTCCTGAAAAGCCCCCTGCGAAAGTTGACGTTCGACGCGATCTTCAACACCTGTTTCCTGATCGTCCGCGACCGCGCCGGCAACGTCGCCTGGGGCACCCATTCGATCAACACGCCGACCGCGTTCGGTGCCGGGATCGTGGTCGATGGGGTGTACGCGGCCCACGCGATGAACCGCGAACACGTGCGGGGGTCCGGCGGGAGTGCCCCCGGCGTATCGACGAGTCTGGCGCTGTTCAAGGACGGGAAACCGCACTTGGTCGCAGGCTCGCCCGGTTTCGGATTCGTCCACGGCCGTGGCAGTACACGGCGGGGGTCGTGGAGTGGGGACTGTCTCCCACCGAGGCGATGAACCAGCCGCGGTTCGGCCTGCCCCGCCCGGACGGCGACATCTATTTTGAAAGCCACTACGATGGGGTTCGGCGAAACTTTCTGGCAGTGCGTTCGGCCCTCACCCTCAGCCTCTCTCCCTCGGACGTTTCCCGCTGCGCGGGAACTGGAGAGGGGAGCCAGACACCGAAACGAAGCACACCACCCATCTTCATACCCTCTCCCGCCTGCCGGCCAGGGCAGGGATTCAGGGAGAAGGTGGTTGCGAAGCAACCGGGTGAGGGCCTGACACTTCGGGCTGCCAGAAAGTTTCGCCGCACCCACGGAATACGGAATGGCTCTGCCCGATTCCCCTTCCGTCGGCGGTAGCGGTCGGGTATACGTCGGCCGCTTCCGCTCCGGTTCGGGGACCGACCGCCATGCTGTTCCGCGCGCTTCCGCCCGCCGCCGTCGTCGCCCTGCTGGCCGTCCTCGCCGCCGTCACCCCCGCGCCGGCCGCCGACGGGCACCGCAACGGGTTCGCCGGGAAGACGCCGTTCTTCGTCCGCGGCGATGCCAACATCCACGCCGACGAGAAGGCGCACGCCATCGACGACCGGCACGCCCGCAACGCCGGCACCAGCGAGTACATCAAGATCGAGGCCAACCCGGCCCCCGGCACCGACGCCGAGTTCGTCCACTACTACTACGAGACGCCGCCCGCCCCCATTTCGGCCGACACCGTCGCCCGGCTGTGGGTGAAGGGGTATCGCACCGGGATTCAGTTGAAGGCCCGCGTCGTGCTTCCCAAGGAGCGCGACCCGAAGAACCCGGACTCGGCCCTGACGCTGCTCATCGCCGGCGACTCGTACTCGCGGACGCACACCTGGCAGCAACTCAGCCTCGGCGACCCGCGTGACGCCCTGCGGCGGACCCTGCCAGTTCTCACCGCCCGCCTCGGCCGCACCGTGGACACGACCGGCGCGTACATCGACCAATTGGTATTGAACGTGTATTGCGGGGCGGGCGTCTCGGAGGTGTGGGTGGACGACCTGGAAATTTCCCCCGTGGAGCGGAAGGCGGAGAGCGTCGGGCCGCGCGGGGTGGGGGCACCGACCGCCCGCGCGAAGGGCCGCACGCCGACCGTCGAGTTCTCCAACGGCGACATCTTGGTGAACGACAAGCCGTTCTTCATGCGCGCCATCCGCCACTCGAACACCCCGCTGAAGGCGCTCGAAATCGCGCGCTTCAACACCATCTGGTTCCCCGGCGAGGTGGCCCCGGCGGTGTACGAGGAGGCCATCGCGGCCAAGTTCTTCATCGTGCCGAGCCTGCCCCTGCCGTCCGCCGACTGGGACTCCGGCCGGCCGAATCAGGGCGACCCGGCGGTACTGGCCAAGGACGCCGAACTGGTGACGAAACACCTCCGGAAGTTCCTGTCCGGGGACGCGGTGCTGATGTGGGACTTGGGCTACGGGCGGACCACGGAGCAGGTGCGGCGGGTCGGGCAACTGGCCGGCATCCTGAAGACCTACGACCCGAAGCGGCCCCGCGCGGTGGACCTGTGGGACGGCCATCAGGCCTACGCGAACTACGTCGACGCGGTCGGCGCGCACCGCTGGCCGCTGTTCACCGACCTCAGTTTCCCACAGTACCGCGACTGGCTGAGCCAGCGCCGCGCACTCACCGGCCCCGGCAAGCTGTCGTGGACGTGGATTCAGACACACCTGCCGGAGTGGTACGTCAAGCTGAACACCGGCCAAACCCAGTGCGACCACTTCGACGACCCCATCGGCCCGCACCCGGAGCAGATCCGCATCCTGACTTACCTGGCCGTCGCCGCCGGGTATCGCGGCCTCGGCTACTGGTCCGACCGCTTCTTGGCGAAGAGCCACCACGGGACCGACCGGCTGCTCGAACTGTTCCTGCTGAACGCCGAGATGGAGCTGCTCGAACCGGTGTTGATGAAGGCCATTAACCCCGCGCGGTGGATCACGACCGACCACCCGTCGGTGTTCGCGGCCGTCATCAGCGGGCCGAAGGAAACGATCGTGCTGCCCGTCTGGCTGGGCGACGGCGACCAGTACTGCCCGCAGCAGGGGACGGTGCCGGCGGTGACGATGATTGTGCCGCTGGTGCCGGACGGGGCGCAGCCGTGGTCCCTGTCCGCCGCCGGGGTGACGCCCATCCGCAACGCCGAGCGGGTGCCGGCCGGGACGCGGATCACGATCCCCGAATTCGACACCGCCGCCGCCGTCGTATTCACCGCGGATCTGGCGCTGGATGGCAAAGTGGTGAAGTGGCAGGACGACACGCGGAACAAGCTGGCCCCGACCGCCGCCCAGTACGCCCGCGAACAGGCGCACGTCCAGTACACCAAAGCGGCCGCCATCCACGCCAAAATCGTGGCCGCCGGCGGGCCGCCCATTGAAGAAGCGGACGACCTGTTCGCCAAGGCCGCGGCGGCCATGCGTCGCGCGTCCCTCTACACCGACAACAACCAGCCGGACTTGGCCTACCGGGAGGCCCGCCGCGCCCTCCGCCCGCTCCGGGTGCTGATGCGGGCGCACTGGCAAAAGGCGGTGGAAACGCTGGACGTGCCGACTGCTAGCCCGTACGCGGTGAGCGTGTATTCGCTGCCCAAGCATTACGAATTGGCGAAGTACATCCAGAACTGCCGGCCGGGCGGCAACGCCTTGCCGCACGGCGGATTCGAGTTACGGGAGAAGGCCCCGGACGGCGGCGCGGCGGTGTCCAGCTTGCCCGGCTGGGTGGCGCGGAAAACCATCCTCGATCCGGTCGTCGGGACGGCCGCCATCGTGAACAGCGACAGCAAGTTGGTGGCCGACCCCGATCCGGGTTTCGCCATCCACAACCCCGACCGCTACGCCCCCGGCCGACCGGTGCCCACCAAGCAAGATGCCCTTCGCGCCGCCCCGGTCCCCACGTTGGGCAACCACGTCCTTCAGTTTTCGATCTTGCCGAAGGTCGATCCGAACGCCAAACCGGGCGAGCGGCCGCAGGCGCTGGAGCGGTCGTTCCTCGCGGTGGACAGCCCGCCGGCCGAGTTCCCGCCGGGCACCTGGGTCCGCGTCCGCTTCTGGGCCAAGCTGGGCACGCCGATCGGCGCGTCGGCCGACGGCGCGCTGGTGTACGACTCGGCCGGCGGCGAACCGCTGGCGGTGCGGCTGACGACGCCGGGCCGGTGGAAGCAGTATCACCTGTATCGCCAGGTGCCGGCGTCCGGGAAGATCAACGTCACCTTCGCCCTGACCGGCATCGGCATCGCCTTCTTCGACGACGTGGCCATCGAGCCGCTGACCCCGTTCGGGAACACGTCCGCCCGCCCGCCGGTGCCGACCCCGCCCAAGCCGCTGCCGCCAACCGAGGACACCCGCACCCTGCCGTTCCCGCGGCAGACGGACACCCTTCCGCCGCCGCGCAAGGTGCCGCTGCCGCCGGCCGGCCCCCGATCCGACCCGCTGCCGCTCCCCCGCCGGGTGCTGTCATCGGGCGGGTGACACCGGACTCCGTTGAATCGTGTCCCTGTGGGGTCGCCACTCGGAACACCTCTCCCCGCTGGGGAGAGGTCGGTTGCGAAGCAACCGGGTGAGGGGTTTTGTCTAGCGTTTTCAGCAACAAGACCCCCTCACCCGGCAACTGCGTTGCCGACCTCTCCCCAACGGGGAGAGGTGGGTTGCGTTCCCCCCCCACGGCACACGACGGGACATCGCCAACGGGTTCGTGTTTGAGTCGGGGATCGGCGTCAATTCCACCGCGCCACTTGCTTGCGGGCGTCCTTCAAAAAGCCCCGCACCACGTCGGTATCGTCGGCCGTCGGCATCCCGGCGAGGTACGCATTCAAATGGTCGATGGCCGGCCCCGGCTGGTCGGCGTGGACGAGCGACACGCCCAAATCCCGCCGCTGGGTGAGGTCGTCCGGCACGAGTTGGATGAGCCGGCGGATGACGCGGGCGGCGCGGGGGAAGTCCGGCGCGCGCAGGTAAACGGCCTTCAGGTTGTTCAGCATCCGCTGCACGAGGTGCCCTGGCGGGGTGGCCGCGAGTGAATCCTCGGTGGCGTAAAACGGGTGCCCGGTGACGGCCGACACCAGCTCTTCGCACGCCGTCGGGTCGAGGATCTGCCCGGCGTGGAACGGGTCGAACAGCACCGCCCCGCCGTCGGCATCAATGGCCTTCGCCACGAAGTGCCCCGGCAGCCCGACGCCGACCACGTGCAGTCCGCACCCGGCCCCGACCCGGATCGCCAGCACGCTGAGCGACAGCGGGATGCCGAGCCGGCGGTCCAGCACGTCGTTCAGGTAGCTGTTGCGGGGGTCGTAGTAGGCGGCCGCGTTGCCGTCGAATTCCTCTTCGATGAACAGGAAGTGCGCGAGTTCCGTCACCTTGTCGTCGAGGGTGCGGGCGCGGGCCACACGCGGGGCCACTTCGGCGGTGAGGGCGTCCAGCCGGCGGAGGTACTTCGCCACGTCCAGGTTCGGGTACTCGTCCACGGCCAGGCGCAGCGACAACTCGGCCAGGTCCACGTCGGTGAACGGGTCGTCGGCCAGCGCGGCGAGGGTGGCGTCCGGGTCCATGGGGGCATCATACGCGCCGGACGCGGAAAGCGCGCGCGGGGGGTTGTGAGCGTCGTCGGTGGGAATGAGGAGGGTCATCTGGAGCCGGCCTGTCGGCCGGCGACGATGGGGTGGTTTGTGAGAATCCCCGATGCGGTGGGACGCGCCACGCCCATCGACATCTACTCGTCTTCGCCCGAGCGCGGCGACCGGCACACTTCGCCATAACTAATCGCCACATCCCGTCCGCCGCTGGGCCTTTTTTCCGCCCGACGGGTGTCGTAGCATTCCGCCATCACCGGATGCCGAAGGACTCGTCATGGACCGCTCAAACAGCCCGAACGATCTGACCCGCTTCACCCTGCATTCAAAACCGACATGACCCCGCCGCCCGTTCCCCTATCCCCGCCCGCCGCGCTTGGGGACGGACGACTCGTCGCCGTGGACCTGCTCCGCGGGGCCGCCGCCGTCGCGGTCGTCGTCACCCACACCCCGCGCTCCGCCCCGACTGGGTTCGACCTCCGCGCACTCGCCACACTGCCGCTCGACTTCGGCATGCTCGGGCTGCAACTGTTCATCGTCCTCTCCGGGTTCTGCATCCACCACGGGTACGCCCGCCGGTTAGCGGCCGGGCGTACCCGTGGCTGGAGTTGGGCGGCGTTCTGGCGGCGGCGGTTCTTCCGCTTGTACCCGCCCTATGTGGCCGCCGTGGCGCTCAGTCTCGTCGTCGTGTACGGGCTGACACCGCCGGCGGAGCGCCCGCCGGAGTTGCCAGCCGATGTCGTTGGGGATGTCGTCAGCCACCTGCTGATGGTTCACAACCTGTCCCCCGACTACACCGGCGGGGTGGGGAACGCCGCCCTGTGGTCGCTCGGGTTGGAGGAGCAACTTTACGGCCTGTTCGCGGTCGTCGTCCTGCTCCGAGCGCGGTTGTCGGCGCGAGTGGTGCTGGGCATCGGGCTGGCCGTCTCGGTGCTGTGGGTGGCGGCCAGCGTGTGGGTGCCGTTCCTCCTGACCCGGTACGCCGGGTGGCCCCCCGGTGGCGTAATTGAACTCGGCCGGATCCGCATCGGGCACTGGGGTTCGTGGCCGTTCGGCTGGTGGTTCCTCTGGCTCATCGGGGCGGTGGCGGCGGAGGCGCACGTCGGCCTCGTCCGCGTCCCGGCGTGGCTCATGTCCCGGTGGGTGATCGCCGCGACGGTGGCGGTGACGGCCGTCACCAACTACCGGACGCTCGGCCGGTACGCCCGGAACTGGTTGAGTGACGCCGGCGACGGCGGGTGGCTGCGGAGCGGGTTACTCACCGTCGTCGGCTTAAGCGACCTGGTGTTCGCCGTCGGCTGCTTCGCCCTGCTGCTCCGGCTCATCCGCGCCGAACGGCAGGGCGGGCTGACTTCCCCGGCCGCCCGCTGGACGGCGCGGCTCGGGCTGATCTCGTACTCCCTGTACCTCATTCACATGCCGGTGCTGCTCCTGCTCGCCCCACTCCTCGGCACCCCCGGCGAAGCGGCCTCCATCGCTGCCGCAGTCGTCGGCGGGGTGGCGGCCAGCATCGCGTTCGCCATCCCGTTCTTCTTCGTGTTCGAGCGGCCGTTCCTCCGTCGCCGGTGAGAAAATGTACGACCGCTCACCCCGCCACGTGAAGACCGCGCCGCTCGGATGCCAGCACGCCAAGCGACCGGGGGATGCCGAGGGGCGACCTCAATCGTGAGGCTGTCCAACCGGCGGAGGTACTTCGCCACGTCGAGGGTGGGGTACTCGTCCACGGCCAGGCGCAGCGACAACTCGGCCAGGTCCACGTCGGTGAACGGGTCGTCGGCCAGCGCGGCGAGGGTGGTGTCCGGGTTCATGGGCATCTCACACGCCGGGCGCGGAAAGTGGGGTGTGCGGGCCGATGCGACCGCGCCGCATCGTCGAGCCATCAGCGGGGAATGCGGCGCGGCAGATGCCATCGCATATGGGGACCAGCCCGCTCGCACCCCACGCCGCAAATCCTCGTGCGACCGAGAGAAAAAGCTTGACAGCGGTTATCGCCGACCCTTAATATCCCATACACCGGGATCGGGATAAGTATCTGTTCGGCGGCGGAGGCAGCAGCAGTCACTTGTTCCTGCGGTTCGCCTCGACTTCTACCGCGTGCAGCGAGGTTCACCGATGGCACCTGTCTTCCTCCTCATATTGATTGCACAATCTCTCCCGGCCATCGGTCCGATCAATCCGCCCGCGGATTCGGCTATGGCGGCTGCGGCCAACTACAGTAAGGCGAAGCGCGGGCGGTCGGTCGTTGTCATGTTTGACGGCAAGGTGCTCTTCGAGCAGTACGACAATGGCGGGGCAGTAGACCAACCGCAGATGCTGGCAAGCGGCAGCAAGAGCTTTGTCGGCCTGGCCGCCATCGCCGCCGTTCAGGACAAGTTGCTGAACCTGGACGACTCGGCGAGCGAGGCCATCACCGAATGGAAGGGCGATCCGAAGAAGGCGACGATTACCTACCGTCAGTTGCTCACGCTCACCAGCGGTCTCACGGCCAGTGAACGAGGCGTCGTGATGAAGGCCCCGTCGTGGAAGGATACCGCCGAGAGGCCCATGACGGGCACGCCCGGCGGGCAGTTCAACTACGGGCCTCATCAGCTCAATGTGTTTGCCTACGCCTTGGAGCGCAAGTTGGGCAAGGAGTCGTTCGAGGCGTACCTCAAACGCCGCATCCTTGACCCGATCGGAGTCAAGATCGACTGGCGAACGCGTTGCGCCGATGGCCACCCTCAGATCGGCGGCGGGGCGTTCGCGACGGCGAGGGACTGGGCCAAGTTCGGCGAATTCGTGCGCCAAGGCGGTCGGTGGGACGGCAAGGTGGTGGTGGACGCGAAGTTGCTGGCCGAGTGCTTTCGTGGAACTCCCCGGAACCCGGCTTACGGGATGACGTGGTGGCTGAAGCACGAAGTGACCGCCGAACTCCGGAAGGCGAGCATGATCTTGTCCCACGAATGGGCGGACGCGGCCAACGCGGACTGGCTGCCCGCAGACCTGGTCGCCGCGTGCGGGGCCGGCAAGCAGCGGTTGTACGTCGTCCCGTCACTCAAGCTGGTTGTCGTGCGGCAAGGGGGTCTGAGTCAAGGGTTCACCGACCTTGAGTTCCTCGGCCGCTTGCTTCACGACAAACTCGTCGTCAAGTGATGATGTCGCAAGGCATGCCATCCCAGGAACTTCTCCCAGGGCCATTTCATGTTTCACACTGCTGAGCGTGGATGAGGTCGATGGCGTCCTCGGGGTGGATCTGGAAGTGTTCGGTGGCCGCCCGCCGGTTGGTCTGGCCGGCGTCGTGCATCAGGTGCAAGGTGGCGTTGCGCGGGGCCGCCAGCACCTGGGCCGAACCTCCTTTCCGCACCCGACACCGGTCCTCCCCGAGCGTCTCGTCCCGCACAT
>Ga0105046_10019734_pt1 | contig 10218 bp, 6 predicted proteins | sample MAT03_FD_78385 | JGI IMG/M metagenome (GOLD analysis project Ga0105046, IMG submission 78385) | Freshwater microbial communities from Lake Fryxell liftoff mats and glacier meltwater in Antarctica - MAT-03 (megahit assembly) | ecosystem: Environmental > Aquatic > Freshwater > Ice > Liftoff... | reverse complement strand
GTGCACCAGCATCGCCGGCGCCCCGGTCCGGGACGCGTCGTGAGACACCGCGAGCAGTCGGGGGGCTACGACGTTCAGCTCTGCGGGGTGAACAGGGCGGGGTCGGCGGCGGCGCCGGTGGTGAGCGACGCCACTGCGGCCAGGATCGTGGCCGACGTGTGGATGGCCGAGGCGGTGTCGAAGGGCTGGCCCTCGGTGACCGCGCGCCGGAACGCCACGAGCAACTCGGCGTGGCCCTTGCCTGGTGCGGACAACCGCACCTCGCGGCCGTCGACGACGACCGACTCGAAGTCGGCGTCGATCAGGGCCGACCGTCCGCCACCGAGCACCTCGACCCGTTCCTTGGTCATGCCGGGGTACCCGCCGGTGGTGTAGACGATCGTGGCCAACGAGTCGTCGGCGTAGCGGATCGTGACGATCACGTCCTCGGCCAACAACAGCTCGGTGCCGCGCACCGACGCCACCGCCGAGACCGAGACCGCAGGGTGGCCCACGAGCGCCCCGCAGGTGTCGACGAAGTGGCACACCTCGCCGAGGAGGCGGCCACCCTGGCGCCGGTCGTTGAACCAGTGGCCCGGCGCCACGGTGCCGGCCGCCACCCGGTAGGTGATGGCCAGAGGCGACGAACGGGCGGCGAAGGCCTCAGCCACGGTGGCGACCGCCTCCGAGTACCGGCGGTTGAACCCGACGGCCAACTGTCCGGTGCCGGCACGCCACGCCGCCACGACCGAGGCCAACTCGTCCTCATCGAGGGCGAGGGGCTTCTCGCAGAACACGTGCTTGCCCGCGGCCAGCGCCCGCACGGTCAGTGCCGCATGGGTGTCGTGAGGAGTGGCCAGCAGCACGATGTCGGCCTCGTCGCTGTCGATGGCCTCGTCGGTGCCGACCTGCCGGGCCCCGACCCGCTCGGCCAGGCGCTCCGCCGAGACGCCACCGGCCGAGGCGACCAAGGCCACCTCGAGGCCGGCATCGTCCAGCGCGGGAACCAGCGTGGCCTTGGCGTAGAGGCCGGCGCCGATGAGCGCGGCCTGTGGTGACCCGGTCGAGCGGACGCCGACCGGGGCCACGGCGCCGCGCCCGGCCCGGGTGTGGTCGGCCTCGGGGTACACCAACTGGATGGCCAGCGGTGCCGCCACCTTGTCGTCGAGCACCGCGTAGGCCGCCTCGGCCTCGGCCACCGGGAACGTGTGGGTGATGAGGTCCGCCATGTCCAATCGACCGGCCGCCAGCAGATCGACGAAGGTCTCGAGGTTGCGACGGGCGGTCCACGGCACGTGCCCGACCGGGTAGTCGACCGCCGACTGCTCGTACAGCGGGTCGTACCGGCCCGGCCCGTAGCTGCGGGCCACCCGGAGGGTCAGCTCCTTTTCGAAGAGCGGGGTGCGGGCCATGGTGATGGGCACGTCGCCCACCAGCACGATGGTGGCCCGGTCACGAGCCAACTGGGGTGCGCGAGCCAGGGGCTCTGCGGACCGCGACGCGGCGGTGACGAGCACGGCGTCCACGCCCCGACCCCTCGCCCAGTCGACGACGGCCGCGGTGGTGGTGTCGCCGGCGTCGACGAGGGCCAGGTCGACCGAGGGCTCGTGGCGCTCGAGGGCGCTGGGCGAGGCCTCGAGGGCCACCACCTCGCAGCCGCTGGCCTGCGCCAGGCGGGCGGTGATGCGCCCCAGCAGGCCCAGGCCGATGACACACACCCGCGCCCCCGGTCCGATGTCGGCGAGGCGCAGGCCGTTGAGGGCCACGGTGCCGAGCGCGGCGAACGCCGCCTGCGCGGGATCGACCCCGGGGGGCAGGGCGACGGCCAGCGGTGCGGCCACGACCTGTAGCTCGGCGTGACCGGCACCGGCGGCGGCCACCAGATCGCCCACGGCCAGGCCCGAGGCCCATTCGCCCACTTCCACGACCCGCCCTGCCGACGAGTAGCCGAGCGCCATGTCCTGGTCGAGCCGGGCGCGCACCGAGCGGGCGGTGCGGCGCACCCCTTCGGTGCGGGCGCGCCGGATCACCTGGCGCGCCAGGTCGGGCCGCGCCCGGGCCTTGGCCACCAGCGACGACGACGCCAGTTGGCGCACGGCCCGCTCGGTGCCGGCCGACACCACCGAGTGGGTGGGCGCCACCAACACCTCGGTGGGGCCGATCGACGGCCGCGGCAAGTCAACGACCCGCAGCCGGCCGTCCCGGACGGACTGGACGACCTGCTTCATCGCCTAGCGCCTCAGGACCATGGCGGTCTGCACGTGGAAGTCCTCGGGCCGCCGTTCGACGATGTCGAACCAGGCGCCCCACACCCGCGTCACGTAGTCCTGGCTGTAGAACACCTGGGCCGAGCCGGGTCGGCGGTTGAGCACCGCCACGTCGAACCCGCGGTCGAGCGAACCGTCGTGTGCTTCGAGGGCATCCAGGCCGGCCAGCAGGTTCGGGCTCTCGCCGGTGCGGCGGATGGCGGCCATGGTGTCCTCGTCGTACACCGTCAGGTAGGCCAGGCCGCCGGGCGCGAGCACCCGCCGCAGCTCGAGCAGCCACGCGTCGGCCAGCTCACTGATGTGGGGCACCACCGAACAGGCGTAGAGCAGGTCGAACGACGCGTCGGGGAACGCCAGGTGGGGCGCCGTGGTGCACGTGGCCACCCGCAGCGACGGCGGCAGGTGACCGCGGCACCAGGTGATGCGCCCGGCATCGAGGTCGACGCCCCACACCTCACCGTCGTCGGCGAGATCGGCGAACCAGCGCAGGGCCCGGCCGTACCCGCAGCCGAACTCGAGCACGCGGTGCCCCGCACCGAGTTCGAGGCCGTGGCGGGCCGCCGTCTCACGGATCGCGGTGGCGTGCAACCGGCCGCTCGAAAGGTAGGCCTCGGGGTCCGACTCCTCCTCCAGCTCCCACTCGCCGGGGTCGGGCAACGGCCAGTCGGCGGGGCCCGAGCCGGCCGCGAGCGGCACCGGCGACGCCACGACGAACGAATCCTCGTCCGGGTGCAACGGGCGGCTCCGGCCCGCGATCGAGCGGTCGTCGGCCAGCCCCCGCTCGAGCCCACGCTTCACGCGGCGCACCCCTCGCGCCCGCGCGTCGGCCCATCGATCCATGCCGTGGATCATCGCATGACTACCGTCCGGGTTCGTGCACGCTGTGTGTGTGGCCGCCGCCCGGCCCAACTTCATGAAGATCAAGCCGGTGCTCGACGCCCTCGACGCGGCGGGCGCGGCGACCGACCTGGTGCACGCGGGCCAGCACTACGACGAGGACGTCAACGACGTCTTCTTCGCCGACCTCGGCCTGCGGTCACCCGACCACCACCTGGGGACCGGCTCGGGCACCCAGGCAGAGCAGACGGCGCGAGTGATGACCGCGTTCGAGCCGCTCCTCGACCGGCTGGCCCCGGACGTGGTGGTCGTGGTGGGCGACGTCACCGCCACCCTCGCCGTGGCCCTGGTGACCGCCAAGTCGGGCTCCCGGCTCGCCCACGTCGAGGCCGGGCTGCGCAGCGGCAACCGGACCATGCCCGAGGAGATCAACCGCATCGTCGTCGACCGGATCAGCGACGATCTCTTCGCGCCGTCGCCGGACGCGGTGGCGAACCTCGTGGCCGAGGGCACACCGGACGGCACCATCCACCTCGTGGGCAACGTGATGGTGGACTCGCTGCTCGCCAACCTCGACCGGGCCTCGCGGCAGCCGCTCCTGGCCGATCTGGGCCTCGAGCCGCGCACCTACGGCGTCGTCACGCTCCACCGCCCGGCCAACGTCGACGACCCCGTCGTGCTCGCCCGCCTGTTGTCGGCCCTCGGCGCCGTGGCCCGGGACTGCCCACTGATATTCCCCGTCCATCCGCGCACCCGCGCCGCGCTCAGGGACCACGCGCTGCCGCCGGGCCTGCGGACCGTGCCCCCGCTGGGCTACCTCGACTTCCTCGCGTTGGAGTCCGGGGCCCGGCTGGTGCTCACGGACTCGGGGGGCCTGCAGGAGGAGACCACGGTCCTCGGGGTGCCGTGCCTCACCCTGCGGGAAGAGACCGAGCGCCCGATCACCGTGACCGAGGGGACGAACCAGGTCGTCGGGCGCGACCCCGACCGCATCGTCGCCGCGGCGCGCGCTGCGTTGGGCCGACCGTGGGCGCCTCGCCGCCCCGAGGGCTGGGACGGCCACGCCGCCGATCGCATCGCCGCCGTCCTCTGCGAGCGGTAGGCCGGTCGCCTTTGTGCCCTCGGCGAGCGCCGGCAGCCCGGCCCTTTCGTCCAATGACACGTCCTTCTCCGACCTGTTCCTTTCCCGGTCAGCCACGGTGCCGTCTACGCTGGCCACGCCCATGGATCACCTCGCCTCCCCCGACGCGCGGGGCATCCGCCTCGCCCGGCCCGACGTCGGCGACGACGAACTGGCGGCCATCGCCGAGGTCTTCCGGTCGGGAATCCTGACCGACGGTCCCGCCACCGAGTCCTTCGAGATCGCGTTCGCCGCCATGCACGACGTCGACCACGCCGTGGCCTTCGCCAGCGGCACCGTGGCGCTGGCGGCGATCTACCTCGGCCTCGACATCGGCCCGGGCGACGAGGTCATCGTGCCCTCGATGACGTTCATCTCGACCGCCACCTCGGTGCTCCACGTAGGGGCCACCCCGGTGTTCGCCGACATCGAGCCCGACACGTTCAATCTGGATCCCGCCGACGTGGCCCGCCGCATCACCCCCGCCACCCGAGCCATCGTGGCGGTGCACTACGGCGGCCAGGCCGCCGACCTCGACGGCCTGCGGGCCGTGGCCGACGATGCCGGAGTCCCCCTCATCGAAGACGCGGCCGAGGCCCACGGCGCCACGTACCGCGGCCGCCCCGTCGGCGGGTTCGGGCGGGCGGCCATGTTCAGCTTCACGCCCACCAAGAACATCACTACCGGTGAGGGCGGCATGGTCACCACCGACGACGGTGCCCTTGCCGAGCGCCTCCGCCTGCTGCGCAACCACGGCCAGCCCTCCCCGGGACATCACGAGCTCGTGGGCTACAACTGGCGCATCACCGAGATGCAGGCGGCCATGGGCAGCGCGCAGTTGACCAAGCTGGCCGGCATCCTCGAGCGCAAGGCGGCCCACGCGCAGCGCCTGACCGAGCTGCTGGCGCCCGTGCCCGGGATCACCACCCCCGCAGTCCGGCCCGAGTGCGGCCACGTCTTCATGCTCTACACGCTGCTGGTCGACGAGGGCCGTGACCAGCTGCGTGATGCCCTGGCCGAGCACCGCATCGAGACAAGGGTGTACTTCCCGCCAGCCCACCGCCAGCCCATCTTCGCGCCGGCCGCAACCGACCTACCGGTCACCGAAGAGGTGGCCGGGCACATGCTGTCGGTGCCCGTCCACGCCCAGTTGCCGACGTCGGACATCGAGGCGGTGGCAGCCGCGATCGCGGCCCAGCGGGCCTGAACCCGCGGGCCCGTCAGTTCGAGTCGGTCTTGGGTCGGAGCCCGCCGGTGGCGCACAGCTCGGCCAGGCGGGCGATGAGCTCGGCGCCGTCCACGTCGAGCAGTTCGTCGAGCACGTCGGCCGCCAGCGGGTCCACCTCGACCTGCGAGATGAGGGGATGGGCGCTGGCCGAGGGGTGCTCGTGGTCGCCGATGAGGACCTCGTGCAACTTCTCGCCCGGCCGCAGGCCCGTGTACACGATGTCGATGTGGCGGTCGGATCGGGCAGCCATGCGGGCGGCGATGTCGGCGATGCGGACGGGGTCGCCCATGTCGAGCACCAGCGCCTCGCCACCCTTGCCGATGGCGCCGGCCTGGATGATGAGCTGCACCGCCTCCTCGACCGTCATGAAGTACCGGGTTACCTCGGGGTCGGTGGCGGTGATGGGGCCGCCGGCCCGCACCTGGGCTTCGAACACGCCCATGGCCGAGCCCCGGCTGTGCAACACGTTGCCGAAGCGGACCGTGAGGTAGATCCCACCGGAGCGCCGGGCGGTGGCCGCCGTGAGCCGCTCGGCGATGCGCTTGGTGTAGCCCAGCACGCTGCCCGGATCGGCCGCCTTGTCGGTCGAGACGTTGACGAAGCGCTCGATGCCGTGGTTGACCGCCAGGTCGAGGAGCGTGTGGGTGCCGATGACGTTCGTCTTCACCGCTTCGGACGGATGTCGCTCGAGCAGGCTGAGGTGCTTCAGCGCCGCGGCATGAAAGACCACCTCGGGACGGTGCTCGGCGAACACTTGTGCCATACGGGGCTGGTCACGAAGATCGGCGACCACCAGGTTGGGGGAATCCAGCAGGGCACGACCCTCGATGGAGAGCTGGACGGCGTGCAGCGCCGACTCGTCCCGGTCGACCATGACCAGCTGGGCGGGCGCGAACAGGTAGAGCTGCGCGCACAGCTCGCTGCCGATCGAGCCACCCGCACCGGTGACCAGCACCCGCCGGCCCGTGATGTAGCTCGAGATCGACGACACGTCGGTGTCGATCTCGTGGCGGCCGAGCAGGTCGGACTCGCTGATGGGGCGGATGTCGGCCACCCCCACGTCGCCACCGAACAGCTCGCGCACCGGTGGCAGCACCATCACGTCGAGCGATGCCGCCACGGCCAGCTCGGACAGCTCGGCGATCAGGCTGGCGCCGGCGCTCGGGATGGCGATGACGATGGCCGAGGCATCGAAGGTGCGGGCCACGTCGCCCATGCGGGAGCGGTCCCCACCGACGGGCACGCCGTTGATGCGGAGGTGCTGCTTGTAGGGGTGGTCGTCGAGCAGCGCCACGGGCAGGTAGGGGCTGGACGGGTTCCGCAGCATGGCGTTGATGACCTGGAGCCCGCCTTCGCCCGCGCCGAACACCAGCACCCGCAGCGCGGTCTCCTCGGAGGGCCGCATGCGCTTCTCGAGCACGAGGCGCCAGGCGTAACGTGCGCCGGCCATGCACAACAGGGCCAGGCAGCCGGCCAGGATCGTCGCCGTGATCGGGATCAGGTAGTTGAACAGGAAGCGGTTGACGAACGCGAGCGACACGGTGGCCACGACGACGCAGCGGGTGAGCGCGGCGACCTCCTCGAAGCTGCCGAACCGCCACCGCCCCAGGTAGAGGCCGCCGGCGGTGCCCACGACGACGTGGATGATGATCGCGATCGGGATCAACAACAGCAGGCGGGTCCAGGCGATGGCCTGGTAGTCCAGGTCGTAGCGCAACAGGGTGGCGGCCACGATGGCCACGGCCCACGACACCGCGTCGAGACCGGCCTGGAAGCCGAATCGGTGCCGGATGAGCAGGCGCCATCGGGACGCGGCGTCAGGGGTGTCGGGGGTCTCGAGTTCTGGTGTCACCCGCCGCCTCCTCCCTGTTGTCGTCCCTGTTGTCGTCGCTGTCGTCGTCGCGCCCGTCGTCATGCCGCGAGCTGTCCCGCACGGTCGAGAGGTTAGGCTCGCCCGGCTCATGTACACGCAGAACGTGTCCCACGACCGTAGCAACTTCGATCTCCGCGACTCGCTCGCGGTGCTCCAGCGACGAAAGTGGACGATTCTCCTCGTCGTCGTCGTGGTCCTGGCACTCGGCGGGTTGCTGTCATACCGCAAGTCGCCGGTGTACGAGACCACCGCCTCGCTCCTCCTGAAGGCTGGTTCCACAGCCTCACCCCTCGCTGAAGCGTCATCGAGCGACCCCGAACGCCGCGTCAAGAACGAGGCCGAATTGTTGCAGGGCGAACGGACGGCTCGCGAAGTCGCCAACCGCCTGGGCTTCGGTGCCGGTATCAGCGTGGCGGCCGGTGGCGAGAGCGACGTGATCGAGATCACCGCATCGAGCGGGGACCCGGAGCAGGCCGCCCTGATAGCCAACACCTTCGCCGAAACCCACAAGGATCTTCGCCAACGCGACACCGCGGGCGCGATCACCAGCGCCGAGCAGGAGATCCAGGCCCAGATCGACGACTTCGACATCGCCTTGTCCGTCAACGCGCAGACCCTGGCCGACCTCAACGCCGCCCGGGCAGCCACCATCGACCCTGCCGCCGCCAGCGCCATCGACAACCAGATCACCGAGAACCAGCAGGCCTCCGAGGCGATCCTGCGCAGCCGACAACCCTTCACCGACCAGCTCGGCCAGCTCGAGATCCAGGCGGACCTGGCCCGCCAGAATCCGCTGCTCCAGGTCTTGGCGCCAGCATCGGTCCCGAGCACTCCCATTTCGCCCGACCATCGCCAGGACATCACGGTGGCACTCGTGATCGGCCTGCTTCTCGGCATCGCGGTGGCATTCGTGCAGGAGCACCTCGATGACTCCGTGCGCGACGCGGCCGACCTGACCACGGTCACGGGGGGCCTCCCGTCGCTGGCCATCATCCCCCGCCACGAAAGCCCACCGGAAGGGGAGCCCCCACCACTCCTCACCGCGACCAAACCGATGTCACACACGGCCGAGTCGTACCGGTCCCTGCGGACCTCGGTCGAGTTCCTCGCACTCGAGAAGCGCATGCAGACCATCCAGGTCACCAGTGCGCAGGCCGGCGAGGGCAAGACCAGCACGGTCGTCAACCTCGCGGTCGCGTTCGCCCAGGCGGGCGAGAAGGTCATCGTGGTCGACTGCGACCTGCGGCGACCACGCCTGCACGAGTACTTCGGACTCGACCGCCACCTGGGGTTCACCTCGGTGCTGCTCAACGAGCGGGGGCTCGATGAGGTGGTGCGCCGCGCACCCGGATTCGACAATCTCCACGTCCTGTGCTCGGGGCCCCTCGCCCCCAACCCCTCCGAACTGCTGGGGGGCGAGCAGTTCGCGGAGATCATCCGCAAGCTCAGTGCCGACCACACGGTGGTCCTCATCGACTCGCCGCCCGTGCTCCCCGTGACCGACGCGCTGGTGCTCTCCCGGGTGACCGACGCCACGATCGTGGTGGCGTCGTCGGGCACGTCCAGCAAACGCCGGTTCACGCGGTCGGTCGACTCGCTCCGGCAGGTGGGCGCGCCGCTGGTGGGCTCGGTGCTCAACTCGGCCCCGCTCGACGTGGCGTACGGCTACGTCGACTACGGCTACGTCGCCTACGGATCCGGCGGCAGCGGCAGCAATGGCCACTGGTGGCAGCGCGGCACGCGGAAACGCGAGAAGTTCAGGTTCTGACCCGCATGTGCGGGATCGCCGGCGTACTGAACGGGCGGGGCCGGCCTGCGGTCACCGAGGTCCTCGAGGCCATGGTGGCGACGCTGCACCACCGCGGCCCCGACCACGCCGGGGTGCTGACCAAGGGGCCGGTGGGGCTCGCCGCGGCACGGCTGGCCATCGTCGATCCCGGGCCCAGTGGCGACCAACCACTGGCCGACGCGCACGCCGCGCTCACGTTCAACGGTGAGTTGTACAACCGCGACACATTGGCCGAGGCCCTCGAGGGGGAGGGCGTCCGCTTCCGCGGCCACTCGGACACCGAGGTCCTGTTCCACGCGTTGTGCCGCTGGGGTGTCGACGCCACCCTGCCCCGCCTGTCAGGCATGTTCGCCTTCGCCTTCGTCGACCTCGACCTCGACCGAGTGTGGCTGGCGCGCGATCCGCTGGGCATCAAGCCCCTGGTGTGGACGAGCAACGACGGCAACCTGGCCTGGGCCTCGGAAGCCAAGGCTCTGGCGCACGTCCGGACACTCACCCCGGACCCGATCCAGGCGTTGTTCGGCCTCACCGGCAGGATCGAACGGTCGGCCGAACGGACGGCGTTCACGGGCGTGCGTCAGGTACCCGCCGGCCACGTCCTGCGGGCCGACGCCGGCCGGGAGCCGAACGTGGCCCCGTGGTGGCGTCTCGCCGACCTGGTGGACGAATCGCTGCACCGCGAGCTCGCTGCGCTCGATCCGGCCTCGATCGTCGATCGTTTCGACGCCTTGCTGACCGCGGCGGTGACCGACATGGCTGGCAGCGACGTGCCCATGGGCACCTTCGTTTCGGGTGGGGTCGACTCGTCGCTGCTCGCCAGCCTCGCGCCCCGGCCCCGTCCGTCACTCTTCTGTGCCGATGTCGGCGGTGACCGCTCCGAAGCCGCCGCGGCGCGGACGGTGGCTGACCACCTCGGACAGGCGCTCACGCTCGCTCCGTTCCCCCGGGAGGCGCTGCTCGACGACTGGGCCCTCGCCACCTGGCACGCCGAGGCACCCGTGGTCACCCACGTCAACAGCCTCCCTTTCCGTCGTCTCGCCGCCACCGCGCAGACACACGGCGTGAAGGCGGTGCTCACGGGCGAGGGTGCGGACGAGTTGTTCTTCGGGTACGGCGAGATCGGGG
>Ga0105046_10019733_pt1 | contig 10218 bp, 11 predicted proteins | sample MAT03_FD_78385 | JGI IMG/M metagenome (GOLD analysis project Ga0105046, IMG submission 78385) | Freshwater microbial communities from Lake Fryxell liftoff mats and glacier meltwater in Antarctica - MAT-03 (megahit assembly) | ecosystem: Environmental > Aquatic > Freshwater > Ice > Liftoff... | reverse complement strand
GATGCCGTGCACTTCATAGCCTTTTTCAAGCAGCAGTTCAGCCAGGTAGGCGCCATCTTGGCCGGTAACGCCGGTGATCAATGCGGTTTTCATAGGATGTCAGGGGGTGGGGTAGGCTGATCGGCAGCACAGCGTGCCGTGCTGCCCAGCAACCGAGCTGCGGCAGTGCAGCATTATCGCCACCGTGGCACGGCAGGCCGATGACGCTTGCCGCCCATAGCTACAAGAAATCCACGCCACCCGCCACAAAATTGCCCAGGTTGGGCAGCACGTCAGGCTATTGGGGCCTGTAGCTGGCGCATAGCTGCGCTGCGTGCGTTCAACAGCGTTGGCGTGCGCACTGTGTCTGCAGCATTTGAAGACCGTGTTTCATGGGCGGTGAAAGGTTTGCCGGGCCGAATGAAAATCACTTGATAGGCTGCAAATGTTCCCACGCTGACTCGTAGTTGGGCTTGTCGGTGCAGCCGCTGGCATACTGATTTGCCATGCGCATCACCCCCCAACAGCAGCGTGAGTTGCATACCGCCTTGCGGCGCCGGTTCGGTGCGGCAGCAAGGCTGTGGCTGTTTGGCTCGCGCACAGATGACCAGGCACGTGGCGGTGACTATGATTTGATGGTGCAAACCGACGATGCCGATGCCCGCCGCCTGGTTGACGCCAAGCTGGCGTTTCTGGCTGACCTGCATGCCACGCCGTCGTTCGACGGTGAGCGGCTGGACGTGGTGCTGTATGCCCCCGCGCTTGACCCGCAGCCGCGCCCCATCCACCAGTTGGCGCTGGCCCGGGGCATTGAACTAACGCCCGAGCTTGCATGACCGACCCCGGGCGCCCCAAGTTTGATGCGGCGCGGGCGGAATGCCAGTTGCACGCGGCCGTGTTGGCTGAAGCCGCCAGCCGCTTGCCCGCCACCTTCACAGCGGCTGACATGGCCTTGATCGACAGTGAGCTGCGGCGTTCGCTTGACCAGGCTGCCTACCGGTTCATGAAGCTGCAGGACAGCCTTGGCGAAAAGGTGTTGCCGGGTGTGTTGGCGGCCGTGCCCTGACCCCGCGACAGGCCCGCGTTCAGATCGCTTGGCCGGCTTCTACAAGAAATCCACCCCGCCCGCCGCAAAGTTGCCTAAATTGGGCAGCACGTAGCGCTGCTCGGTGGCCGACAGGCCCATCCAGCCGGCCATTTCAGCGGCCATCTGGGTGACCGATGTGCCCGGCAGCAACCGGCCCGAGCCGACATCGTCGGCCGTGCCCAGCGCGGTGGTGGGGAATCGCCCCACGATGTTGCGGCCCTTCACCGCGCCACCGGCCACAAAGTGGTGGGATCCCCAGCCGTGGTCGCTGCCGTCGCCGTTGCTGGCCAGCGTGCGGCCAAAGTCGGAGGCGGTGAACAGCAGCACGTTGTTGGCCAGGCCCAGCGCGGCCACCGCCTGCATGAAGTAGCCCACCGAGTAGGCCACCCGCGACGCCTTGCAGACCGCGCGCAGCGAGATGTGGATCCAGACCTGGCGCCCGCGCCACCCGATGTATGCGGCGCTGCGCTCGCTCGATTTCAATGCCTTTGAGCGCGGAAGTTGCAGGAGCGGCTCGTTGCCGGGCTGCCGCCGTATTCGAGGCGGAGCTGTTGCGCGCCGAAGCGAAAATGCAAATGCACGCGCTCCGGGCCACGCACAAGGCCGTGCTGCGCAGGGCGGTGGATTTGAACCCGCTGGCGATCTGAAGCCGCGCTGAGCAGCGGTACGAAATTCCCCACAGCCCGTGCGAACGCAAAGCTATGGCGGCGGTCCGTCAAAGCCGAGCTTGGCCGACAACTCGCGCGCCTGCGCCAGTGCGCAGTCCCTGAGTTCGACCAAGCGATCCTGCGTGTAGCGTGAGCTCGGCCCAGACAGGCTGATGCCGCCTTGCAGCGCCCCGCGCTTGCCGTACACCGGAACCGCAACGCAGCGCATGTCGTCGGCAAACTCGAATTCGTCGTAGGCGTAGCCCTGGCGCCGAACGCGGCGCAGCTCGGCGCGCAGCGCCTCCGGCTCGACGATGGTGCGCCGCGCAAACGGCGGCAGCCCGCGCGCCAGCACCTGGTCGAGGAAGGGCTCGTCTTCATGACACAGCAGCACCTTGCCGATCGAGGTGCAGTGCAGCGGTGCGCGGTCGCCGATCTTAAAGTCGATCGCCACGCGTTGCGTGCCGTGGACCCGATACAGCAGCACCGACTCAAACCGGTCACGGGCACAGTAGTGCGCCGTCTCGCAGGTTTGTTCGGAGATGCTGCGCAGCGCTGCGGTAACCAGCTCGCCAACGCGTTCGTCGTTGAGCACGTACTTGGTCAGCGACAGAACCTTGTAGCTGAGCTTGTATTGCCTGGTGCTCATATCGCGATCAACGTAGCCCGCGTCGATCAGCGTCAACAACATGCGGTAGGCGGTGCTGCGGTCGGCGCCGATCTGTTGCGCAACCAGCGCCACCGGCACGGGTGCCTTCGACGCCGCAAGGATCTCCAGCACCTTCAAGGCGCGCAACGCGGTAGTGCTCTTGTTTGAATCGACCATGGCGGTATCGGGTGTGCCGGGTAATTTGCAGCATTCGTAGAAAAATGCAGTCTACGCATTGGTGCAATATTAGTTGACATCATACGAGAAATGCACGACATTGAATCCGGGTCTTGAGCGCATCACACTGGCGGGTGGGGGGTCATGAACAGCTCGGTCAACAACAGCGGGGCAGGCAAGGGCGTCGGCGTGCACCCTGCGCTCAGCGCCGAGGGCATCATCAAGCGCTACGGCGGCACGCACGCGTTGCGCGGTGTGAGCGTGTCCTTTCAGCGTGGCGAGGTGCATGCCATCGTCGGCGAAAACGGCGCCGGCAAGAGCACGCTGACGCACATCCTCACCGGCGCCTTGCGCGCCGATGCCGGCAGCATCACGCTTGATGGCGTGCCGGTGACACTGCGCGATCCGCTGGAAGGCCAGCGCCTTGGCATTCGCATGGTGCACCAGCACGACACGCTCGTCGCCCACCTTAGCGTTACCGAGAACATCCTGCTCGGCCAGTTGCCGCGCGGTCGCCGCAGCGGCCTGATCGACTGGGCAGCGGCCCACCGGCGCGCGCAATCCGTGCTCGATGAAATCGGCTATCCGCACTTCGAGCTTCGCGCGCTGGCCAGCACGCTTTCGGCCGCGAAGCGGCAGATCGTGGAGATGGCCAAGGCGGTGTCGGTAGTGCCGCAGGTGCTCATCCTGGACGAGCCCTCGGCCTCGCTGGCCCATCAGGACATCGAGCGCATGTACACGTTCGTGCGCCGGCTGCGCGATCACGGCACCGCCATCGTCTACATCTCACATCGGTTGGACGAAATCTTCGAGTTGGCCGACCGAGTGACCGTGCTGCGCGATGGTGCTGTCACCGGCTCATTGGCGGTCGCGAACACCGACAAGGCCGGCCTCGTACGGCTGATGGTCGGGCGCGACATTCAAGACCTGTTTCCTCAACGCTCGATGCGCGATCCCCGTGTGGCGCTCAGCGTGCGCGACTTGCAGCGCCACGGCGCGTTTGAGGGCGTGTCGTTCGAGGTCGGCGAGGCGCAGGTCGTCGGCATGTACGGCCTGGTCGGCAGCGGCCGCACCGAGGTGGCGCGCTGCCTGTTTGGCGCGGACCCACTTGGTTCGGGGACGATCACCTGGCAGGGCCGGCCGTTCGCGCCGCGTTCGCCTGGCGATGCGCTGCGCGCCGGTGTGGCATTGCTGACAGAGGATCGCCTGGGCGATGGCCTGGTGCGCGGCATGTCGGTCCGCGACAACGCCGCGCTGGCCAGTCTGCCCAGAGACTGCCGCTGGGGCGTACTGGACCGTTCGCGCCAGCGCCACCGCGTCGATGCGCAGGTGCGCGACTTGGCCATTCGTCCCACGAACATCGAGCGCGATGTCGCCACGTTGAGCGGCGGCAACCAGCAAAAGGTGGTGCTCGCCAAGTGGCTGTTGGCCGAGGCGACGCTGCTGATTCTGGACGAACCCACCCGCGGTGTCGACATCGCCGCCAAGCGCGACATCTATGAAGTCATCGGCCGCCTCGTCGATGCGGGCACCAGCGTGCTGCTCATCTCGTCCGACCTGCCGGAAGTGCTGGGCATGAGCGACCGCATCCTGGTCATGCGCGAAGGGCGCATCGCCGGCGCCTTCGATCGGGGGGAGGCCAACGAAGAGCGGCTGTTGAGCTGCGCGTCCGGCCTGCTTCATTGATCTTGCGGGGGCTCATCCACATGCTGAAGGCGTTGTCGAATCGATGGGCACCGGCCAGCGGCTTGCCGCTGAACCTGCAGAATCTCGTGCCGGTGATCAGCTTTCTGGCCCTATTGCTGGCCGGCTCGGTGTTCACCGAGGTCTTCCTCACCGAGCGCAACCTCAGCAACCTGCTGCGCCAGACCGTGGCCAATGGCCTGATCAGCCTGGGCATGCTGATCGTCATCCTCACCGGCGGCATCGATTTGAGCGTCGGTGCGGTGGTGGCGCTGGGTGGCGTACTCTATGCCGGGCTGACGGACACGCTGGGCATCGTGCCGGCCTTGCTGATGGCCGTGCTGGCCGGCGCCGTGGCCGGGCTGATCAACGGCATCGTCATTGCCCGCTTCCGCCTGCAGCCGTTCATCGTGACGCTGGCCACGATGGGCATCGTTCGCGGTGTCGTCTTCATCTACACCGAAAGCCCGATCTCGCCAGCGCACCCGGCCTTCCGCGCGCTTGGCAGCGCCCTTCTCGGGCCGCTGTCCACCGGCATGCTGATCATGCTGGCGTGCTACCTGTTGGCGGGCTTGTATCTCAACCGCACCGCCATCGGCCGCGCCACGGTGGCTATCGGCGGCAACGTGGAAGCCGTGCGCCTGGCCGGCGTGAACGTGCCGCGCACCATCACCGTGGCCTACGCTATCTCGGGGCTGTTGTCTGCGCTGTCGGGTGCCATTCTGGTATCGCGCCTGGGCATCGCGCAACCCAGCCTGGGGGCGGCCTACGAGCTGGATGCCATCGCCGCGTGTGTCATTGGCGGGGCAGTGCTCGGCGGCGGGGGCGGCAGCGTCACCGGCACGCTGTTCGGAGTGTTCACGCTGGGCATCATCAACAACTTGCTGAACCTGTTGGGCGTGAAGAGTTTCTACCAGGACATTGTCAAGGGCTCGGTGATCATTCTCGCCGTGCTGCTGGTGGCCAGGAAAAAAAGAGCATGAACACGTCACTTGCGAAACCGCCGCTGCAAGTGTCGACAAGACCCACGGGATGGCCATGCCACACCACGGGCAGCGCGGCGCAGTCAAGACAGGAGACACGAATCATGAAGCGACTTTCGGTATGGCTTTTGGGCATGGCCGGCGGGCTGCTGCTCGCCGCGGCAGCACAGGCACAAGACCGGCCCCTCAAGATCGGCATCGTCACGCTGCAGATGAAGTCCCCGTACTTCATCGCTATGGTGCGCTCGCTGGAAGCCGAGGCCGCCAAGCACAAGAACGTTACCGTCATGGTCGTCGATGGCGGCGGCGATGTGGCCAAGGTGTCGAGCGACATCGAGGATCTGCTGGCCAAGGGCGTGGACGGCCTGATCATGAACATCAGCCCGCTCGAAGCCTTGCCTGGGCCGATGGCGGCAATCAAGAAGGCTGGCAAGCCGGTCGTGCTGGTCAACCGCAAGCTCAAGGGTGGTGAATACGACGCCTGGGTCGGCGTCGACAACTACGCCATCGGCATGGGAGTCGGCGAGCAGATTGCCAAGTTCATGGGCGGGAAAGGTACGCTCATGATGATGCGTGGCGGGCCCGAGGACAACAGCACCGGCAACGCCCGCCGTGACGGCGTGCTGTCCAAGGTTTCAACAACAGGTATCCAGGTCGTCGTGGCACCGGAATTCGGCAAGTGGGGCGAAGACGGCGGCATCCGCGTGATGGAGGACATGCTCGCCAAGCACAAGAACATCAACGTCGTGTTCTGCGAAAACGATGCCATGTGCCTGGGCGCGCAAAAGGCCATCTCCGACGCGGGGCGCCAGAAGGAAATTTCGGTGTTCGGCTTCGACGGCCAGAAGGCGGCCGTCGAGCAGATCGTCAAAGGCACGAACTATGTGGCCACAGGGCAGAACTCGCCCGACGCCATCTCGCGCATCGGCTTCGAAAGGTTGATGGCATTGACCGCCGGCAAGAAGGTCGAGAAGGACACGATCACGCCGGTGGTCGTCATCACGAAGGAGAACGCGGCGTCGGTGACAAACCCGAAGTCGGTTTTCTGAGTGCCCCAAGGTCGCCGCCTTGCGGCGTACGCCACCCCCGATGGGGAGCAACGAGACGTCGGGTGGGCGTGCGTTTGCGCGAGAGCCTGCGGCTGACTTCAGAGGACACCGCCAATGAAACTGCAAGGCAAGACTGCCATCGTCACCGGCGGCGCCATGGGCATCGGCTTTGCCATGGCGCAGGCCCTTGGCCAAGCGGGCGCGGCCGTGTTGATAGCCGACCAAGACGGCGCCGAAGCGGCTGCGGCGCGGCTGCAAGAACTGGGCATCCGCGCCAGCGGTGTGGCGGCCAACGTCGCGCGCGAAGCTGACATGCAACGCATGGCCGCGCAGGCCGAAGATGTCTTTGGCGGCGTGGATATCCTGGTCAACAACGCCGGCATTTATTCGGCGCTGGTACCCGGCCCCTTCGAACAACAAAGCGCCGAGGACTGGCGCCGCGTGCTCGATGTGAATGTGATCGGCACATTCCTGGCCACCCAGGCCGTGCTGCCGGCGCTGCGCCGGCGCAGCGCGGGGCGCGTCATCAACATCTCGTCCGGCACGCCGTTCAAGGGCGTGCCCTATCTGCTGCACTACGTGGCCAGCAAAGGCGCGGTGAACGCGATGACGCGCGCGCTGGCCAAGGAGCTGGGCGGCGACAACATCCTGGTCAATGGCATTGCGCCGGGCTTCACGCTGTCGGACGGTGTGCTCGCCAACCCGGTACAGATGCAAAAGCTGCAGGACATTTCGCTCAAGGCGCGCACGCTGCAGCGCGACCAGGTGCCTGCCGATCTGGTGGGCGCGGTGTTGTTCTTCGCGGGGCCCGACTCGGCCTTCATCACCGGCCAGACGCTGGTGGTCGATGGCGGCGCCTATTTCCATTGAAGCCAATCCAGGAGACCGCATGAACCTCACCCGATGCCTGCCAGCCCTGGCTTTCGCCATCAGCCTTGCCAGCGTGGTCATGCCTGCGCGTGCCGATGTCTTCCCGAGCAAGCCGATCACGATGGTGGTGCCCTATGCGCCGGGCGGCGGTGCCGACATCCTGGGCCGTGCGCTGGTGGTGGAGATGGGCAAGGTGCTGGGCCAGCCGATGATCGTGGAGAACCGCGCGGGCGCCGGTGGCAATGTCGGTGCGGACCATGTCGCGCGCAGTGCCCGGCCTGACGGCTACACGTTGCTGTTCACCGCCACCAGCTTGGCCAGCAGCCCGAGCCTGATGAAGAAGATGTCCTTCGATCCGCTGAAGGACCTGGTGCCCGTGGCCGGCCCGATCACCATCCAGAACGTGGTGGTGGTCACCCCGGCCCTGCCAGTGAAGAACATGCAGGAACTGCTGGCACTGGCCAGGGCGCAACCGGGCAAGTTGGCCTTTGCGTCCAGCGGGCAAGGCACCTCCAACCACCTGGCGGTGGCGCTGTTTGAAATGCAGGCTGGCGTAGACATGCTGCATGTGCCCTACAAGAGCGCAGGTGAAGCGCTGCCCGCATTGATGGCGGGCAACGTGCAACTGATGTTCGACATGTCGCCTTCGGCGCTGCCGCATGTCAAGAGCGGCAGGCTGCGTGCGTTGGCGGTCACCGGCGTGCAGCGCTCGAGTGCTGTGCCCGAGCTGCCCACCGTGGCCGAGGCCGGCGTGCCGGGCTACGAGTTCAGCGCCTGGTTCGGTTTGTTCGCGCCGGCTGCCACTCCGCCAGCCGTGGTGACGCAATTGCACGCCGCAGCGCAGAAGGCCTTCGATTCGCCTGCATTCCAGGAGCGCCTGGTGCAAGCCGGCGCAGAAGTGACGAAGGGCACGCCACAGAGTTTTGCGCTGTATTTTCGGGGCGAGGTTGATCGCTGGGCGCAGGTCGTCAAGGCCGGGCGTTTGCCGGTGGCCGAGTAGAACTTCCGTTCACGAGAGCGTTGCAAGCATGAGCCACCTGTTGTCGCTGTACCTGGACCGTATCGATGTCAGGGCGGTCGAGATTGCGCTGCCTGCCGGCGTGGTGCGCGCGTTGTATGTGTTGGACGGCGCGCTGGCGATCACGAAAGACGGGTCGACGCAGGCGACGTTTGGAGCAAACAGTGCCGTGCTGCAAAGGTCGGGTACTGGCATCGCGGGCGGCAGCCTGCCGAGCCGCGTGCTGCGTTGGGAACTGAGGCAACGACCGGCAAGCGCGGAGGCTTCACCTGGGGCCGGCAGCACGCTGTTGCTGCAATCGCAGATCGTACTGCGCGACGCCACCGACTACCTGCTGCGCTGTGACCGGGTCGATTTTTCCCCCGGCGGCGAAGCGCTGCTGCACACCCACCAGGGCGGCGGCACGCGTTGCTTGATCGGCGGCTCGATTCGCATCGATACGCAGGGCTCCAGCCACGCCTATGCACCCCTGCAGGCCTGGTTCGAGGGCGGGCCGGACCCGGTGTTCGCCGCCACCGATGCTCAACAGCCCAGCGCCTTCGTCCGCGTGATGATTTTGCCGTTGGCGCTGCTGGGTGGGCGCAGCTCGATCCAGTATGTGCGGCCGGAGGATCGTGATCGGCCGAAGAGCCAGCGCTACCAGATGTTCATAGACGCGCCGATCGAGCTGCCTTGAGCGGCTTGCCATCTCAGCCCTTCAGCTACACCCCAAACCCTTGAGTCATCGGAGAGATTCAGTGGGACCACTTCCAGATCAATCCGGCGTCAGTCAATCGCACCGAGGAGATTGAGAAGGTTCTCAAGGAGCATGAGCAGGGCTTCTTGATGTTGCATGCTTGCTCCTCGGTTGCAGCGGCGGTAGTTTAGGTCAGCAAGTCCGGGAAGTGCCCGAGTTGAGCTGGCGTCGCGGCAGCGCTCGCGCAGGCTCATTGTTACGACCCACGCTAGATTCGGACGATCAGGTCACCCTGTTTGAGGGCGAACGGGGCGCTGTGTGCCGCAGTTGTATGGGCTGAGCGCGAGCCTGGAAGACGCCGCCGGGACGAAGGCGGCCTATGCGCCGCCTTGGCAACGTGTATTCGAAGCGTCGAGATGGCATGACGAACAACGCCGCCAGTGCTGAAGCTGGCGGCGTCTTTGCTTTTACGGGGACGCGTCTCAGAACGGTGGATCGACCGGTTGCGAGTCGCCCTCGGACTTGAACAGGTTGTCTCTCGACATACTGTTGTAGTACCGGTGATCTGGTGTCCGCAGCGCGCCTCGAAGAGGTCGTAGAGGGACTGGAGGAAGTGATGAATCTCAACGACGGCCTCATCGCTGAGCCGGGGAAGTGGGAGTTCGCCGGCTGAGGGCGAGTTGGTGGCCTTGTTCATTGCAGCGCGCCGATGGCCAATTGCAGGGAAAGCGTTCCGCCAACCCACCCTTGCACCGTCGATGGCGACGCGCTGAGGGGTGGCTGCCTATATGAACGCTGGTGAGCCGGCGGCGGGCACGGTGGTGGCTGGCGGCGCAGTCCACAAGTGCGGCAACAGCATGTGCAGGTCGGCGTTTTTCAGCGTCGACAGCCGCTCGAACACGTCCTTGAGATAGGCCACCGGATCGTGATCGTCGAGCTTGGCCGATTCAATCAAGGTCATGATCACGGCGGCCCGCTCACCGGCCTGCTGCGTGCCGGTGAATAACCAGTTTTTACGACCAACCGCGAGTGGGCGAATGGCGTTTTCGGCCGCGTTGTTGTCGATGGGTATGTCGCCGTCGTCGAGGTAGCGCGTCAACGCCGACCAATTGCTCAACCAGTAGTCGATGACCTGGGCCGTCGCGTCGGCCTTGGCAAGTTTGGGGCGGGCGATCGCGCTGCCGATTGTGAAGTCGAACAGCACCGCGCGCTGGGCGACGAAGTCGGTGGTGCGGTACACCCACATGTAGCCTGAGCCCGGACTCAAACAGTCCTGAGGACTGTTTGTGCCTGGCGAAGGGTCGAGCCTATGGCCCGGCGCGGCCTGCAAGGCCGCTTGGTCTTGCCCCGGCCCGGCGCCAGCAGCTGCACCGGCGTCTCGTCGGCGTGAACCACGCTGT
>Ga0105046_10019728_pt1 | contig 10221 bp, 10 predicted proteins | sample MAT03_FD_78385 | JGI IMG/M metagenome (GOLD analysis project Ga0105046, IMG submission 78385) | Freshwater microbial communities from Lake Fryxell liftoff mats and glacier meltwater in Antarctica - MAT-03 (megahit assembly) | ecosystem: Environmental > Aquatic > Freshwater > Ice > Liftoff... | reverse complement strand
GTCGGCCCGAGTGCGCCTACGGAAACCCCGTTCGAGACGCCCACGGTGACGCCAGAAGCGCCCACAGCCACCGAAACACCTGTCGTGCCAGTAGATACGCCCGTTCCCGTCGATACGGAAACACCGACGCCTGACCCGGCACTCTTTACGCCTATCCCGGCGGATCCGCCCACCGAAACCCCGGTGGTAGTTGTGGATACACCATTGCCTGTCGATACGCCCATACCGGTGGATACCCCGGTTACGGACGCGACACCCACCTGGACGCCGGAGGTCTTGCCCCCGGCGGAAAGTTCGCAGCCGATTACAGGCAGCGGTGTGGTTACGAGCAGTGAAGTAGTGACGGGGAGTAGCGTGGGTACAACAGTGATCGACAATAGTGCGATCACAACAACGACGCAATGACCAGTAAATAGTGAGCAGTAAATAGTGAGCAGTAATCAGTGATCAATCGAATGTGACACTGATTACTGCTCACTGCTCGCTAGCCAACCGGGGCAACTGGCACAACGACGGGAGGGACGGTCAAGACATTTTCTTGTGAATCTCGCCCAATCCGCAGCGCCATGCCAGCAGCCAAAAGGGCAAAACTACCGGCGATCATAAAGCTTAGCTGGTAATCACCCAACTGGGTGCGCAGCAGACCGGCGCCAAAGGCCGCGGTGGCGGCCCCCAACTGATGCGCCGCAAAAATCCACGCATAGACCATACTCACATTGCGCTTGCCAAAAAGATCGGCCGTAAGCCGCACGGTGGGCGGCACAGTGGCTACCCAATCCAACCCGTAGAAGACAATAAAGATCCCCAGGCCCCACATCCCCGTATTGTACGCATAGGGCAAAAAGAGCAGTGAAAGACCGCGCAAGCCATAATACCAAAAGAGCAGCTTGCGGTTGTCATAGCGGTCAGAAAGCCAGCCTGAACCGAGCGTGCCGATAATGTCAAAGAAACCGATCAGGGCGACCATGCTGGCGGCCTGAACTTCCGGGATGCCATGTTCGTGCGACGCAGGAATCAGGTGCGTGCCGATCAAGCCGTTGGTCGTTAAGCCGCAGATAAAAAAAGTGCCAGACAAGAGCAGAAAGTCACGCGAGCGCAGCCCCCGCACCAAGGTTGTAAGCGCCAGGCGAAACGGGTTGCCAACACGGACGGGCGTCGTGGAAGGCAACGTAGCCGTCCTCTGGCGCGCCATAAGGGCGCAGCCCAATATCCGCTGGGTGGTCACGCATAAAAATGATCACAAAAGGAATGACCAAGGCGGCGACAGCGGCGACCAAGAGGACGGCAGATCGCCAACCCACGGCGACCACAATTGAGGCAAGCAGAGGCAAAAAAGCCAACTGTCCAGTGGCATTGCTCGCCGTCAGCAAGCCGACAACCAGGCCACGCCGCTTGACAAACCAACGGTTAGAGACTGTGGCTGCGACCCAGCCCGCCATAGCTCCAGCCCCCAAACCGACAACTACGCCCCAGAGCAGGTTGAGTTGCCACGGCGCCGTCATGCGTGTGGTTAGGACAATCGCACAGGCCAGGGTCGCCAGAGCGGATGCCATCATCCAGCGAATGCCGATCTTTTCCATCACCGCGGCAGCAAACGGCCCCCACAGGCCAAAGAGCAGCAGGTTGATCGAGACGGCCAACGAAACAACCGCTCGATCCCAGCCAAATTCATTTTCGAGCGGCAGAATCAAGATGCCAGGGACAGAACGAACGCCCGCAGCGGCCAGCATCGTCAAAAATGCGACGGCCACCACAAACCACGCATAGTGAATGCGGCCACGTGTCAACTTGGCAACCATATATAGATTCCTTCAAGGTAAGGTCGTCATCCACGGAGTGAGCAACTTATGAAACGATGGAGGTACTATACTGGAAAAGAAGGTGGGCGTCAAAGGGGGAAGGAAAATAGTAATCGTAATGAGTGCCCATGGCTAGAGCGTAGAGATGGGTCACTGATTACGATCTAGCGACCCGACACTTTGGCGCGGGCGGGTTGAAACCCGCGGCTGAAACCAGGAAAGTCGCCGTTCACGCCTAGAAGGCAACCGGCTCACGTCGAAGCCGCAGCGACTCGTTTTTAGTGCCCTCAGGCACTTCCTGGACTTGTCAGCAGGCCATTTCAATGGCCCAGCCCAAAGTGTCGGGTCACTGATTACGATTCGATTTATTATTTATTGGGTGGTTGAACAGATCAGCAGTGCAACATCGTCGATGAAAAAATCGGTTACCAACGCTTCATTGGTTTTGGCTACAAATTGTAATTGGATCGACTGACCGACAAACTCACTTATGTCTAACGCGCTCTGCTGCCAATCGTTAGAAGCATGCTCACTGCCCAAGACGAGTAACACAGTTTGGATTTTACCGGGGCCATTAAGCACCTGCACCGTTAACTGATCGCTTGTATCATTCCCATCTTCGCTGTTCACTTTCCACCAAAAATCCAAGGTCGCGGATTGCCCGCCAGATGGTAATACCACTTTAGTACTGAGTAGATCCGTCGCCTGATTGGCGCCAGCCAGATAGGCAGACTTCACTCCGCTATGGGCTTGGATGTTGCTCAGCATAGCATACTGGCCCTTAGTTTTCATTGTCCATCCGGTGCCACTTTCTAGGCCGCTGTCCGCAACCAAGTTTGTGCAATCATCTGATTGCGCGGCTACCGGTCCGGAAAATCCCATCCCCAAAAAACAGGCAATTGCCAGGAACAAACGGGTTTGCCAGCGATAAAGCAAACGTTTGGATTGATTTGTGTTCCAATATTGGTGTCCCATCATTGCTCCTTTCGGCAGCGTAATCTTTGTAGGCAAATGATGCGGGGAAAAAATTTATCAAGTAAGCCTTTCGCACGTCATATTCATTTTATACAAATTGTCCAGTAGTGTCTGTACTTTTTATAGATGAACAAATGATATGCTAGCTACGGTTTGTGTACGGATGTTTAGAGTAGTGTAAATCGCATAAGAGCTTGTCATACACACAGTTATCGTGTATATTATGGATTAGATTTTTTTATCCATTTTTCATCCATATTCACTCGTATAAAATAGTGTATAAACCATCAAATAACACATATGACACAAATTTATTACATAAATCTATGTTTATTTTCACAGATCTATAACTTATTATTCACAAATTCAAAACAATATACACAGATAAACACAAACAGCGCATAAAAAGAACACTAATTTCCCACAAAAACATACACTACAAAATACACAACATACATTTTATAATACACATCTGTTTATATTTGTTGTATCTTGGCGTGGCGGCATTGGATCTACAGGATAGATATCATGGTTGATCCACAGCAATCTACACAACCCAATCCACAAATGCTCTTTGGGCGTGAGCGCATTCTCAACGAGATTGTGCAAGGCTCTGCAGCAACACCCCCCCAAAGCTTCGTCATTGTGGGCGCGAAATTGGCGGGCAAGAGCGCGCTCTTGCGCCATCTTGTAGAGTTGGGTGGAACCTATAGTGGTGGGGATAATTTTCAAGCAACCAAGCGCTTATTCGTCGCCATGGTCGACTGTCTTTGGTCGCAAGCCGATTGTGATCCGTGGGAAGAAATGTATAATTTTCTGACCCAACAGCTTCGGACAATGCAGCAAATTGAATTGAACTGGCCAGATATCGAGAGCCAGCCAAGTGTGGTGCGCCATTTGGGGCAACTGGCCCACCAATTGCGCCAACAAGGTTACCAACTGGCCTTGCTACTTGATAATTTTGATCGACTTGTCCGCCCAAATCCCGCTGCGCCGCCGCTACACCATGCCTTGCATTTGCTTACCCAGGAAGCCACCTTGATCTTGACGACAAAACAGTCACTTCACGATTTGGACGAGGATGGGCTGAATTCAAACGGGGCAGGGATACCATTGGGCAGTGGCTTTGTGCAGCGCTTTTTGGGTTTGTTGGAACCGGCTGCTACCCAGGCATGGCTTAGTTCAATCTTGCAGCAATTTCCAGATCTGGAATCCCTACAATCGGAATTAACCGAGCTAACCGGGCGCCATCCTTTTTTATTAAGCAAACTAGGTGCTAGCTTGGCCGAAGTACAACAATTGCTGCCCGTTGGCTCCATGCAACGCGAGGAGACCATGCCTCTGCTGCGTCTGCGATTGGCCGAACATGGCCGTCCTTTATTTATGGCGTTGTGGCACACCTTCCAAAATCCACCAGCGCGCATTCCACCAGAGTCGATCGTGAGCTTGCTCAAACATTTGTTGCGCGAGCCACTGGCAATCCAAAAGCTACAGCCGTCCCAGGCGACCAGCCTAAATTGGCTGATCAACCAAGCTGTTATCCTGATAAGCGAGGATCATGGCCAACCGGGATATCAGCTTTTTTCGCCCCTATTTACGGAATTTCTCGCGCTTCATTTAACTGTTGCACCAACCAGCCCGGCAAGGCAAATTAGCGTCGACGATGTGCAATCTCCGCTCTATGAACATCTGTCTAAGATGGAGGCTGCGCTATTGCGCTATTTACAAAAACAAGGGGGAATGGTCGTATCAACCGACCAATTATTAGCCGATGTCTGGAAACGTCCGGATTCGTCTACGCGCCGCGTCCAAGAGGCCATCCGCCGGCTGCGGCTGCAATTGGAGCAACAGACACCGCCGATCGGTGTGATCGAAAATGATCGCGGCCGGGGCTATCGTTTTATACCAGCCAACACCTAGGCCAACATCCATCTTTTAACAACTTACCTATTACTAAACAACGAGTGGTTATAAATCCTATGAAACTATTTCCTGTCCCCAATCTCCCTCTGATCCAACCTGGTGATGATCTGGCGGGATTGATCGTTAAACACCTGGCCACGGTGGATGAAACGATCCAAGCCGGCGATGTGGTTGTGATTGCGCAAAAGATTGTCAGCAAGGCCGAGAACAGGTTGGTGCGCCTTGTTGAGGTAGAACCAGGTGCTGAGGCCATCCGTATCGCAGAAATTGTCGGCAAAGATCCGCGTGTCATCCAAGTCATTTTGGATGATAGCCGCGCCTTGATCCGCGTCCGGCGGGGCTTGCTGGTGGTTGAACAACAGAGCGGATGGGTTTGCGCCAATGCCGGAGTGGATCGCAGCAACGTGCAGCCCGATGCTAATGGCGACGAATACCTGGCCCTGTTGCCCGCCGACGCCGATGCCAGTGCCGAACAGATCCGCCAGGCCCTGGCTACCCAAACGGGCGTCGCGCCCGCCGTTATCATTAATGACAGCCACGGGCGCGCCTGGCGCGTGGGCACGGTTGGCATCTCGATTGGGTGTGCGGGATTGCCACCCCTTTGGGACCAACGTGGTCTGCATGATCTTTTTGGTTACGAATTGATGAGCAGTGAGGAGTGTATTGCCGATGAACTAGCCGCCGCCGCCAGCCTGCTAATGGGCCAAAGTGCAGAAGGCCAACCCGTGATCATCATTCGTGGCTATCAATGGCCGGCAGGACAGGCAATAGCGCCGGCGCGCACGCTCCAGCGCCCCGCCAACATGGATGCGTTTCGCTAAGGCATTTCAAATAAATAACGGTCCACGAAGCCACACGAAATGATCAACCCTACGGCTAGGACTATTGTACTGTTATCCACCTAAGAGTTTGCCAAAACAGAACATGTGTCCTAAAATTAGGATGATTTCTGTGTTGCTATTCGCAGAATCGACAGCTAGTGAAGGTCAACCCACCGCCAAGAAAATATTGTAAAGAAAATATCCTGAAGAAAGTGCTTTGATATGTATCTGGTTATGAATGCGTGGCGCGAAATTCTAGCGCGCACATTTACCGGCTTCAACGAGCAGGACAATGTCAGCCCGGCATGGTTGGTAAATCCAGCCACGAAGCGCCGGCTAAAATTGGATAAATACTACCCAGAGGCAGGCATCGCCATTCGCTTTATTGGATTAACTGCTAAGGGTCAGGGTCGGCAAAGTGATTGGGAGGTAATGGAGACAGAACAACGTGACCAAACGCGTGCTGAACTGTGCCGACTGAATGGCGTCCAACTCGTCACCATCGAGCCAGCCGATGACCCCGTTAAGCAGTTGGACAATTTGCTGCGCACACTGTCGCGCACAAGCCGGACATTGGCCCAAAGTGATCAGCCAGCCGCTTACAAGCAGAAGTGGATGCCAGCGTTGAGCGCGGCCCGCGAACGTGCGACTCAATTGCGTACGCACTTGGCAAAAAATCCAGAGCAGGTGATCGCAGCCTGGGCAGAGAGCTGGCGCGATCGTGAAGCTGGGATGGGCCTAGATACGGCGCCGTTACCAACCTCCACGCAGAGCAAGCAAAACGGCGCACGGCGCATACCCGCTTATAGCGAAGGCCAACGGGTTCGGCACGAACGGTTTGGCGAAGGAGTCATTACCAAGGTGACCGCTGAGAATAACGAGACAACCCTTGCCATCCTTTTTGACGCGGCTCAGGAGCGCTCATTTTCAGCGGCCCTTGTGCAAGACAAGCTATCTCTTGTAGGATAAACAGGGGATTTGCTGTGAATAATAAAAGAGAGGCATGCAAGCGGCTTACACCGTGCATGCCTCTCCAGAACAAGCATATCTTATGGAATTAGGAGCCGATCAGCGCTCAAATGGTTCGTTGGAGAATCCCGAAGCATAGCTTGGGCGTGTTTCCTGTTGGCTTTCCTGATGCATACGCAGTAAAAGTGCGGCTGTTAAGCGGGTATTTTCCTCAACTGCTAATTGCATGTGGACACTTTCGCCGGTGGCATATAACGCCAAAAAATAGATGAGACCGAACAATAAGATGGCAATGCCGGCTACGATGCCACCGGCAGGTGACGCCAGCACTTGGCCAGCGGCAGCCGTATTACCCAACACTTGAAGCAATTGACCACCCGCAATACCCGCGCCAATTGCGCCCAGGATCGCAACAATCAGAATGATCCATGCAATCACCTTTAGCAATGTGCCAATAAAGCGCAACACACCAAAGCGTCGTGGTACGGTCATGACTCCCCTCCTCAAGAATGAAATTAGTAAATAGGTATAAATCGATCGATTACGCCAACAAGCTGGCGCGCCTAGAATTAAGCCGCAGGGCTTTTTTCACTTGTTCCACTCGCCTTAGCGACCTCTTTGGGTTCACTTTTTGTCTCAGTTTTTGTCTCGCTGGCTGGCGTAGGTTCACTTTGGGTTACAGTATCACTACTATTGTTCTCTTTACTGCTTTCACCGGCTGCTTCGCCGTTGGTCGCCTTCTTTGGGCCTTCTTTGTTGCTGGATTTGCTATCGTTGATATACCAACCACTGCCTTTAAAATGAATGGCAGGACGGCTCATCCGTCGCTGAACTTGGGTGCTCTGGCAGCTTGGGCAGGCGGGCACGGTTGTATCAGAAAATGATTGAATTTTTTCAAACTCAGTCCCACAAGCCTGGCACATAAATTCATAAATGGGCACAGTCACTCACTCCTTAACTTTACCAAATCGATCGTTCAACCCAAAGATTTCTTCGGGTATAAAATTTATAAATTATGCGGCCATCTCGAACAATTGGGCTAGACCGTGATTGAGCAGATAATGAACAGACGGTTAGCCGCCTTAGCGATAGGCGGTTGCCCGCTTGTAGTGCAGAAGGCAGTATAATCATCTTGTCAGGTCTTGTCGAATTCTTGATCAAATATGTAACAAGTGAGAGAATGCGGCGGCAAACATATAGACAAGTGACAGTGACCTGTTAGCAACCGTCCATTTTCTAGCGCACCAACCAAAAGGATAGGCATGACTTTTAAGTTTACGTCGCAGCCGCTCGCATCCGGTCTTTACGAGCCGGAAGGCATCTATTTGCATCCGCCCTTCGAAGGGCGCGGCCTGATTGTACAATTCTGGGGTGATCATCCAGAATTCCATGCCCAATTTACCTACAATGGTGTGCCGCTTAAGGGCCACATCGGGCTGGACTTTGCCCTGCAACCGGGCACGATTATCTTTTCTGTCGATAAAGGTCGGGTGATGGAGATGAGCAATGAGCCGGGTGGGTTTGGTCGTTATCTCAAAGTAGAACACAGTTGGGGCGAATCACTGTATGCTCACCTAGGTGATATTAACATTGATGCCGGACAAGTCATCGGTCGCGGTGCACTGCTTGGTTATAGTGGCGAAGGTAATCCACCGACAATCGCACATTTGCATTTGGGCATCCGCATCCGGCCCTATAACCGTTTCGATGGCTGGGGTGGGTTTACCGATCCCCTTCCTTACCTTAGCCCAGACAACCTCTTGTTTCCCGACGAAGTATCAAATAGCCACGCTCCATTTGTGCCGCTTGCATTAGCGCTAGAAAAACACGGTTCTCGCAGACCATAGAGCAAGTCCTGCTATTGCCTGTTAATGAACTTTACTCTCCTTTTTCATAGAGAATTGTGAGTAATTTATAAATCCTGTGATTCGTAATCACATTGTAAGTTTTTACCTACCGCTAAATTGTCTATTATTGTATATGTTGTGTAATAATATACCCAGTCTATCGCCGCAGATCATTTCTAATTATCTCAAAAGAATAAGTAATTATAAATAAAGTATTGGTAGTAGGGGCTGGGGATTGAGGGATAAGTAGCGCCATGCTCACTTATTTACCTAGATATAGGGCATCCTACCCATTTATTACCTTTATGTTGTGGTCTGACAACATTTCCCCCGTTTATAGCAAGGGAAAACTTTTAGCAAAAGCATGCATAGTCGTGCACAGTTTGCAGGCACATGCCAACTAGCCGTCTATATGTAGTAGGACATGGTATCAATACAACTAGCCTGGTGAAAAGTCTGGATAAAAGTTAATAAGCGTGGATAAGTTATTCGCAGCTTTATGCCATCTATCCAGTACTTTCTCACAGGGATATCCACAAATTTATTATCACAATTTGTTATAATTATAGGCCTCTCATCTTCTATAATGCTGGATAGCCACTACGTAAAGCATTTTATCGTACTAGTTCTTGCAAAAAGCAAGCAATTTTACTTAGAGAAAAATTGCAATAAATTTGGTAGAATGGGTAATCACGAGTAAGATAATTGATTTTCAATCCCAAGCATTCTATGTAACTCAATCATAGCAAATGCTAGCGAAAGCCTATCAAGCTTGGCTTTAGAAGATCGGGCAAGATGAGGGTGCTTAAGTACGCTTGTTTGGAGGACTATAGTGGATAAACCAATCCGCGTCTTATTAGCCGATGACCATAATGTTGTGCGTGGGGGCATTCGTGCACTGATCGAGTCTGAAGAAGGTATTGAAGTTATTGACGAGGCTGCTGATGGTGTAGAGGCCGTGCTGAAGGCTCGCTCATTAAACCCAGATGTGATCCTGCTGGATCTGCAAATGCCGCGTAAAACGGGCATTGAAGCGATTGAAGAGATTAAACAAGAAAACCCCACCGCCAAAATTCTGGTCCTGACCAGTTATTCGGACGATGATAAGGTATTTGCTGCTATTAAGGCCGGGGCCTTGGGCTACCTACTTAAAGAATCGTCTACGCAAGAATTAATTCAGGCGATCCGTGATGTATATCATGGTGAATCTTCGCTGCATCCTATTATTGCGCGTAAATTAATTCGTGAATTGAATCGCCCTTCTTTATTGCCGCCTGCTGATGAACCATTGACCGAACGTGAAGTCGAAGTCTTGATTCTGGTGGCCCGCGGCTTACCCAATCAGGATATTGCCAATTCTCTCTATATTAGTGAACGAACCGTACGCACTCATGTTAGTAACATGCTGAGCAAACTCCACCTGGCGAACCGTACGCAAGCGGCATTATACGCGTTGAAAGAGGGATTAGTAACTTTGGATCAAGTGCAGAGTTTACCATAACCTGTCTGCATAAATTTTAGCAGTTATAATACGGTGTATCGTGTAAGGGGCTAAGCACTTAGCTCCTTATTTTTTTACCTCAAAGTCTTGCCTCGCGGTAGATAAACAGTCCCTCTCCCAAAATAACTCCTTTAAATTTCAAAATAGTCATCGCTTATTGATTAACGGATTTATCCAATAAACCTTACAACTACTTAATACCTAAATACGTAGGTGTCAATGGTACGCATATCCTAGAGACATCGCTAAAATGATTGCCTATAATGTTTGATAAATACTATGCATATGTGAAATAAAGTGATACCTGGTATGTGCCCAACTGCTCGGAGTTGTCAAACAATTGCTTCGCTCCAAAGCTGTAACCCCAGGATCAGTAATTTGGATAT
>Ga0105046_10019721_pt1 | contig 10223 bp, 9 predicted proteins | sample MAT03_FD_78385 | JGI IMG/M metagenome (GOLD analysis project Ga0105046, IMG submission 78385) | Freshwater microbial communities from Lake Fryxell liftoff mats and glacier meltwater in Antarctica - MAT-03 (megahit assembly) | ecosystem: Environmental > Aquatic > Freshwater > Ice > Liftoff... | reverse complement strand
TCGACCCCCGTTCGCGTGCCGCGAATCTCGGCCAGCCACGCGGACTCGGCGAACGCCCGGATGGCCACCGCGCCCAAGGCGAACGACCCGTTCCCCCACAGGTACTCGCGGCCGTGGTCGGCGGTGGTGGATTCGCGGAACGGGAACCGATGGCCGTGCGGGCCCGCGTCGGTGTGCGGCTCGCGGAGCAGCACCTTCGGCACCACGAGGCCGAGGAACCGCGTGTCTTCGCTGTCGCGGAGGCTCCGCCATTTGAGGTAATCCGCCTGCGAGAACGTCTTCGACAGGTCCATTGTCGGATCGAGGTCGGCGTAACTGTCCAGTTCGAGCAAGCGCGGATCGACACCAGCGATGAACGGGGCGAACGCGGCGGCGGCCACCCCAGCAACACCCCGCAGGGTGGACACGTCGTCCGTCGGGTGGTCGGGGAACGGCCGGTGGGTGACGGCGTAGTTGCCGATGAGCAGGCCGAACGGCTCCCCGCCGGGGGTGTCGAACTCCTCGCTGTACACCTTGCGGAATAAGGAACTTTGATCGAATTCGAGCGCCCGCTCTTGGTCCTTGGTCAAGTCCTTCCAGGTCGCGTGCAGAACCCGGACTTTGATGTTCGCCCCGTCCGGCACTTGCTCCGTGAGGAACTTCAACCCGCGCCAGCCGGATTCGAGCTTTTGAAAGTCGGGCTGATGCAGGACGGCGTTGAGTTGATCGGTGAGCAGGTCGTCGAGGCGGGCGACGGCGTCGTTCAGTCGTAGTACGAGCTGGTCCTTCGCGGTCGTGTCGGGCACGGTTTGCCGTTCGCCGAACCACGCGGTCAGCGCCTCCCCGATGGTGTCGGCGGTATGGAAATCCGCGAGCCGGTTGGCGGTTGGGGAAGTGCTGGGGCCGAGCGGTTGGTTCAATAATTGGTCGAGAAGCGACACCGGCCGCGCCGGTTCCGGGGCCACGACTGGGGTGGTCGTGACGAGGGCATCGAACAGGTTGGCGGTGGCGCGGCGTGCCATGGGAAATGACCGATGCCTACGGGCATGGAAAGCCGTCGGGGGCGGGACGACGCGCCCCACCTCTCCCCGCTGGGGAGAGGTCGATCCGAGCCATAGGCGAGGAGCGGGTGAGGGGTGATTTCAAAACCAAAGAATTAAGACCCCTCACCCGAAATCCCTTGCGAAGCAAGGGATTTCGGCCTCTCCCCAACGGGGAGAGGTGGGGCGCTGGTTGCATCACCCCAGATGCGATTGGCGTCTGGCTGATCCTCACCCGCCGAGGGTCGGGATGCGGGCGACCATCCGCAGGGAGGTGGTCAGTTCCTCGAACTGGAGCCACGGCCGCAGGTGGGCGACGGCGTTGTACGAGCCGGGCTTGCCGGGGATTTCGGACACGCTCACGCGGGCCTCGGCCAGCGGGTACTTCGCCTTCATCTCTTGGCCGGCGTTCGGGTTGCCGTTCACGTAGCTCTTGATCCAGCGGTTGAGCCAGTCTTCGCAGTCCTTCACTTCCATGAAGGAGCCGATCTTGTCGCGGGCCATCACCTTCAGGTAGTGGGCGATGCGGCTGGTCGCCATGATGTACGGCAGGCGGGCGCTGATCTCGGCGTTCGCGCTGGCTTCCGGGCGGTCGTACTTCTTCGGCTTCTGCGCCGTCTGACCGCCGAAGAAGACGGCGAAGTCCTCGTTCTTGTAGTGGCACAGCGGGAGGAAGCCGAGCTTGTCCAGTTCGGCCCCACGGCGGTCGGTCAGGGCGATCTCGGTCGGGCACTTGGCGTCGGCCGCGCCGGTCTCGTCCATGAACACGTGGTTCGGCAGGCCGGACACGGTGCCGCCCCCCTCACGGCCGCGGATGGCGGTACACCAGCCGTACTTGGCGAACGCCTCGGTCAGCTTCGCGCCCATGACGTAAGCGGTGCCCATCCAGCAGTATTCGGTGTGCTTGAGTTCCTTCGACCGGCCGGAGGTGTCCATCTCCCCTTCTTCGTAGCGGAACTGCTCGACCGGCTTGGTGGCGTTCCCGTAGGGTAGGCGGGCCAGGGTGCGGGGCAGGGTGAGGACGGTGAACCGGCTGTCCTCGCTCTCGCGGAACGACTTCCACTTGGCGTATTCGACGGTGTCGAAGATTTTGGCCAGGTCGCGCGGCTTGGACAGGTCGGTCCAGTTGTCGAACCCGAACAGGGCCGGGTCGGCGTTGGTGACGAACGGGCAGAAGGCGGCGGCCGCCACGTTCGACATCTTGCTGAGCAGTTCCAGGTCTTCCGGGTGGTTGCTGAACTCGTACCCGCCGATGAGCGCCCCGTAGGGTTCGCCGCCGGGGGTGCCGAACTCGTTCTCGTACAGTTTCTTGAAGATCTGCGACTGGTCGAACTCGACCGCCTTGTCCACGTCCTTGAACAGTTCCCGCTTGCCGACGTTCAGCACGCGAATCTTCAACTTGGTGCTGGTCTCGGAGTTCATGACCAAGTGATGCAGGCCGCGATAAGTACCCTCCAAGGCGAGGTAGTCCTTGTTGTGCATGACGGCGGCAAGCTGCTTGGACAGGGCCGCGTCGATGGCGGCGATGGCCTGGTTGATCGTCTGCGAGACGTTCTTGCTGTAGGTGACGGTGCCCTTCATCGCCTCGTCGGTGAGGGTGCGGATGAGTTCCTCGGCCCGCGACCGCTCGGTCTGTTTGGTGGCGGCCAGAACTTGATCGAGGAGACCGCCGCCGGCGGCGTCCGTTGTGGCAGCCCCGGCGGTGCCGGCGGCTTGCTGTTCGGTGCTCATGGGTGCCTGGGGTGTGAGTGGGTGTGGAAGGCGAACGGCGCGACGTGAGTCCGCCGGTTCTGATTGAACAACGGCGCTCCGGCTGGGGGGCGTTGTGGAACGACCGGCGGACTCACGTCGCGCCGTTCGCCCGGAACGGGCTCACTTCTGCTCGCCGAGTTCGCCTTGGAGTTTCTTCAGTTGTTCGGTGTTTTGCAGCACCTGATCGAGCAGGTTCTCCAGGTCCTCGGAGCGGTCGATCTTGGTGAGTAGGTCGCGAAGCCGGTCGCGGGTGTCCATCAACTTCTTGAGCGGGTCGATCTGCGCGGCAATGGCGGCCGGGTCGAAGTCGGCCATCGACGAGAACTTCAAGTTGACGGCCATCTCGCTGCCGTCGCCGGCGAGGGTGTTCGGCACCTTCATCTGGACGCCGGGCGTCATGCGGGCCATCACTTCATCGAAGTTGTCGCGGTCGATGTTGGTGAACTTGCGGTCCTTGAGCGCCTTCAGCGGCTCGGTCGGGTTGCCGGAGAAGTCGCCCAAGACGCCGACCACGAACGGCAGTTCCTTCTCGGCGACCGCGCCTTCGGTCTCGACCTCGTAGGTGATGTGGACGCGGGGCTTGCGAACCCGGTCGAGTTTGTCGTGGATGCTGTCGTTGGCCATGGGATGTCACCTGGGGTTGGGGGTGGTTTCGGGCGGACGGCGCGACGTAAGTCCGCCGGTGTTTGGTGATCGGGTCGTGAACCGGCGGACTCACGTCGCGCCGTTCGCCGGCTATCTTTTCTTCTTCTTGCCGTCTTCGTCGCCGGCCGGCGCGTCGGCGGCGCGGATGCCGACCTGTTTGAACAGGGCCTTGCGGGTGTCGTCGTCGCCGATCAACTCGGTCAGCAAGTCGTTCAGCGGCATTCGGCCCCAGCGGACGGCCTGTTCCAACGTGGCGGGCACCATCGAATGCGGCTCGATGCGGCGGAAGTAGTCGGCGATCTTGAGGATGGCGTTCAGCGCGTCCTCGCGGTTGCGGACGACGGGCAGTTTCTCACCGGGGGTGGCGTCGCCTTCTTCCTTGGCGGCCGGCTTGCCGTCGGCGGTGGGCTTCTCCTCTTCCGGCGCGGCCTGCTGCGTGACGGCCAGCTTGTCGCGGGCGACATCCTTCACCGCGTCCAGCACGGCGATTAACACGGTGGTGACGGCCGACGACGGCGGCGCGCTCGCCCCGCACTTGGCGTCGAACGCCTTGCCCATCGCGTCGTATTCGCTCAGGCAGGCGGTCAGGTCGTCGTGCAGCGCCTTCACCCAGGCGTTGGGCGACTCGTTCATCGCCGCCGAAAACTTCTCGAACGTCATCGCCCCGGCTTCGACCTTCTTCTCCTTCACCTTCGGGTCGAGAATCTTGCTGGTGGTGAGGGCTTGCAAGTAATTCGAGTAGGTGAACCCGCCGTGGGTGCCGGAGTCGGTCAGCGGCACCATGCGAATCGGGGCCAGCAGCGTGCCCTCGGAGTAGTCGCCGTTCAGCCCGGCGATGGGGGCCACCTTCGTGAGAATCCCTTCCTCGTCCGGTACCGGGTACAGGTCGTCCCAGAACGCCTCCACGAGTTGGCGCGTCAGCTTGAAGCCGTCGCGGAGTCCGGCGTACCCGTGGACCCGCGCCAGCCCTTCGATCAGGTACGCGGCGATTTCCAGGTCTTTCGCCCCGGTGGCCAGCGCTTTCGTGCCGGCCGAGACGACCGCTTTCCAGTCCGGAACGGGGCCGTCGGTGGTTCCGGATTCGATCTGCCGTTCGGCGGCGCGGGCGGCACTCCGGGCGTCCTTCACTTGATAGTACGGGGACGACGGGCCGGACGTGGCGCGCAAGTCGGGCCCGACCGGCTTGTCACCGGGGATCGGGGCGAGCAGTTTCGCGAAGTCCAGTGTATCCGGCGACGGCATCGCGGGCCTCAGGGCGCATCCGATCCGAGTTGCCGATGTTACGGCCGGCGGTGTCGGATTCTTTCACCACGGCGGGAAAACCGACATCGCCCGCCACCGAATGTAAAGTACCGTAGTTCATAACACCCACCGGAGGCCGTTCCCGTGCTCGAAGCCGACAAATTCGCCGTCAAGGAGCAGGTGAAATTCCTGAAGTCGTCGCAAAGTTACGAGATCTTCGACGGCGACAACGGGGAACTCATTGGTACCGCTCAAGAAGTGATCGGCGGGCTGAATAAAACCTTGCGGTGGGTCATCAGCAAGGCGCTGATGCCGACCCGCTTCGAGATCCGCGAGAAGCCGGACGACGCCCTGCTGTTTGTTATCCGCCGGGGCGCGTACATCTTCCGCTCGCGGGTCGAGGTGTTGAACGCCGACGGCGAACTGATCGGCTTCTTCCGCAGCAAAATCCTGACCATCGGCGGCGGGTTCCACGTCTACGACAAGAACGGCAAACACTTCGCCGAGGTGAAGGGCAACTTGATCGGGTTCAACTACCGCATCCGCACGCCGGACAAGGAGGTCGAACTCGGCACCGTCAAGAAGAAGTGGGGCGGCATGGCCCGCGAGTTGTTCAGTTCGGCGGACAGTTACCTGGTGGACATCTCCGACGAACTGCGCGACCAGCCGGTGGCGAAGATGCTGACCCTCGCCACCGCCCTGGCCATCGACATGATCTTCAAGTCCGAGTCCCGCGGCGGCATCGGCGGCTTCGGCGGGGAATGAGTTGGTCCGGCGAACGGCGCGGCGTCAGCCCGACGGTTTATACACCGGCGGGCTGACGCCGCGCCGTTCGCCAATCCGCCTGCTACCAGCGCACGATCAGCTTGGGCAGGGCTTTCTCGATGGCGTCGATCCCCTTGCGGGTGACGGCGGTCTTGTGCAACTTCAGTTGCTTCAACTCCTTCAACGCGGCCAGTTCGCCGACCCCCTTGTCCGTCACGCGGGTGCCGGCCAAGCTGAGTTCCGCCAACTTCGGGAAGCCGACCAGCACGGCCATTCCGCGATCCGTGACGGGCGCGTCCTGGAGGTCGAGCGAGTTCAAGTTCGTCAGCCGCTTCAGATACACGAGGCCGGCGTCGGTCAGCCGCGAGTCGCCCAGGTGCAGCAGGGTGAGCGTTCGCAAACCGCCCAGCGCGACGGCCTTGGCGGGGGAGAGCGGGCAGCGGCCGAGCATCAGCTTTTGCAGGTTCGGTAACTCCCGCAACACCTCCAGCCCCTTCTCGCTGCAGCGGGTGGCGTCGTCGAGACGGATCGCGCCGACGTCCGGCCGTTTGGCCAGCCGCAGCAGGTCGTTGTCGGTGGCGGCGGGGAGAGTGACGAACACCTGAAACTGTTCGTCCAGGGTGGGATCGGTCTTGGCGGTGCCACCGAGTTCGGCGACGGCCGCTTCCGTGTCGGCATCGTCCGCCAGGGTAACCGGGGCGAGCGCGAGCAAGGCGGCGAAGGCGAAGAGTCGAAGCATGTCGGCTCCGGGGTGCGACGGGGAGGGTTCACCCAGTTTAGACCGCCAACGCCGGGCGAAGTTCCGCTAGAACGAACTTCGTGCCCCTCACGACTTGTTCAGGACTGACCCGATGCGCATCTTGCTGACCAACGACGACGGCATCTACGCCCCCGGCCTGCGGGCGCTGCGGAAGGAATTGCAGAACCTCGGTGAAGTCGTCACCGTCGCCCCGGCCACGGAACAGAGTGCCGCCGGGCACTCGGTGACGCTCGCCGCCCCGCTGCTGGTGACGGAGGTGTTTGAAGACGACGGCAACACGTTCCTCGGCTGGGCGGTGGAAGGGCGGCCCGCCGACTGCATGAAACTGGCGTTGCTGGAACTGCTGCCGGACCCGCCGGACCTGATCGTCTCCGGCCTGAACGCCGGCAGCAACGCGGGCATCAACGTGCTGTACTCCGGCACCGTGGCGGCCGCGGTGGAGGCGGCCTTTTACAACTTCACCGCCATCGCCTGTTCGCTGGAATACACCAAGAACGCGCGGCTGGACTTCCCGACCGCCGCCGGGTACGCGCGTCAGGTGGTGGAACAAATCCTGGCGCGGAACCCGCCGCGCGGCAGCCTGTACAACGTGAACGTGCCGCCACTGGAGCGCGGGCCGGTGCGGGGGGTGAGGGTGATCCCGCAGAACGTGAGCGTGTACGCCGAGAAGTTCGACCGGCGGGTGAACCCGCGCGGGCGGACGTACTTCTGGACGGGGGCCGACTTCGACTGCCCGGAGCCGATTCCCAACACCGACGTGACAGCCCTGGCCGAGGGGTTCATCACCGTCACCCCGCTGCAATTCGACCTGACCGACCACAAGCGGTTGGCGACGATGCAAGGATGGGAGTGGGAACTGCGGGAGTAGTGGGGGCCGGCCGATGGGCCGGTACGACTTCCCGCCAGGACACCGCCGAGAGGTTGTTCAACTCTTCTACTTGATGGTGATTCCCTTGGCCTTGAGCCAAGAATACGTCGGCCGATCCCCCCTTTCGTCCTTGCGGCTGAGGTAATACACGTTGTAGACGGTGCCCCCGGCTTGGTGCGAACCCTTGTAGGTCGCGTCGGCCGGTCTGTTGATACCGGCCTTGTTCGAGGTATATCCGATGACGAGCTTCGCCGCCGCGTCCTCGGTCTTCTCGCCGAACGAGGTCTCTTGCACCGGCCCACGGGCGAACCAGTAGCCCTTGGTGTTCTTCCAGGTGATCACATAGGACGGGTCGCCTTCGGCCGCCTGCGAGGCACCGGCCGTGGCCACGAACGCGAAGGCGAGTACGCGAGTTGTGGTCATTGAATTTCTCCGTGAATGGGTAGAAAGGCGGCCTCGGCGAGAGACCACGAGTCGTGCCCGCACGGAGCGGGTACGCCAAGCCCGACACGACTCCGATCTGATAACGCACGGCGGGTACGCGAACCGCGAATAATTCTTCAAGAGCGGGAACGCTGCGAGGGTGAGGTCGGCCGATTCATCCTCCTCAAACGAAATAGACCCGCACGACCGACGCGAGGAGCGGAATCCGCATGAGGACAAGGTCTCGACGGCCTAATAGGGCAATTTCGCTCGGATCGCAAACGACTGATTCTTCCGCACGAAGTCGATGACAAGAGTGTTCGGTGATAACTCGACGGCCTGCTTGACATCCGTGTCGCTATTGACAGTTTGCCCGTTTAGCTTCTTGATTCGGTCGCCTTCCTGAAGGCCAGCTTTTGCGGCGGCAGAACCTAGCACTACAGCGCGGGTTGCGGATATCCTATTGAGGGAAACCTCGGGAGGAACCGCATGACGGATGAGCAAATCGCCGCCCTCGGGCCGGCGTTCGCGGCCGAATTGCGGCGGTACCGGGACTGCTTCGGGCAGGACCGCACGGCCCGGCATTTCGACACCTACTGTCGCGGCCTGCTGTCCGACCCGCCCCGCAAGTCGGTCGAGCCGATCGCCCTCGCGTCGGGAACGGCCGTCCGCACCCTCCAGGAGTTCCTCGTCACCAGCACCTGGGACATCGCGGTCTCGGCCGTGACGAGCCAGTCCCCCTTCGATGGAGGCGGCCTCTTCACGAATAACCTCAGCAGCGACTTCTTCCTCGACGCCAACCTCGACGTGACCACGGAAGCCAACGCCCTCTTCCGCATCCGCAACCTGAACGCAGTCGGGACGGAAACGACCTTCTCGCGGATCACGGGCACCAACGCCGGCATCGATTTTCTCGGGACGGCGGGCACGATGCCCACCGTACTGAGCATCATCATCTCGGATACGTTCAACGTCCCGAACGGACCGGGCAACCTGCTCACGGTCGGGTTGACCGTTCTACTGAACAGCAAAGGCAACCTCATCACCTCGACCTCAAGCGCCACGCCCGACGGGTCGTCCGTGAGCGTCTCCTCCAACCGTGTGGTCCTGCCGGGCGACACACCAGGTGCCATCGGGGATATGACGACGTTCAACGGCACGGGCGCACCGTTCACCCTGACCAACACCACGACCATCAACTTCGCCCCGGGGAGCACGGTCCAATTCCAGTCCGGCTCCTCGGTCCTGCCGGCGGGATCAGTTGAGGCCGTCCCCGCCCCCTCCGCTCTGATTCTGGCGGCCGTGGGCCTGCCCGCGTTCGGCGTGCTCCGCCGCCGCTTCGCGAAACCGGCGACCCCGGCCGTGGCCTGAATGTCGGCCCGGGCGACCTCTTGATTACACTCGGAGGCCCGTTCGGAATGATCCGCGCGGGCTTTCAAACCCGCGTCGTTCCCCAGTTTTTTCGCGCCGTTTGAACCCGCGACAATATGCGACCCCCCGGCGGATGCTCTCGGTGTGGCAGTGACAGGTGGCGGAGGTGATCGCCGAGGTGACGGCGCTCCGAGAGGAGTTGGGCCGTCCCGCCGCCTGACCTATCACCGGCCCTGGATGATCACCCTCGGCACTCGCCACCAACCTGGAAATTCAAGTGCCGAACCCCGCCACGCCGCCACGCCCCGACGTGATTCGCCGGCCGGGTCTGTTCCTGCCGAAGTTGCGGCGCTCGCTGACGGCCGAGTGATCGGTTCACCCGGCCGTTGCCCCAACTCCCCCGCTCGCCCCCGAATGCCAATGCTCACACTCCGCCCATCCGCGACCGATGTCCATCGCCCGACATCACCCGACCCACACGCCACTCAGCCGTGGGAGGAGGTGGACTGGCTGCCGGCCGACGCGCGCCTCCGACTCGACCCACCGAGTGGGTGGTACGCGGCCGTGAAGCCGGGGCTGGAAATCGGCGCGGCCTTGCTGATGCTCCCGCTCGCCCTGCTGGCGGTCAGTCTCGCGTGGCTGCTGGTACGGGCCACGTCGAGCGGGCCGGGCTTCTACAAGCAGACTCGCCTCGGCCGGAACGGCCGGAAGTACAAAATCATCAAGATTCGCACCATGTACCACTCGTCGGCCGTGGCGAAGAACATCGAGTGGGCGAAGAAGAACGACTGGCGAATCACCCCGGTCGGCAAGGTCCTCCGCTCGCTGCACATCGACGAACTGCCGCAACTGTTCAACGTCCTGAAAGGCGAGATGAGCCTCGTCGGCCCGCGGCCCGAGCGGCCGGAGGTGATCGAGTCGAAGGGGCTGCGGAGTCAGGTGCCCGGCTACGACCTCCGCACCGCCGTCCGGCCCGGCGTCACCGGCCTGGCGCAGGTCCAGTTGCCCGCCGACACTGACGCGCTCAGCGTCCGGCACAAGATCGACTACGACCTGTACTACCTGATGAACCGCTCCCTTTGGCTCGACCTGCGGCTGTGCGCCGCCACCGCCCTGAAGGCGTTTCTCGGCCCGACCGCGCTGCGGCGGATGCTATTCCTGCCGACCCGCGAGCAGGCATTGGTCTCTGCACAAGTTTATGAGTCCGGTACGGTGCCGCGTATGACTTCAGCACGCTTCCGTTGGAAACGCGACTCCGGCGGTATTACTCCGCCCTAGCACTACAGCGCGGAATGAGCGCAAACGCTTTCAAAACATAGGGTTGGATCCGAAAACGCCACTTGGGGATCCCACCACTCCATCCGGTCGGTTTGGACTC
>Ga0105046_10019716_pt1 | contig 10225 bp, 12 predicted proteins | sample MAT03_FD_78385 | JGI IMG/M metagenome (GOLD analysis project Ga0105046, IMG submission 78385) | Freshwater microbial communities from Lake Fryxell liftoff mats and glacier meltwater in Antarctica - MAT-03 (megahit assembly) | ecosystem: Environmental > Aquatic > Freshwater > Ice > Liftoff... | reverse complement strand
GCGAACTTCTCCTTGAACAGGTCGCGGGCCTTCTCCAGTTGCGCCGGGTTGCCGGGCCGCAGCCGCTGGTAAATCTTCAACAGCGCCTGCTCGTGCGACAGCACGTCCGACCCCTCCTCGCCGATGGACTGAAGGATGATCGGGTCCTTCGGGTACGGCAGGACTTCGATCTCCTTGATGTGCGCGAGGGCGATGCGGTCCATGAGGACGTTGGTGAACGGCTTGCCGGCGTCCACGTACACTTCGCCCGTCTCGGGGTCGATCACGTCATCGACGGCGATGCACGGCAGGACGTTGGTCTCCACGTCGCCGACCAACTTCGCCCGCGTGGCGGGGTCCTTCAACTTGACGGTGATGATGTCGGCGGCGTGGAACTCGCGGATGAGGGCGGCCGTCTGGCTGTACATCGGGTCCATCGCCCGCAGCAGCGTCATCGCGCTGAACTTGCCGGACTGGTCGATGCGGACGCCGAACGTCTCTTTCTTGGTGACGTTGATTTCGATCCAACTGCCGCGCTCCGGGATGACCCGGCACGAGTGCAGTTTCTTGTCGGCCTCTTCCTCGACGACGAAGTCCACGCCGGGGCTGCGGTGCAACTGCGACACCACCACCCGCTCGGCCCCGTTGATGATGAACTCGCCGCCGCCGATCATGATGGGCATGTCGCCCAGGTACACTTCCTGCTCTTCGGACGTGCCGTCCGACTTGCGGAGGCGGAGCCAGACGCGGAACGGCCGGCCGTAGGTGAGCCGCAGTTGGCGGCACTCGTCCGGGTCGTAGCGGGGCTTGCCGAGTTCGTACTTGACGTACTCCAGGCTGGTTTTTTTGTCGTAGCTTTCGATGGGGAAGATTTCTTGCAGCACCCCGTCCAGGCCGGTCGCGGTGCGCTTCTCCATCGGCACGTCCTGTTGCAGGAAGCGGGCGTAGGAGCGGGTCTGAATGTCGGTCAGGTGCGGGACCGGGGCGGCGTCGCCGAACTGGTCGTAGCGGCGCTCGGCGGTGGGGGCGATGATGCGGTTGGCCGGGATGGACATTCGGGAGTCACTCCTTCCCGCACGCGACGACACGACCGCAACACGGCTGCCGAAAAAGCTCGGCAACGGGCTTGCGTCGAGTGGGCGCGTGCGTTATTGGTTGAGGGAGAGTCGGGCGGCACCGGCGGCGCGAACGCGGCTCCCGTCCAGACACGAACCAACGCCGAACGTTCGGAGAGAAACCGAACGGGCGTCGAGTGTGTCGGCGGGAGAGGGTATGGGCAAGCGGCGGTCGGGGCAGTCGGCCCGGTTGGGCCTGTCGGGGCTGGGCAATCGGAGCAAGTGGGCGGCGCGCATTGTCACCACTGCTTCGCGGACGGTGTGAGCCGAGGCGGGGAACTCGACGGCACCGGGAATAGTTTCGCAATCCAATCAATATGAATAGTTGCCCCGGATTCCGCGGTCAAGAGCGATCCGCGAAATTCGGGGGAATTTTCCGTTTCCAAGCTTGACAGCAAACCTTCTTGGGAGAGCGAGGCTCCCAAGATGTGTCATCGCATCTCGCCAGTGCTGTTACGCCGGCTTGATGGTCACTTTCGCGCCCGCCTCTTCCAACTTCTTCTTCACGTCCTCGGCGATCTTCTTGTCCACGGCTTCCTTGATCGCTTTCGGCGCGCCTTCGACGGTCGCCTTGGCTTCAGCCAACCCCTGGCCGGTCAGTTCGCGGACCACCTTGATGATGCCGATCTTCTTGGCGGCGTCGAACCCGGCTTCCAGGACCACGTTGAACTCGGTCGGCTCTTCGACCTTGGCGGCCGGACCAGCGGCCGGGCCGGCCATCATCATCGCGCCGCCGGCGGCGGGTTCGATGCCGTACTTTTCTTTGAGCAGGTTTTTGGCCTCAACGGCCTCGGCGATGGTGAAGGACGCGATCCGGTCAACCACTTCGGCGACGGTACTCATGGGTCTTGTTCCTGGTTAAGGGTTAGGTTGCCGGTGAAGCGAGCCGGCGAGGCGTAATAGTGGTTTGGTTATTGGCGAACGGCGCGACGTGAGTCCGCCGGTTTGCGATCAGAAATCACCGGCGGACTCACGTCGCGCCGTTCGCCTTCAGGCCGCCGGCGCGGGAGCGGGTTCGGCGTCCGGCTTTTTCTCTTCGATGGCCTTGAGGATGCCGGCCAATTCGGTGCCGGGGGCGGTGATGGCGGAGACGAGGCTGGACCCCGGCCCCATCAGGGCCGACAGCACGTCGCCGATGGCTTCCACGCGGGTCGGCAGCGTCTTGGCGACGGCCAAGGTGACGGGCACGCCGTCGGCGATGGCCCCCTTCTCCTTCATCTTCTCCGGCGCTTTCGGGTCCTTCTTGGTGGCCTTCACCGCCTCATCGACGGCGTTGGCCAGCGCCTTGATGTTGTCTCCGCCCCAGCAGACGAGGGTGGGGCCGCCGCCGACCGCCGCCGGCACGCCCAGCTCGCCGAACACCTTCTTGGCGTAGCTGTTTTTCACCAGTTTGACGCGGACTTTCTTCTCGCGGAGCGACTTCCGGAATTGGTACTCGGTGGCGGAATCGACCTTCAGCGGTTCCAGGAAGACGTAATCGGTGACGCCTTTGAAGTCGGCACGGAGGGCGTCCAGTTCGAATTGCTTGACTGCCTTGCTCATGACCCGTTCTCTCTTGGCGAGCGGGGCGGTGCCCCGGTGGTGTTCTTCGGGGTGGCGGGGAAACAGGGGGCTGACGCCCCCCGCTCGCCCGGAACTTAGACGGTGACGCGGACGCCGGGGCACATGGTGGCGGACAGCACCACGCCGTTGAGGTAGTTGCCGCGGACGCCGGACGGCTTGGCCCCGCGCACCGCCTCGACGAAGGCGGAGATGTTCTCGGCGAGTTTGTCGTCGGCGAAGCTCATTTTGCCGACGCCGGCGTGAATCTGCCCGGTCTTGTCCGAGCGGTATTCCACCTTGCCGGCCTTGAACTCCGTCACCACCGCCGCCAGGTCGCCGGTGACGGGCACCACGGTGCCGGCCTTCGGGGTGGGCATCAGGCCGCGGGGGCCGAGGACCTTACCGAGCTTCGCCACCTGCGGCATCATGTCTTGCGTGGTGATGGCGATGTCGAAGTCGAGGAAGTTCTCCTTCTGCACCTTCTCCACCAACTCGGCCCCGCCGACGATGTCCGCCCCGGCGGCCTTCGCCTTCTCGACGTTCGCCCCTTGGCAGAAGACCGCCACGCGGACGCTCTTGCCGATGCCGTGCGGGAGGGAGACGGTGCCGCGAACCATCTGGTCGGACTGCGTCGGGTCGATGCCGAGGTTCATGTGAATCTCGACCGTCTCGTCGAACTTGGCCCGCTTGATGGACTTCAACAGCGCGACGGCGGCCTTGACCGACACCTGCCCGGCGTCATCGACCTTCTTGGCGATGTTCCGGCGGTGGGCGCGGAGTTTCTTGCCCCGGCGGGGCGGAACGCCCGGTTTCTTTTTCTTCTTGGGGGCGTCCGGGTCGGGCTGCTTGCCGCCCTGCGGTTGCGGGCGGGGGGCCGACGACGGGCCATCAGCGGCGGGAGGAGCGGCCGGGGCGGGAACGGGGGCCGTCCCCTCAGCCGGTTTGGCATCGGGTTCTTTCGCCATTTCGAATGATACTCCGGTAACGGGGCGGGTTCACGGCGTCTGCCGGACTCGCTCCTCCCCCACGGCCGCACTCGGAACAGGGCCAGGGGTGGCGGGTGGTGTTTTTCAGAGCCGGAAGCGTGAGCGACGGTACTTCTTGAGGACCGTCGCTCACGCTTCCGGCTCTGATGGTCAATCCACGATGACGATGCCCATGCTGCGGGCGGTGCCGGCGATGATGCGGGTGGCGTGTTCCACGTCACGGGCGTTCAGGTCCGCCATCTTCTTCGTGGCGATGTCCGTCAACTGCTGGCGGGTGACGGTGAACCCCTTGTACTTGCCGCTCTTCTTCGAGTCGCCGGGGATGACATCCCCGCCCTTCTTCTTTTCCGGCGGAATCTTGGCGGCCAGTTTCAGCAGAATCGCGGCCGGCGGCGACTTGATTTTGAACTCGAAGCTGCGGTCGCTGTACACGGTGATAATCACCGGCAGCATCAGCCCCTTCAGGTCCGGCGCACCGGTCTTGTCGTTGAACTGCTTCACGAACATGCCGATGTTCACGCCGTGCTGACCGAGGGCGGGGCCGACGGGCGGGGCCGGGGTGGCGGACCCACCGGGGCACTGGAGCTTGACTTGCGCGGTCACCTGCTTGGCCATGACACACCTGAAGTCGGGGCGGGTTCGCGGGTGGCGGACGCACGACCCCAAAAAACGGCAACCTCCCCGACTGTGCGAGGAGGATTGAAGGATTGAGAAATATAAGCGGGTGAGTTGCGAACGGGAAGGCCGAACCGCAAAATTTCCCGCGCGGCGGTCGTTTATGGGCAGGGGAGTGAGGCAGGAGCCGTCGCCGTCGGAGTCGGAGCCGGGATGTGGAAGTTGTCCTTCAATCCGTCGAATTGCCGCCGCACGTCGCGGACTTGGTCCCGCATCCACAGCGCGCCCGCGCCAACCGCCGTAGCGAAGAGCAGGAAGGCTAACAGTTTGCCGCCGAGCTTCGCGTCCATGTGCGTTCCCCCATTCCCTACCACGTCGGTAAGGGAACGGGACGAACTTCACCAATTCCGGGAGCCGTGCGAACACGACACGGAAAGTACGAGGAGCGAACGGTCATTTCGGCAATTTCGCCGGGTCGATAGTCGTCAGGTAGGCGGTACTCGGCTTGCCTTGGTCGATGCCCCACACGACCGCCATCCCGTCATGGGCGAACAGGTTGAGGGCACTCCCGCCGACGGTCGCGGGCAACGCCGGCACCGACTTGCGCCACCGCTTGCCGGCCGGGTCGTAGATTTCGAGGGATTTGTTCTCGGCGAACGGGTTCGGCTTGGGGGCACCGGCCGGGCCGGCCGAGAACCCGACGGCGAGGATCAGCCGCCCGCCGATCGCGACCATTTCCGCCATCGCGCGGGCGTCGATGGGCGGCGGGAAATCGGCCCACTTATTGGAGACGAAGTCGTACACTTGGGCCGACTTGACGTAGGCGAAGCCGTCGTCCAATCCGCCACACACGAAGAATTTGCCGCCGCCGACCGCGAACGGGTAAGACCGGCGGCCGGTAGTCATCTTCTCCGCTCGCACCGTGACCACCGGCGTCGGTTTGGTCACGTCGATGGTGACGATCTGGTCCGTCACCCGCAACCCCGGCCCCTTCGGGCCCTTGACCGTCGGGTCGGACACCCACCCGCCGAATACCCAGATGACCCCCGCGTGTTCAGCCACCCCGAAGAGGGTGCGGGCGGACGGCAACTTGGCGTCGAGTTTGAACCACTCGTCCTTGTCGAAGTTGTACCGCCAGACGGCGTCCGACAGGACCATCTTAGTGCCGTCGTGCGTCTGCCCGCCGACGGCGTACCCGAACCGTCCCGCCGTCACGGTGTTCCCGCGCAGCATGGGGACCGGCGGTTTCTTCAACGCCGCCACTTTGCCGTTAACGAGGTCGATGACGTGGCCCTCGTCGCAGAAGTTCTTCGGGTCGAAGTCTCGCGGGTCGAGCGACTTGGTCCCGCCGAAGGCGTACAGCTTGCCGGCGTGGGCGAAGAGGGTTTGGTTCCGTTTGGCCGCGCCGGGGAACGCCACCGTGCGAGTGCTCACGCCGGGGATCGGGGCCGGTTCCTCGGCGGCGGCGGGAAGCACGGGCAGTAGCAGTAGCAGTAGCAGTAGCGGCAGCAGTAGCAGGGCATGGGTGAGGGGGCGCATCGAGGGTCCTCGGGGGTTGGGGGTGGGGGAAGGGGGCCGGATCACCAGTCGTTGCTGAGGACTTCGCCGCCACTGATAGTGGCGACGGCGAACCACGTCGTTGCCGACACGCTCTCCCGCACGAATCGCACGCTGCCGTCACACAGCAACGTGTTCACCCCGCCGGTGTGCCGGCTCCGAGCGGCCGTCCAGCCGGCCCCGCCGACGGAGTTGACGCAGTCCGGGGTGAGGCTGTTCGGGGTGTAGGCGTGGTTGTAGATGCCGCCGTCGCCGTACCGCCCGGTCGTCCACCGCTCACCCGATTGCCCATCCAAGTGGTCGAGGACGAGCAGGCGGTTGCGTCCAAATACGGCGGGAAAAAGCGGAGCGGAATCTGTTTGTAATATTCGCGCGGGTCGGTGCCGCCGCCGGTCGCGCTCCCACCCAGGATGGTTTCGCTGAACGCCACCGTGTTCGACGTGCCGTCGGTGATGTCGCCGATCCGCCGGGGGGTGGTCTGCTTGAACACCCCGTCGCCGTTGTCCAGCCATCCCTGGTTGATCCGCCCGGTGCCGCTGCACGCGACGTAGTTCGTCCCACTGAACCGCGAACCGGGTACGGCATCCTTGTCGGACGGGCAGTGGAACAACGGGACTCTCACCCGCGCCGGGGCCAAGTTGGCGGACCCGTCGTCCGCCACCGGGATGGTGGTCGGCACCGGCGAGCGGCTGAAGTCAATCAGCTTGTAAGTGTTGTCCCCCTCCACATAGGGCATCAGTTGGGCCTGTGGGGAAAACGCGCGGTAAAAAATCGGCAGCCCCGGTGGGAAACTCTGGTTAGTGCCCTCGTAGTTGTGCAGGGCCAGGCCGATTTGCTTCAGGTTGTTCCCGCACTTCATGCGGGCGGCGGCCTCGCGGACCTTCTGTACGGCCGGCAGTAGCAGCCCGATCAGGATGGCGATGATGGCGATGACCACCAGCAGTTCGATGAGCGTGAACGCGGGACGACGGCGGGGCATGGCGGCTCCTCGGTGTTACGGACTCGAAATCAGTAATACCGCGCGACGCCGTCGGTTCAAGTAAAATTCGCGTGAAGGCTCCCTGTCCACCCCCCGGTGCCACCATGTCCGAACTCGTCCGCTTCTCGGTGTCGCTGGAAAAAGAACTTCTCGACGAGTTCGACGCGCATTGCGACGCGGGCAAGTTCGCCACCCGCAGCGAAGCCATTCGCCAACTCCTCCGGGAGAAACTCACCGCCGACGCCTGGGCGGGCGCGGCCGGCGATGTGGCCGCCTCCCTGACCCTCGTGTTCGATCACCACAAGACGAAGTTGACCGATCAACTGCTGGAAGTGCAGCACCGGCACGGGGACCAGGTGGTGTCGAGTATGCACGTCCACCTGGACCACGACCTGTGCATGGAAGTGATCGTCTTGCGCGGGGCGGCCGAGCGGTTGCGAGACCTGGCGGCGGAACTGTCCGGGCTGAAGGGCATCCGCCAGGCGCAGTTGGTGATCGCCCAGGCGGTGGACGCGGACCACTCCCATCCTCATCCTCACCCGCACGGGCATTCCCACCCGCACTCGCACTGACCGAGGTTCTCATGCGTCCATCGCTGTTCGCAGTCGTCGTTCTTGGCACGGCTGTCGCCGCCGCCGAACCGCCGCCGAAGGTGGAGCGGATCACCTACCGCGTCACCGGGTTATTCGCGCCGGATCGGGAGAAGGACTTGCGCAAGGCCTTCGCGGACCTGCCCGACTTCAAGCTGATCGCGGTGGACTTCGCCGAAGCGGAGATGACCGTCGAGTTCACGCCGGCGACGTTGTTCCCCGGTCAGAAGCCGGAGCGGGTGACGGAGTTGGTGAACGACCGCGTGCGGGCGGCCACCGGTCACACGTTCGGGGTGACGCCGCGCCGCGCGGTGCCGCGCGGCAAACTCGTGACGGTGGAAATCCCCGTCGCCGGGTGCGACTGCCAGGCGTGCTGCCTCGCCGCGTATGAGGCCGTCGCTGGAGTGGACGGCGTCGAGCAGGCGACCGCCAGCTTCCGCGACGGGAAGGTGACGGCGCGGATCGACCCGACCCGGACGGACAAGGGGAAGCTGGAAGCCGCTCTGCGGATGCGGAACGTGGACGTGTTGACGAAACCCGCCAAGAAGTGACTTCACCCGGCGGCCGCGTTCACCGCCGCGACGATCTCCGGCACCTCCGCCATCGCGCCGACGCCGACATCCCCGCACGCCAGCGCCTTCGAGAACGGGCCGACGATCCGTAGCCCCTTCGCCCGGTCGTTCATCTGCGCCACGAGTTGTTCCTCGTCGAAGCTGGCCGGGATGTGCCCCGCGCCGAAGTCGGCGGCCAGGCTCCTCAGGTGCTTCCGCGTCAGCGGGTGTTGCCACATGAGGGTGTTCATCGCCGGGGCGAGGACCACCGGCTTCGCCCAGTCCCACGCCCGCCAGGCGCAGGTCAAGGCGTTGTCACTCAGCCCGACGGCGAACTTCGCCAGGGTGTTCGCGTCCAGCGGGGCGACGGCGAACACGTCCGCCCACCGCCGCAACTCGATATGAACCACCCGATCCCCGCGCGCGTACCGCTCGCCCGGCCACTCGTCGCCGTCCAGAATCATCACGTCCGGGTTGCGAACGCCATTCGCCCCGCCAACCGCCGAGGGGTCGAAGAAGTACACGCTCGCGGGAGTCGCCAGCACTTTCACCGCGTGCCCGGCGGCGGATAACTGTTGGAAAAGTAAGGGCGTCCGGACGGCCGCGACGGACCCGGTGACGCCGAGGAGGATGTTCGCCATGCCGAGCGGACCGGAAGGAGGGAAGCCACCGGCATTGTAACGACCGGCGGGCGGCCGGCTCGCGTCACTTCACCAACGTGACGGCTAGCTGCTTCGACTTGTAGATGGCCACGATCTCGCCGCCCCCGCCGGTGTCGCTCAGGAGCGGTTGCTTCCACTCGCGGGTCCACTGCATCCGCGCCGCGCCGTCCGGCATCCGCGCGAGCGCCGCCGCCAGCACGACCGACGTGGCCCCGGCCGCGTTGGCGTGGGCGGTCGCCGTGCGGACGGCGGGCGGCGCGGCCGCGCCGGCCGGCGACGCGGGCGGCGCGGGCACGTCGGAGTTCAGGACGAGGACGGCCGTCTCGCCGGCGCGGAGCGGCGGGCCGGTGAACCGCACCTCGTGGTTCGCGGCGCGGCTCAGCTCGACCGGCTGCGAGGGGTGGTGGTCGATCCGCTCGACGCGGGTGCGGTTGCTGTACGTCTTGCCGTCCGGCCCGGTGAACAGGAAGTCGTGGTCCGGCTGGAAGCCGACGGCCGTCCCGGTGTAGTGCTTGCCGGGCAGCGTGCCGGCGAGCAGCATGCCGTCCCGCTCGCCGAGCGGTTGGCCGTTCGCGGACACGCCGGCCGGCGGCGTCAGCACCAGGTTGGTGCCGCCGGCCCCGACGCGGAACCGCGCGAAGTGGTGGGTGCGGCCGCCGGCGGCGTCGTACAGCACCTCGTAGGACTGGTGGACGGCGGCGGCGTTCACGTGGCGGCTGTCCACGTTGGCCCCGGACTGGAAGCAGCCGACGGCGGACAGGCAGGCGGCGAGCGGCACGGCGACGAGTTTGCCGAACATGGGAGGGACTCCGGAGAGGAGGAGCGCGGGCGGATGCCCGGCACCTTGATTCTACGGACGCGCGACGGCCGGGTTCTCGTCAGACCGCGCGCGTACAATGCCCGCACCCAGGGCCAGCGCATCTAAATCAAGGGCTTTTCGGCGTTTTTTCGATTCCAGATCCTCAATGGGCCTGGAAAACGCAGGCAATGCACGGGGATGCCTGGGAACAAAGGCGTTTTTCAAGGCGATTTAGATGCGTTGGCCCTGGCCCGCACCTACCTGAGGTCGGAGCCATGCCGATGCACGACTAGACGCGAGTCGGGGATTGGGTATTCGCCCACTTCCGGTTGCATTGGCTGGTGGAACTGTCCCATGCACTGAAAAGCGGTCTCCTTCCGGACATGTACTACCCGATGATTCAATGGGTTGGTGGCAAGAGGCACAAACGCCTCGCCATCCGCCACACCAGCGACGACCGCGTGGTCGCCATCGTGGAGATCGTGTCGCCGGGGAACAAAGCCGGGGAGACGGAATTCAAGCGGTTCGTGGGGAAAGCGGTGCGGGCGATTCGGACGGCCGCGACCGAACCCGTGACGCCGAGGAGGATGTTCGCCATGCCGGCATTGTAGCGACGGCCGGCGCGGTAGAATGCCAGCACCCACCGGAGGCCGACGCCATGCCGATGCACGACTGGACACGAGTTCCGACGTTCGCGTTCACCCACTTCCATACCTACTTCCTCACCACCATCGGAACGGCTGTTACCGACTCACTGCCGGAGGGATTTTACGCGATGGTTGAACAGTCCCTTCGCACGATGGGGCCGGACGTGCTGACGCTCCAATCCGAACCGCCAATGCCGCGCGGC
>Ga0105046_10019712_pt1 | contig 10225 bp, 6 predicted proteins | sample MAT03_FD_78385 | JGI IMG/M metagenome (GOLD analysis project Ga0105046, IMG submission 78385) | Freshwater microbial communities from Lake Fryxell liftoff mats and glacier meltwater in Antarctica - MAT-03 (megahit assembly) | ecosystem: Environmental > Aquatic > Freshwater > Ice > Liftoff... | reverse complement strand
GGGAAGCGCCACCGAGCGTCGGGGATGCGACCGACCATCAAAGCGGGCGAAGCCCGCAGGGAGGGAGCGCCCCGACGTCGGTGGTGCAATGGCTGGATCTCAGTCGAGAGTCATCCGTTTAGACGATGCTTGACGATGACCGCCTGCGGGCGATCTACCTCGAGGCGTTCACGGGCGGCAAAGAGCGCCTGAGCTGGCCGGGCGTCGTGCACTTCGTGGTCCGCCCGACCTGGCTCCGCTACTGCGACTACAGCGGTGAGCCGCGCTTCTTCGAGCTAGGCCGAACGACCCTCGGCTAAATGACCTCGGCTGGAGGATCAAGGTCCTCCGCGAGCCTCAACCCGTGCTTTTGCCCTTCCTAATCCGTCGTAATCCTTCCTAACTCTCACGGGGTCGGCAACGACCGGCAGCAGCGGATGCCGGATTGCACGGCACCAGAGGTCTGCTTGTTGGAGACGCGCCGCGCCGCGCGTACGCCCGCAGCCACGCTGTTGTACCAGCCGCCACGCTGCCTGCGCTCGCAGCCTTCGGCGGGACCGGTCGGGTCGGTCACGGCCTCTGCGGTGTAGAGCACTGCCCACTCCTGCACCCGTTGGTAGACGTGCCCGACATCGGCGGTGTCGTTCTCCGCGGTTTCGCTCGTGTCGGGCGTGCCCGTGTCGCCGGTGTCCGCGCTCGAGTCCGCACTATCGGCGCCCGTATCCAAACTGGTGTCCGTGCTCGTGTCGGGTGTGCTTGTGTCCGCGCTCGTGTCGGGTGTGGCGGTATCGGGTGTGCCGGTGCCGCTGTCGGGCGAGCCGGTGTCGGGCGGGTCGGTGTCCGCGCTCGTGTCAGGCGCGGCGTCGACGCTCGCGTCCGGTGCCGCGGTCTCGGCGGCCGTGTCGGCGATAGGCGCAAGCCCTGATGCGTTGCATGTGGCGCATGTTTGGAACCTCGACGGGAGGGGATTCAGGCGCGGCCTGCGCCGCTCGCGCATGTCTCCTCAGAGCGGGCTGTCAAGGCAGATGTGCCTGAGTCGAGTCGCGAGCAGCGCAGGCAACCGCGTCGTGCGTCGTCGGCTCGACTGAAAGCACCGCGCTGGCGTAGGCTGCGCCAAACCCGACGGGTCACCCAGCGCGGAGGCGCCCCCATGCAGCCCCAGAAGGCCCACATTCCCCGTCCCCCGGCTTCAGGACCCGAACTCGACGGCGATGATACCGTGAGCGACCTCACGCTCGATGCATTGCCTGCGGCGCACAGCAAGGCCGCGACCGTGGCCTCCACGGCCGACGAGGAACACGTCACGATGACGACCCCGCCCGAGGGCGGCGACGCGGCGACCTCCCTGGCGGTCACCCTCGAGCATCCCGGTCGCTATGGCGGGCCCCGTCGCGACGGACGCGTCACGGCCGACCCCATCGAGCTCGGCCGCGGTGGCATCGGCCGGGTGCTCATCGCGCACGACGCGCACCTCGGGCGCGAGGTGGCCGTCAAAGAGCTCCTCCATCGCAGCGGCGGCCCGGCCGGCTCACGCTCGCCGACCCATCCGCGCGAGTCACTCGCGGCCTCACGCTTCCTGCGCGAAGCGCGCCTCACCGGCCAGCTTGAGCACCCGAATATCGTACCGGTCTACGAGCTCGGCACGCGCGCCGACGGCACGCTCTACTACACGATGAAGGTCGTGCGCGGCCGCAACCTCGCCCACGCGCTCGAAGCGGTCGCGGGCCAGGGGCTGCGCGCGCGCATGAAGCTCCTGAACCACTACGCCGACCTGTGTGACGCGATCGCCTACGCCCACAGCCGCGGTGTCATCCATCGGGACATCAAGCCCGAGAACGTCATGGTCGGCGAGTTCGGCGAGACGGTCGTGCTCGACTGGGGTCTCGCCAAGCCCAAGCACGCTCGAGACCTGCGCGGCGACGAAGCCACCGTCGCAACCGGCGAGGCCGCGACCGAGGCCACGACAGTAGACGTGCACGGGGTCTCGCAAGGCGCTGACACCGAGTCGCCCAGCTCACCCGAGCCCGCGGTATCGCCTGCGGCTGCCGTGGCCGGCAAGCCCATCGGCCAACGCAAGACTGACGCAGGCCGCGGGCTCGCAGCGACCGACGACGGCACGCTCCTCGGCACGCCGATGTACATGAGCCCCGAGCAGGCGCAGGGCGACCTCGCGCAGATCGACGAGCGTTCGGACGTCTGGGCGTTGGGCGTGGTGCTCTACGAGATCCTGACGGGCGAGGCGCCGTTCCTCGCGAAGTCCGCCATCGAGCTGCTCCTGAAGATCGTCAACGGCACCTTCGACAAGGTCGCTTCGAAGTGCCCGGAGGCCCCGCCCGAGCTCGCCGCCATCGCCGAGAAGGCGCTCTCGCGCAATCCCGCTTATCGTTACCCCGACGCTCGCGCGATGGCCGAGGAGGTGCGCGCCTATCTGACCGGCGGGCGCGTGCAGGCCTACAACTATCGGCCGTGGACGCTCGTGAAGCGCTGGGCCGGTCGCCACAAGGCGGCGCTGGTCGTGGCGGCGCTCGGGCTCGTGGCGTTGATTGCGCTGGGCGTCGTGTCGTATGTGCAGATCGCCGACGAACGGGACCGGGCGATGCAGGCTGAGGGCGAGGCCGTGCAATCGATGAACGCCGCGACCACTGCCCTGAAGCGCGCCGAGGTGGCCGAAGGCGAAGCCCGCCGCTCACGCGACAGCGCCGAGGCGCTCGTGCGCTACATGGTCTCCGATCTCAAGGACCGCCTCGAGCCGCTCGGCCAGCTCGCCCTCCTCAGCAGCGTCGCCAGCGCCATCGACCAGCACTACGACGACACGGCGGGCGTGCTGACGGCCCAGGGTCCTAACCCGCACACGCTGGAAGACCCGGCGCGCATGCGCAACCGCGCGGCCGTCACAGCCTTGATGGGCGACGTGGCGCGCGCCCGCGGCGACCTCGTGGCAGCCGGGGCGGCGTACGACAAGGCTGAGATGTTGCGCAGCGCCCTCCTCGCGGCGAGCGACCTGCCCGACTATCGCGCCGACCGCGCTGACAGCCATCGCCAACGCGGGCTCCTGTTGCGCACGCAGGGCGATCTGGCCGCCGCCCAGGTCGAGCTCGGCCAGGCGCGCGCGATCCGCACCGCGCTGTTCGCGACCCACCAGGGCACCGGCACGGCGGACCTCGCATACCGGCGGGCGCTCGTACAGAGCGAGCTCGACCGTGGCGATCTCGCGGCGCTGCTGGGCGACCTGCGCCAGGCCGAGACTGCGTTCGTGGCGGCCGTCGACCTCGCGCGTGGCCTCGTGCGGCTCGCGACCGAGCCCGAGCTGAACGAGCGCGCGCGCTTCGATCTCTCGGTGGCGCTCGACGGTCTGGGCACGGCGCACCTCGACATGGCGCAGGTCGACCCGGCGCGGGCAGCGTTCGATGAGGCACAGGATCTGAGGCAGGTGCTCCTCGAAAAGCGGCCGTCGAACCTCGACTGGCGGCACCGCACGGCGGTCTCGCATGCGCGTCTGGGAGAGATCGACGAGCTGCAGGACAAGCTCGAATCGGCGCAGAGACATTGGCAACGCGCGACCACCATCATGGAGCGCCTCGTGCGCCAGGACCCGGAGAACATGCGCTGGGCCCGTGACCTCGCGGTCGACCTGAACCATCTCGGCGACCTGCAGTTGAAGGCGGGCGCGCTCGACCTGGCGGTGGCGTCGTTTGGCAAGGCGCAGGAACAGATGTTGGCGCTCGCCGCGAAGGACGCGAGCGACGTCGAGCTGCAACGCGACGTCGAAGTCGGCGAGAACCGGCTCGGCGACGCCGCACTTGCCATGGGCAAGCTGGCCGATGCGCTCGCGAGCTACGAGCGTGGGCTCGCGACCGCCGAACGACTCGCCCAGATGGACCCGAGCAATACCCGCTGGCAGTACGACCTGGCGCAGACCTCCGGCCGCGTGGCCCTCTTGCGCGCGCGCACGGGCGACCTCGCGAACGCCAAGCCTCTCGCGCAGCGCGCCGTGACCGTGCTCGAGGCCCTCACCGTGAAGGACCCGACCAACGCCGGCTGGGGTCAGGACCTCGCGGTCGCGCGGAACCTGGTCACCAGCATCGCAGCCGGTGGCCCGTTCGACGGCGGCCGCCGCCCTGCCCCCAACGCCCAGGTCCAGCGCCCCGAGGGCTTCCGCTCGCAGGACCAGCGCCCGACCGGCGAGAACGCCAAGCAGGTGATCATGAACCCGCAGCCGCAACGCCCGTCACCCGCCGCCGCCCCAGCACCCAAACCGGCCGAGGAGCCGCCCAAGCCCGAGGCCCCGTGACCGGACGGCCGCGGAGCGAACCGATCAACTTCAGTTCAGAAATGGATCAGATAGACCCCGCCCGCGGCGGAGTAGAGGTTCATCTTCTTGAGCATGTCGGCCAACCACTTGAGGAGCACGCCATGCTCGATGTGGCGTGCGATCTGATAGAACACTGACACTGCGGCCTTCTCGACGGCGTCGAGCAACGCCGCCAGGGCGGCCGGCCGCTCAGCCTCCTGCGCCTTCTCGAGATCGGTCACGAAGTCCTGCAGGTGGGTCTGCGAGTAGACCAGGAACTTCATCGTCGATTGTTGGGTCAGCGTGCGCAGCGCGTACGTGAGGATGTCGCCCTCTTCGGTCGGCATGCGATGAAACCAGGTGTGCAGGCTGTAGTTCCGGAAGTACGAGTCGATACGCGCCTTCACCTCGGGCACTGCGCGCAACCGGTCGCGGCGCTGCTTGTACTCACCGAAGACCTCGTGGGTCGACATGGGCACGGGCTCGCGCGCCGCCTTGTCAGCCGCGCGATCGTGCTCCTCGGGATCTTCGGACTGCGGCAACATCGCGGGCAGCTTGGTGTAGCTCTGGATGACGCTCTGAGTGAGCGCGTTCCACAGCGGCCGCCCGCCGCCCTTGGGCCTTGGGCGCACGATGCCGCGCACGATCATCAGCACGAGCGCTGCCGGCGCCTCGAGATCGGCGTAGCGCTTATTGATCTCGTAACGCACCTGCGGGCTCTTCAAGAGCTCCATCTCGCGTTTCACAAGGGTCGTATCGGGGTCGCTGTTCTTCTTCGCGAGCACTTCGGTTGTGCGCTTCGCGAACCACACCGTCAGGAACTGGCGCTGGTCCCACGTCAGCGTCTCGTCGCGCAGGAGCTGCATCACGAAGTCGCGCACCTCGATGAACAGCCGGAAGAACGGGCGTCGATCGCGGGGATCCATGCCGTCCTGGAGGACCTTGCGATGCACGCGCGAGAAGTCGATCGGCTCGAGGTCGGTGCCATCCGGGGGGAGAATGATTTGCCGCGTGACCTCGGGGCACGAGCCGGTCGCGCTGAGCTCCATCGTGTCGCCGACGTACTTGAGCTTCCTCGGATAGAACGCGCACACATGCGGCAGCGCCTCGTAGCCGAAGGTACCGTGCAGGTCGCACCAGCCGTCCCGGAAAAGAATGCAGTTGCCATCGTCGAGCTGCTTGAGGACGTAGTGCTCTTGGTCCTTCTTGTTCTTCTTCGGCAAGATGGTGAACGCCGTGCTGAAGCGGCGCGCGATCGGCTTGGCGGAGAACGCCGCCATCGCCATGAGCTTGTCGAAGTGCTCCTTGTTGACGTCGATGCGCCAGCCACCACAGCAGTGTTCTTCGCATGCGGGGCCGATACACCCGAAGCGATTCATGTATTTCATCGTCAGGTTGGGCTCGCCCTCACCGTACATCGGTCCTCCTCGCCGGCTGCGCCCAATCAGGCCGGGCTCCGGCCAGCATAGCCCTCGCCCACCGCACAATCCAACTCAGGGCTCACCGCACCCTCCAGCTCAGGCCCACGCGCTCACCGGGAACGGTACCGACCGGCCTGCGAATGGCCTCTCTGGCGCTCAGAAGACCGGCCTTCACATCGCGGTCAAAAAAATTCCGGGCCTCCGGTTCTATTCCTTCCCTTTCGCGCTCGTTTCTTGGAAATATCCGCGCCACGCGACGCGGCGTAGGAGGTTGGCCCTTGAGGTACCTGATTCTGACGGCGGCAACGGTGGTGGGTGTCCTGACGGCGTTCGGCGCCTGCGGCGACAGCGGCGGAATCGGTGGCGGCGCGATCGCGAAGATCGAAGTCACTGAAGGTCAGCGGGCGGTCACCAAGAATGGCACGGTCACGGCGCGCGCCGACCTGGCGGCACGCATCCAGATCGGCAACACCGGCGAAGGGATGCTCCAGGTCAATGAGATCATCGTCGAGAGCACGCCCACGGGCGCCTTCACGATCGTCTCGCTGCCGGCCCCCTCGACGCTGGCGCCGATCGAGATCTGGCAGGACTCGCTCTCGCATCAGTTCGCGGTCGAGTACAATCCCGCCGCCGTCACCGACGGCTCGCGCGCGAAGGCGACCGTGCGCATCCGCACGAACCTCACGATCAATAGCGGCACCGAGTTCACGTTCTACGTTGCGCCTGAAGTCTCGGTCGCCCGCCTCGTGGTGAGCCCGTCGATCCTCGACTTCGCGGTGGTGCAGGCCAACGCGACGTCGACCAAGACCGCCAACCTCCTCAACACCGGCGGCGCGGCGCTCTCGATCAATCGCATCATCTTCGCCGGCCACCTCGGCTACACCGCGACCATCGCGGGCAACACCTACAACGTCACGGCCGAGAGCGCTTCGAACGGCATCGTGCTCAACCCGCCCCTGGCCGTGCCCTCGGGCAGCGCGCAGAAGGTCGACGTCACCTACGCCGCGACCGGCGCCGAGGCTGCCCAGGGCTCGATGGTCTTCTTCACCGACGACGCGACCAACACCTCCGGCTCGGAGCTCAAGCTCTACGCGAACCTCCAGGGCCCCTGCATCAAGACCAACCCGACCCGCGTCGCCTTTGGCGGCAAGCTCGTCGGTGCCAGCTCGGTAATCGCCCTCCAGATCGAGTCCTGCGGTGACGTCGACCTCATCATCAGCGACATCGCGATGATCGAGGACGGCAACGGCGTCTTCGGCGTCGACGAGGGTGCGCTCGGTGCCTTCCCGTTGACCATCCCCGCCCAGGACACCGTTGAAGTACCGGTGACCTACTTCCCGTCGGCCATCGCGCCGCTCGGGACTGACGGTCAGTTCGTGCAGGATCAGGGCAAGATCCAGATCGACTCGAACGCTTACCTCGCCCAGCTCGACGTGCCGGTCGACGGCTTCGGCACCGACGGCTTGTGCCCGGTGGCCAAGATCGACATCGCCGAGGGCGACGAGGTCCTACCGCAGACGAACCTCCACCTGAGCGGTGCTGGCTCGACCGCCTCGGCCGGAGCGATCAACGGCTACACCTGGTCGGTCGTGGCGCCCGGAGGTTCGGTCACGGACTTCGCGCCGAGCAAATACGTCAAGGACGTCACGTTCGAAACGAACCTCGTCGGCGAGTACATCTTTCGCCTGAACGTGACCGATGCCCTCGGCGTGCAGAGCTGCTCGCCGGCCGAGCGTACGGTCGTCGTCACCTCGGACGACGCGATCCATGTCGAGCTCCTCTGGCGCACGCCTGGCGACATCAACGAGTCGGACTCCGGTGGCGACCAGATCTACTTCTCGGTCGGCTCGGACGTTGACCTGCACTTCCTCCACCCGAAGGCCTACGGCAACTACTTCGACTTCTCGTACGACTGCTACTGGGAGAACACCGGGCCGGAGTGGGGCATCTTCAGCCCATCGGACAACCCGAGCCTGGACCGTGACGACACCGACGGTGCCGGCCCCGAGAACCTGAACGTCGCTGTGCCCGAGCAGGGCGTGCGTTACCAGGTCGGCGCCCACTACTGGAACGACTGGGGCTACGGCAAAGCGTTCACGACTGTGCGCATCTACATCTACGGTGTCCTCCGCGACCAGTGGGCGGACGTCTCGCTCAATAACGATGACATGTGGGACACCCACTACATCGACTGGCCCAGTGGCACCGTGACGCGCATCGGCGGCACGCCGCGCATCACCCCGAACTTCCGTGGCTCGGGCTTCTTCCCCTGACGGGAAGAGGTCGCGCGAGGCGGCTTCATGAATGACGGGCGGTCGGGGAAACTCGGCCGCTCGTTTGCTTTAGGGTGCCTTGTCGAGTCTCTTGCCCGCGACACGGGTTCTTGGAACCCTGCGCTCGCTCTCGTAGGAAGGTGGCACTTGAGGAACCTGATCCTGACGGCACTGGTCGGAGCGATGGTGACCGCATGCGGCGACAGCGGCGGCATCAACCCCAAAGGGATCCCGCAGATCGCCGTCACCGAAGGCCAGCAGGTGGTCGCGCCAAACAGCACGCTCAGCACGCGGGCTGACCTGCCGGCGCGCGTGCAGGTCGCCAACACCGGGACGGACGTGCTGATGATCAAGGCGATCGTGGTCGAGAGCACGCCCGCGGGCGCCTTCTCGATTGTGTCCCTGCCGACCGCTTCGGAGGCCGCGCCGATCGAGCTCTTCCCGGAGACCCTCGCGCACCAGTTCGCGATCGCCTACGACCCGAGCGTGGTCCGGGGCGACGCACGACCGACCGGCATCGTTCGCATCCGGACGAACAGCACCCTGAACAGCGCCGCCGAGTTCGTGTTCAACGTGGTGGCCGAGGTCACGTTCGCCCGCCTCATCGTGACGCCGCCGATCATCGACTTCGGCGAGGTCGCCATGAGCACGACCTCCACCAAGAGCGCGAACCTCCTGAACACCGGTGGTGCCGCGCTGGCGATCGAGCGCATCGTGTTCTCGGGTCACGTCGCCTACACCGCGACCATCGCGGGCGTGGACTACACCGTCACGGACGAGAGCGCGGCGGGCGGCATCGTGCTCGACCCGCCGCTATCGGTCCCGGCCAGCAGTGCGCTCAACATCGACGTGAAGTACGCCGCGATCGGCGAAGAAGCCGCGAAGGCGTCGCTGGTGTTCTTCACCGACGACGCGACCAGCAGCGCTGGCTCGGAGCTGAAGCTGTTCGCGAACGTCGACGGCCCGTGCATCAAGGCGTACCCGGCGCGCGTGTCGTTTGGCGGCCGGCTCGTCGATGAGGAGGCCACCTTCCAGCTCGAGCTCCAGTCGTGCGGCGGGATGGATCTCGTCATCAGCGATCTGGCGCTGATCGCAGACGGCAACGGGGTCTTCGCCGTGAAGAAGGACGCGCTCGGCACGTTCCCCGTGACGATCCCGGCCGGCGCCTCGGTCGGGTTGCCGGTGACGTACAAGCCGTCGGTCATCGCGGAGCTCGGGGTCGATGGGCAATACGTGCTCGAACAAGGCGAGATCGAGGTCGTATCGAACGGCTATCTCGCAGTGCTCGAGGTGCCGGTCGACGGCTTTGGGACCGATGGCAATTGCCCGGTCGCCAAGATCACGGTCGAAGAGGGCGACGAGGTGCTGCCGCAGACGAAGCTGCACCTGTCCGGGTTCGAGTCGACCGCGGCGCAAGGGCTCATCCAGAGCTACGAGTGGTCGGTCGTGCAGCCGACGGGCTCGGTGTCGACGTTCATCCCGAGCGAGCGCAGCGCCGACCCGACGTTCGAGACGAACATCGTCGGCACCTACATCTTCCGCCTATCGGTGCGTGACTCGGCCGGCACGAAGAGCTGCTCGCCCGCCACCTACACGGTGAACACGACGTCCGACGACGCGATCCGCGTCGAGCTCTTGTGGCGCACGCCGGGCGACTCGGACGAGACTGACGCGGGCGGCGACACGGTGACGTTCTCGGTCGGCTCCGACCTCGACCTGCACTTCCTCCACAAGAGTGCCTTCGGCAAATACTTCGAGCGCGTCTACGACTGCTACTGGGACGAGAAGAACCCCGAGTGGGGCACCTTCGGCCCCTCCGACAACCCGCGCCTCGACCGCGATGACACCGACGGCGGCGGTCCCGAGAACCTGAACATGGCCGTTCCCGAGCAGAACGTGCGCTACCAGGCGGGCGTTCACTACTGGAACGACTGGGGCTACGGCAACGCGTTCGCGACCGTGCGCGTCTATGTCTACAACGTGCTGCGCGACCAGTGGAACGACGTCGAGTTGAAGACCGACGACCTGTGGGACACGCACACGATCGATTGGCCCTCGGGCAACGTGACGCGCATCGGTGGCGGGACCACGCCGCGCATCACCCCGGACTACCGGAACCTCGGCGCCAACCCTTAGAGGCTAAACGGATGACTCTCGAGTGACGCTCACGGGGAAGCGCCACCGAGCGTCGGGGATGCGACCGACCATCAAAGCGGGCGAAGCCCGCAGGGAGGGAGCGCCCCGACGTCGGTGGTGCAATG
>Ga0105046_10019709_pt1 | contig 10227 bp, 7 predicted proteins | sample MAT03_FD_78385 | JGI IMG/M metagenome (GOLD analysis project Ga0105046, IMG submission 78385) | Freshwater microbial communities from Lake Fryxell liftoff mats and glacier meltwater in Antarctica - MAT-03 (megahit assembly) | ecosystem: Environmental > Aquatic > Freshwater > Ice > Liftoff... | reverse complement strand
GCGCAGCAGGGCCGTGTCGGCAACGACTGGCGCATCCTGGGCACCGACATCAGCGACCGCGTGCTGCGCAGCGCCAGCGAGGCCATCTACCCCGAAGACCGGCTGCGCAACGTCACGCCCGAGCGCCTCAAGCGCTACTGCCTGCGCGGCGACGGCGCGTCGGCGGGCATGGTGCAGATCCAGGACAAACTCCGCGCGCGCGTCAGCTTCGGCCAGCTCAACCTGTGCCAGGACATCCAGGGCCTGGGGCCGTTCGACGTCGTCTTCCTGCGCAACGTGCTGATCTATTTCGACGCCAAGACCAAGACCGAAGTGGTCGACCGCGTGCTGACCCAGTTGCGCCCGGGCGGCTTGTTCTTCATCGGCACCGCAGAAGGGCGGGTGCCCTGCAGCACGGCGCTGCAGACCCTGGCCCCGGGTGCCTTCCGCAAGCCGGCGGACTGACGTGGCGGCCCTGCGCGATGACCGTTTCAATTTCTGGCCCAAGCCGACCACGGTGACGGAAACGGTGACGGTGCTGCACCCTGGCGACGTGGCGCTCGGGCGCAGCGGCGACCGCTTCGAGACCCTGCTGGGGTCGTGCATTTCGATCATCCTCACCGACCCCCGGCGCACCGTGGCCGTGATGTGCCACATCGTGCACTCGGGCACGGCACCGGCGGACGAGCGTGGCAGCCAGACCACCCATGCCGAACCGGCCCTGGCAGCGATGTTCGACATGCTGCAAGGCTGCGGCATCAACCCGCAAATGTGCGAGGCTTACCTGCACGGCGGCGGCAACATGTTTCCGTCGCTGTTCACGCAGGCGCATGTCGGCCAGAGCAATGCCGACTGGGCCTTGCAGGCGCTGGCCGACTTGGGCATCCGGCTGTGTGGCCGGGACACCGGCGGCACGGCATTGCGCCAAATCACTTGGACCGTTGGCCCGGGGGCACCTGAAGTGCGCCTTGGGAATATTTGAAAGCACAAGATGGCGATCAAGGTGTATGTGGTGGACGACTCTGCGGTGGTGCGTCAAACCGTGATGCACTTGCTGCAGGGCGACCCCGAGATCGAGCTGATGGGCAGTGCGCCAAACCCGTTGATCGCCGGCCCGGTGATCCGCAAGACACCGCCCGACGTGCTGCTGCTCGACATCGAGATGCCGGGTATGGACGGGCTGACCTTTTTGCGCCAGATCATGCAGACCTCGCCGATTCCAACGGTGATCTGCTCCACGCTGACCACCGGCGGCAGCCAGATGGCGCTCGAAGCGCTGGCGGCTGGCGCGGTGGCGGTGGTGTCCAAGCCGCGGCTGGGGTTGAAGCAATTTTTAGAAGAGTCGCGGCGCGAACTGGTGACGACCCTGAAGGCGGCGGCACGTTCCAGGCCACGTGCCACTTCGGCCGCGCGCGCTGTCACCGTTCCTATGGCGGGCACGCGGCCCGCGCCGCCCCGTGCGGCCGCAGCCGGACTGCACGCGCTGTCGGTCAACAAGCCGGTGGTCATCGGCAGTTCCACCGGCGGCTGCCAGGCGCTGGAAACGATCCTCACCGCCCTGCCCGCCGACAGCCCGGGCATCGCCATCGTGCAGCACATGCCCGAGAAATTCACGGCGATGTACGCGCAACGCATGAACGGCATCTGCGCGATGAACATCCGCGAAGCGCGCGACGGTGACCGGCTCGAACGCGGCGTGGTGCTCATCGCCCCGGGCGGCAAGCACCTGCAGTTGCGCAAGGGCGGTGGCCAATACTTCGCGGTGGTGCTCGACGGCCCGCCCGTCAACCGCCACAAGCCCAGCGTCGACGTGCTGTTCAAGTCCGTCGCCGAATGCGCCGGCGGCGACGTGCTGGCCATCATGTTGACCGGCATGGGCGACGACGGCGCGCGCGGCATGAAGCAGTTGCACGACGGCGGTGCCCGCACCCTGGCCCAAGACGAAGCCAGCTGCGTCGTCTTCGGCATGCCCAAAGAAGCCATCAAGCTCGGCGCGGTCGATCAAGTGCTGCCGCTGGACCGTGTGGCTGGCGCGATCACGCAGTTCGACGCACGCGGGTAGTTTCAGGGCAGGCCCAGCTGGAACGCCTCGGGCTCGACGCCCCGGCTTGCCCTACCCGCGCGCGCCCTTTTCGGTGGCGGGGGCGGGGGCGCTTGCAGTTCCACCGCCCAAGAACAGGTCGACGACTCTCAGCGTCTCAGCCAATTCCAGTGGCTTGGTCAGATAGGCCTGGACGCCCAGCTGCTGCATCGCGCTGATCTGCATCCGCGTGGCGTCGGCAGAGACCACGACGACGGGCGTGCGGCACAGCAGTGCGTCAGCGCGCAGCGCAGCCATCACGTCTTCACCGCCGATGTCGGGCAAGTGCATGTCCAGCAGGATCAGATTCGGCGGCTCGGCCTGTGCCGCCGCCAGTCCAGAACGGCCGTCTTCGCAAATCTGCAGCTCGATCTCGGGCCGCTGGCGCAGGATGGCCCGCATCAGGTGCGCGTTGACTTCGTTGTCCTCGATGTACAGCACGTGCCACCGCGCTGGTTGGCCATGGTCGGCCACGGGCGAAGCTGAGTGCGCAAGTAAAGCAGGTAAAGCAGGTAAAGCAGGGACAGCAGGGACAGCTTGGACAGCAGGTGGAGCAGGTGGAGCAGGTGGAGCAGGCAATGACGCAGAACCGCTGGACAACACGGGCAATGTCACCGTGGCGGTGGTGCCGACGCCCTCTTCGCTGCGCACCTCCAGCCGGCCTTGCATCAGCCCGACGAGGTGGCGCGTCACTACCAGTCCGATGCCGGTGCCCTGGATGGCGGAGGTCTCGCGGCCCAGCCGGTTGAAGGGCTCGAACAGGTGGCTCAATTGCTCGGCCGTCATGCCGCGCCCGGTGTCGACGACCCGCAGCACGACCGCATTACCTTGGGCCTCGCATTGCAGTTGCACCTGACCCTGCGGGCGGTTGTACTTGGCGGCGTTGCTGACCAGGTTCACCAACACCTGAACCAGCCGCGTCTCGTCGGCGGTTACCTGCAAACCGTTCGCCAGCCCGTTGCGGCCCACGTCGACCGACAGCGTTACCCCGTATTGCTGCATCTGCGGCACCACCAGCTGCGTCACTTGCGCAAACACGGTTTGCAGATCGACCGGACCGAGGCTGACCCGCAGGTTCCCAGACTCGATGCGCGCCATGTCCAGCACATCGTCGATCAGTCGAACCAGGTGCCAGCCTGCGCGCTGGATGTGTTGCATCCGGTCGCGTTGCTGCGGCGTGGGCGGTTGGGTCGGGTCGGTTTCCAGCAGCTGTGCGTAGCCAAGAATCGCGTTCAGTGGCGTGCGCAACTCGTGGCTCATCTGCGAGAGAAAGTTCGACTTCGCCTGGTTGGCCAGGTCGGCAGACCGCCGGGCCAGCTCCAGCGCCTCCGCGCGCCGACGCTCGGTGATGTCGATGGCCACACCCAGGAAACCCTTCAGGGCACCGTCAGGGCTGCGCATGGCGGTAACCGCCAGCGAAACAGCAAACCGGCGGCCGTCTCGGTGAACATAGGTCCAGTCCCGAACCTCGTAGCCGCTGTGCCGGGCCTCCATCACCAGCGCATCGAAGCCGGAGATGACCTGACCGAACTTGCGGCTCAAATCCTCAACCCGCGCGCTCACCTCGGCTTCGTCGTGCCAGGCCTGTGGCGTCAGGCGGCCGATCACTTCAGACGGCCGCAAACCCAGCATGCGCTGGGCCCCGATGTTGAACACGCTGACCTGGCCGTCGAGTTCGGTCGCGATGACAGCCACCTGCGTGGCCGCGTCCAGCACGGCTTGCAGGTCTTGCTGCGCGATGCGGGTCTGCTCGTCACGCAGCTTCAGTTGCTTGAACAGTTCGCGCAGCCGGGTCCACACGGCATTGAACTCAGCGTTCGTGAAGATCAACTCGGGCGGTGCGCCACCCCCCAGCGCGACGCCTTCTGCACCATCGGCCAGCTGCGTCACTTCCCTGCCCGTGCGCCGCGCCAAGCGCCAGCCCACCCAGACCGCTGCCCACAACGTGGCCGCGAGCATGCCGACGATCACGCCGCCCAGCTCGAGCAGCGGCGCGATCACCGCCACCATCGGCTGCGACACCAGCACGACCCAACCGATGGGCAACACGGGCAGTGCGTGGCTCAGTTGCAGCGGCTGCGAGCCGTCGCTTTGTGTGCGCGCGCTGCCCGCCTTGCCGCCCAGCGCAGACTCGACGATCGGCAGGTTGAACAGGCTCTGCTGCTGCAGCGCCTGGCGCGCTTCAGGATGGGCGATCACGCGGCCCGCACGATCAAGGATGACAACCAGGGTGCCGGATTTCGCCAAGTCGACCACCGACTTCGACAGTGCCGCCAGCGACAGTTCGACCACCACCGTCTGGGTGTCGGCGGGCACCGCCAGCGCCACCGTGGCCTGTCCGGTCAGGGTTGACATGAAGGTGTCGGACCAGACGGCCTCATTGCGCTGGCGCGACGCGATCAGGTAGGGCTGCCCCGACAGATCAAGCCCGACCGCGTCCTCGGCAAATCGACCGCCCGCGGCGGACAGCGCCGCCTCGACAACCCGGCCATCGTTGTCGACCAAGTAGATAGCCTGCAAGAAAGGGTCGCCTGCCAGCAGCACCGACAACGAACGGGACGGGGAGTCGCCCGCCAACTGAATGCGACGGCCAGCGGCGGCCAGCACGGTGACCGCCCGCAGACGGCTTTCAAGTTGCAGCCCCACCTGATCGCGCACGACCATCGCCAACTCGGCGTTGCGCTCTTCGGCCTGCGCGATCAATGAAGGCACCAGCAGCGCAGAAGTGGCGGCAAACACGGCCAGCGCTGGCAGCAAGGCCAGCAGCACGAACTGCCGCAACAGCCGTGTGCGCAAGGACGGCAGCTTGAGACTCATGCAGCCGCCGCGACGTAACGCCCTTCGCGGACCTCGGTCAGGTAAGTGAGGGCCAAGCAGTCGCCGAACTCGTCGAAACTCAGCTTGCGCTGAAGTCCGTCGAGCTCACGGATCTGCCCCAGCGAAGCAATCAGGCCCGCTGAACCTGCTTTGCCAGCAGTGCCGACATGGTCGGTACCCCGCAGCGCCACAGCGGCCATCTGCATCGCGTCGTAGCCGTTCATCGCCGGATAGCCTGGCGGCTGGCCGAAACGCTTGGAAAACCGGGCGACAAAGTCCAGCCAGCGTGGCGTGGCGTTGAAGCGGTCGAAGAACTGGCCGACCAGCACGCCGTCGATGGCACGGCCGCCGAGTTGCAGCAGTTCTTCGGTGCCGGCCCAGACCGACAGGCCGACGAACAGTTTCGGCTGCAGGCGGCGCACCTGCTGCACCAGCACCGAACTGTCGCTGGCGCTCGCCGCAATCGCAACGGCATCGACCTTTGCATCGGCCACGCGCGCGGCCAAGTCCAAAAACTTCAGGCCTGGACCCGCCTCGAACTCCAGCGCAGGCAAGACGGTGCCGCCGCCAGCGGCGAAACGCTCGGCGAAAGCCCGCGCCCAACCCTGCGAGAACACCGCGTTGCGCAAGTCTGCGACAGTCACCAGCCGCCGCAGTCCCCGCTTCAGCATGGCGTCTGCCATCTGTTGCGCGCTGACGGCCGACGAAGAAACGACGCGGAAGAACACGTCCTTTCGGCCGCTGAAGTCTGGGGCCCCGGCCAGTGGGCTGACCAGCGGAACACCGCGCTCGTTGGCCAACGGCAGAACCGCCGCGGCCACCGAACTGGTCATCGGGCCGACGACCAAAGTCACCCCGCTGTCGAACAGTTCCTTGATCCGTGCGCGCGCGACATCGGCGGTCTGCTCGTCGTCGCGGCTGATCAACTCGATCGAGCGCCCGTCGATCCCGCCCGCTGCGTTCAGGTCATCAACCGCCAACTGCGCGCCATTGCGACCGCCAATGCCGAGGTCTGAAACACGACCTGTCAGCCCGCCAAGAAAACCGATGCGCAAGGGCTTGGGCGGTGCGCATCCGGCACCAAGCAAAAGTCCAGCGGCACCTGCACCCAGGGCCAAACGACGGCGAATTGGGCTATTTACTGAAGCGGGACGGATCGACATGGCTTCAGCTTACAACTTTAGGTCAGCACCCACTCTAACCGACGCGCCTGGGTGAATGCGGGCACTTGGACGGGGGTGTGCAAAGCCACTGTCACTGTGGCAGGTCCTGCATGCCTGGCCTGCGGGAATCCGTGATTGACGCGGCCTCCGACTCAACGGATAACCGTCTGCCCCTTCACGCAGTCCAAAGGTGGACCCCATGCGCAGCGCCCTGTCCCTCGTCTTCGTCAGCCTGGCCCTCGCGGCCTGTGCACTGGCGCCGGTGGAAAAACCCATCGTCGGGCGCATTTCTGCGCTGCCGCCCATCCAGCACCCGGCTGACAACCCCAGCTCGCCGGCCAAGGTGGCGCTGGGCGCGCAACTGTTTATGGACAAGCGCCTGTCTGGCAGCGGGACCAACAACTGTCAGAGCTGTCACTACCGCGATCTGGGCTGGACCGACGCCAACAAGCTCTCGCGCCGCGACAACGGCGACATGAACACGCGCCACACGCCTTCGCTCTACAACGTCGGCCACCAGACCATCTGGTACTGGGACGGCCGTGCTGCCACGATGGAAACGCAGACGCTGGCCGCCTGGCGCAACCAGATGAGCGTCGACCCGGCAGTGGCCGCAGCGCGCATTGCCGCAGTGCCCGGCTACGCCAGCCAGTTTCAGACCGTGTTTGGCGCACCCGCCAACGCCACCAACATCACCCTGGCCTTGACGGCTTACCTGCGCACGAAAAACAGCGACAACTCGCCCTGGGACCGCTACGAGATGGGCGACCTGAAGGCCGTGTCGAAGGACGCCATCGAGGGCTACCAGCTGTTCGCAGGCAAGGCCGGTTGCGTGGCCTGCCATGCGGCGCCTTTCTACGGCAACAGCACCTTCTTCAACATCGGCCTGGAACACGGCAAGGAAAAGCCGGACGTCGGCCGCTTCAACGTCACCAAGCTCGAATCCGACCGCGGCGCTTTCAAGACGCCTTCTCTGCGCTCGGTGGCCCTGGGCGCACCCTACTTCCACGACGGCAGCGTGGCCACGCTGAAGGAAGCCGTGCGCTATATGGCCAGTGGCGGCAAGGCCGACGCGAACAAGTCGCCGACCTTGCAGCCGCGCAACCTGAGCGAAGCCGAGATCGACAAGATCGTCGTCTTTCTCAACAGCCTGACCAGCACCGAAACCTGGCAGGCGGCGAAGGTGCCCTGAACGGCGGCGGCATCTGGCGCGGTCGCGCAGGCCCACCGTCCGGCTAGCATCGACATTAGCCAGCCCATTCGGGTGGCAGAGGCAGGAGTGGAAACCCGATGGAGCCGATGATGATCGCGCTGGCATTTGCTGCCGGCTTTGCGGCGCAGCTGGTGAAGCTGCCCCCCCTGATCGGCTTCCTGGCTGCTGGCTTCGCGCTCAACGCACTGGGATTCGAACGCACAGCAGCGCTAGACACCATAGCCAACCTGGGTGTCACGCTGCTGCTGTTCACCATCGGCCTGAAGTTGGACATCAAGACGCTGCTGCGCGGCGAGGTCTGGGGCTCGGCCACGCTGCACATCGTCGGCTCAACCCTGCTTCTGGCGGGGGTGCTGTTCTTGCTGAAATCGGCCGGCCTTGCATTGGCCACCGAGCTGGGCTGGACAGCGATGGTGCTGCTGGGCTTCGCACTGAGTTTTTCCAGCACGGTGTTCGCGGTCAAGGTGCTGGAAGACCGCAGCGAGCTCAACTCAATGTACGGCCGAATCGCCATCGGCATCTTGGTGATGCAGGACGTGTTCGCGGTCATCTTCCTCACCGCATCTACCGGCAGCCTGCCCAGCCCCTGGGCGCTGGGGCTGATCGTGTTGTGGCCGGCCGCCAAGCTGATGGGACTGATGCTCGACCGCGTCGGCCACGGCGACCTGCAGGTGCTGTACGGCGCCTTTTTGTCGCTCGTGGTCGGATACGGCCTGTTCGAGGCGGTGGGCGTCAAGGGCGATCTGGGTGCGCTGATCATCGGCATGCTGCTGGCTTCGCACCCGGCCACGGCGGGGCTGGCGAAGTCGCTGTTCCACATCAAGGAGCTCTTCTTGGTCGGCTTCTTCCTCAGCGTGGGCCTGGGGGCGTTGCCAGACCTGCCGATGGTCGCGATGGCACTGCTGCTGATGGCGGTGCTGCCGCTGAAGAGTGGCCTGTACCTGCTGGTGCTGATGCGCTTTCGGTTGCGCACGCGCACCGGTGCGTTGTCGACCTTGGCGCTGACGAACTACTCTGAGTTCGGCCTCATCGTCGCCGCCGTGGCCGCCACAGCCGGCTGGCTGTCAGCCGACTGGCTGGTGGTGATGTCGCTGGCGGTGGCTGGCAGCTTCGTGCTGGCCGCACCGCTGAATTCAGCCAGTGAGCGCATCTACCAGCGGTTCAAGATACCGCTGAGCGGGCTGGAAGCGCCCAGCCTGCTGGCCGCCGACCGTCCCATCGCCCTGGGTGCCGTGGACGCGGTGGTGCTGGGGATGGGCCGCATCGGCGGTGGTGCCTACCAGCGATTGGCAGGCCACCACGGCATGAACGTTCTGGGCGTGGACAACGACCCTGAAACGCTGCGGGTTCACCAGACGGTCGGCCGCCAAGTGATCGAAGGCGACGCGGTAGATTCCGATTTCTGGGACAAGCTGGTGATCTGCAAGTCCTTGAAGCTGGTGTTGCTGGCCATGCCGTCGCATGCCGGCAATGTGCATGCGCTGTCGCAGCTCAAGCAACGGGCCAACGCAGGTCAGTTCACAGGCCACATCGCCGCCATCGTGAAGTACGCCGATGAGATCGAGTTGTTGCGCAGCCTTGGAGCAGACGAGGTCTTCCTGGTCGACGCCGAAGCCGGCAGCGCACTGGCCGACGACGCGGTAGCCGGGTGGCGCAACGTCAACCAGGGAACGCTTGGCTGAGGCCAAGCGCGTCGGACAAGCTGCCCGCAACGATCCCTTCACCCAAAAAAGGAAAGTTCATGTTCAAGCTCTACTACTCGCTGGCCCCGAACCCCATGAAAGTGGTGCTTTTCCTGGAAGAGGCGGGCCTGCCCTACGAGGCCATACCCGTCGACACGCGCAAGGGCGAACAACATGCCGCCCCGTTCCTGTCCTTGAATCCCAATGCCAAGGTGCCGGTGCTGTTAGATGGCGAGACCACGGTGTTCGACAGCAGCGCTGTTCTGCTGTATCTGGCCGAACAGAGCGGTCAGTTCCTGCCCTCGGCTGCGCATCGCGGGGACATGCTGTCGTGGTTGATGTTCACGGCATCAGGCATCGGTCCGTTCACCGGCCAGTGCGTCCATTTCAAGCACTACGCACCCGAACCTTTGCCCTACGCACAGAACCGCTACGACTTCGAAGCCTGGCGGCATTGGCAGTTGTTGGACGATCGCTTGGCCACCCGCAGCTTCATGGTGGGCGACAACTACAGCTTGGTCGACATGGCGGTCTGGGGCTGGGCCCGCGCCGTGCCTTTCGCGCTGGGTGCCGACGCGTGGGACCGCCTGCCCAACCTGAAGCGCTTGGTCGACTGGATCAACGCGCGTCCGGCGGCACAGCGTGCAGCCGCGCTGAAAGACCGCTACACCTTCAAGACGGAGATGGACGACGAAGCGCGCCGCGCGATGTTTCCTCAAAACGAACGGCTCAAGGGCTGAACAACGCCAGGCTGTAGCGGGGGCGCGCGCTTGTGCACCACGGGCGCGACCCCGTTGGTTTGCGCGCTCCCGTTGGTCTTGTTCACGATGGCACCTTGCCAGTCCTCGGACTGACCGCCACCGCCCTGCCGCGGCTGCCCGTTGAGCGGCAGGTCGAAGCGCTGGCCCGCGGACCCTGGCTTGCCGCGGATGCGCGAACGGCAAAACTGTCGCCCGCTCTGCCGGGCCCAGTGCACGCAGCAGCCTGCAGCTGCAGAGTCGCTCTCGACCCGCGTGTCAGGCAAACGTTCTCCGCGATGCAAGGCCTTGCGCGTGAACGGCAAGGCATCATGATCACGAAGTTGCGTCGATGCCTGGCGCTGACCTAAGCGACGAACTTGTTCATGAAGTCGGTGTTCATCTTCGGCGCGATCATCCAGTCGAGCTGGCCCTGAAGCTGGCTATTCCCATGACCCAGGAGCGGCGAATGAACACCAGCTTGTGGCAGCAGATTGCAAACACCCTTGCCGCCGAATTCTCCGACCTGCCTGATGTGGAGCAGACCACGCGCGTG
>Ga0105046_10019707_pt1 | contig 10228 bp, 8 predicted proteins | sample MAT03_FD_78385 | JGI IMG/M metagenome (GOLD analysis project Ga0105046, IMG submission 78385) | Freshwater microbial communities from Lake Fryxell liftoff mats and glacier meltwater in Antarctica - MAT-03 (megahit assembly) | ecosystem: Environmental > Aquatic > Freshwater > Ice > Liftoff... | reverse complement strand
CTGCCACCCTTACCACCACCCGAGCTGCCGTCGCGGGCCATGGCAGGGGTGGCAACCAAACCAACAGCCACAACGGTGACGATGGCAGCGGCGATTTTTTTCAGATTAAACATGATGAAAGTCCTTTAAAAAGTGTTGGTCAACGGTGAAAACATGAAGAGTGATGCCTTGCAACCTGGAGCGGGCATCTGGCCCGCCGCAAAATGGTTCTCATCACCCTTCTTATTTAACGTGTGAAATTTTCCCACACACGACTATAGTTTATGTCAAACACAGGCCGTGTCAATGGATCTTGGGGAAATACGTGTAACATTTTCCCACGAATTTGTGACAAGAAGTATTATCGCCACGCAATTAGATGGTGGACTGACACCCACTTGGCAGGCTACCTCATGATGAAATGCTATCTAATATATAGCTGAAAGCCCTTAATATAAAAGGGCCAGAGGCATAAATTTCTCACAAATCCAGGGTTTGCCAAATCTGGTCAACCTTGGCGGTGACTTCGGCGCTCATCGTCAGAGGCCGCCCCCACTCGCGGCTGGTTTCACCGGCCCACTTGTTGGTGGCATCGATGCCCATCTTGCTGCCCAGGCCGCTCACGGGCGAGGCAAAGTCGAGGTAATCGATCGGTGTGTTGTCGGCCAGCAAGGTGTCGCGGGTTGGGTCAACGCGGGTGGTGATGGCCCAGATCACTTCCTGCCAGTCGCGCGGGTTCACATCGTCGTCCACCACCACGATGAACTTGGTGTACATGAACTGGCGCAAAAAGCTCCAGATGCCAAACATCACCCGGCGCGCGTGGCCGGGGTAGGCTTTTTTGATCTGCACCACGGCCATGCGGTAGCTGCAGCCCTCGGCGGGCAGATAAAAGTCGGTGATCTCGGGGTACTGGCGCTGCAGCAGCGGCACAAACAATTCGTTCAAGGCCAGCGCCAGCATGGCGGGTTCATCTGGTGGTTTGCCGGTGTAGGTGGAGTGGTAAACGGGTTCGCGGCGCTGGGTGATGCGGTCGATGGTGAAAACCGGAAACTCGGCCGTTTCGTTGTAATAGCCGGTGTGGTCGCCAAACGGGCCCTCAATGGCGTGTTCGAAACCACTCGGGTGGGTGGCATCGGGGTAAATATGGCCCTCCAGCACAATCTCGGCAAAGGCGGGCACCCGCAGTTCACTGCCCAGCGCCTTGGCCAGTTCAGTGCGGCTACCCCGCAACAAGCCGGCAAACTGATATTCGCTCAAAGAGTCAGGCACCGGTGTCACGGCGCCCAGAATAGTGGCCGGGTCGGCGCCCAGGGCCACGCAGACGGGGTACGGCTGGCCGGGGTTTTGCAGGGTATGGTCGCGAAAATCCAGCGCGCCGCCACGGTGTGGCAACCAACGCATGATGACTTTGTTACGGGCCAGCACCTGCTGGCGGTAAATACCCAGGTTTTGCCGTTTTTTGTGTGGGCCCTGGGTGATGACCAGACCCCAGGTGATCAGCGGGGCCACGTCGCCGGGCCAGCAGTGCTGGATAGGCAGGCGCGCCAGGTCCACGTCGGCACCTTCCCACACCACCTCCTGGCAGGGCGCACTGCGCAGTTCTTTGGGTGCCATGCTCCACAGGGTCTTGACCAGGCTGCCCATGCCGATGAGTTCCTTGAAGCCTTTGGGGGCCTCGGGCTCTTTCAGGGTGGCCAGCACATGGCCAAACTGGCGCAGTTCGCTCACATCGTTCACACCCATGCCAAGCGCCACCCGGCGCGTGGTGCCAAACAGGTTGCCCAGCACCGGCGTTTGATAACCAGTGGGGTTTTCAAACAACAGGGCGGGGCCGCCCGCGCGCAGGGTGCGGTCACACACGGCGGTCATTTCAAGGTGTGGCGACACCTTGGCATGCACGCGTTTGAGCTCACCCATGTGTTCAAGTTGGGCGATGAAGTCTCTTAAGTCGCGGTAGGCCATGGGAGTGTTTTCAGGTTGTCAGGCCGGTCCAGCGCGGGGTTTGGGTTTGTGGCAAACCGAGCAAGTCCAGCACCCGGCTGACACTGTGGTCCACCATCTCGGCAATGCTCTGCGGGCGATGGTAAAACCCAGGCACCGGTGGAAAGACAATGCCGCCCATTTCAGTCACGCTGGTCATGTTGCGCAGGTGGGCCAGGTTCAGCGGGGTTTCGCGCACCATCAAAATCAGGCGGCGGCGTTCTTTGAGCATCACGTCTGCGGCGCGGGTGATCAGGTTGTCTGAAAGGCCCAAGGCCACCGCCGCGAGCGTGCGCATGGAGCAGGGCGAGATCACCATGCCATCACACTGAAATGAGCCGCTGGCAATGGCAGCTCCGACATCACGCACCGGGTAAAACACATCGGCCAAGGCCTGCACCTCGGCACGCGGCATGCCGAGCTCTTGCTGGATGTTGAGCCAACCGGCATCGGACACCGTCAAATGAGATTGCACACCTTCCAGGTCGCGCAGCATCTGCAGCAGCCGCACGCCATACACCGCCCCGCTCGCGCCCGAGATGGCGACAACGATGCGTTTGGACGGCGACACCAGCACCGCTTATCTGGGCTTCAGACTGGCCAGGCGGGCCATGAACTGAGCGCGCGCATTGGCCAGCACATGGGAGGGCTTGAATTGCGTCATGTCCATCATGGGCAATTCGATGGCGTCGATGGTGTTTTTCACCAGAAGCCCAAGTTCGGTGTCACCTTCCATGGCCAGGCGACGGTTAAAAAACAGGGTGTCGGGGTCTTCCTGGCGGCGCGCCAGCAGCACAAAGTCATGCGCGCTGGCGCTGATGGTGAGGTCGGCTGCACCGGTGTTCTGGCAGGCCACAAAACGGGTCTTGCGCCACTCGAAGTCAAACGCCCATTGCGCATCGGTGACGCGCAGGCGCAGTTTTTTGCCCACCAGCATCTGCGTGACATCGGGCGTCAACTGTTTGGCCAGCGCCAGATTCAGTCCGGTAACAAACAACAAAGACCCCGGAAAGGTCGGCAGCCGCCCCAGAATGGCCCCAAGCTGGGGCGGAATCAGCATTGTTTTCACAGTCATCTTGAATTCCTTGAAATGCTAGGCCGGGGCCGTGGCAACTGCCACCTGATCCATGCCGGACTTGCCGTACCAATAACCATTGCAGGGTTTCTCGGGCATGAGCGGCAGCAACTCTGCGTTGGCTGTGGCGGCATCGACCCGGCCCTGGATCACGTCCTGAAAAAGCGCAATGATACGCGGCGTGTGTTGCGACTGCGGGCTGATTCGCACCACCGCCACACCCATGGTGCGCATGGCGGCAAGCTCGGGCAGCAGGTTGTGCACACGGGCCGACTGGGTCTGAATGCCGTTGAGCACCAGAAACTCCTCATTCTCCTGGGTGCGCATCAGCAAGCCGTCGGGATGCTCAATACATTTGAATTGGCAGTCGTCCTTTGGCAAATTGCAGTGCCGCGCGGTAAAGCAACGTGCCGAGAATGCCAGCGGCATGCGGCCAAAGGCGAACACCTCGGTTTGCACACCGGCCGGGCAACCGGCCAGCAGCAGCGCCAAATCGTCGCGTCCCATTTCCAGCGGCATGACCCAACGGTGCAACCCCAAGGCCGACATCCATTGCAGTGTTGGCAGGTTGTAAATGTTCAGGTGCGGCCCGGCGACAAAAGGCACTTTGCCCTCCAGACAATGCACCGCGCCCATGTCGTTGGCTTCCACCATGAATTGGCCGTTCTCGGTGATCTTGTGCAACACCGTGACATCGGCACCTGATTCAATCAGCACCTGGGTCGACAGCACCACCTCTTTGCCCGCATCACGCAGGGCAGAGGCGATGTCCAGCCAGTCAACCAGGCGCACCTCATGGCGGCGTGAGCACACGGTTTCACCCAGGTAGACGATGTCCACCGGGGACTGCGCCACATCGGCATAAAAGGCCAGCACGTCGTCGCGAGGCCAGTAGTACAAAAGGGGACCTAAGGCTAGTTTCATAAGGTGTGTGCTCGATGCATTTGAGGACATGCGCAAAAATTTCCCAGTCAGACGCGTCGCCGCAGACCGTACGCGCATGCGCCCAGACTAACGCAAGAACGCTGGGGCGGCTTTGCGTCAGTCTGTTATTTCCAGGGCCGGTGGTAGGCGCCCAGCGTGTGTTGCTGGCCTTCGGCGACCTTGTCAAGGTCACTGATCCAGACCGGTTTGGCGGTGTAGCGGTGCGGGTTGTCGCGGCAACTGTCAATGGCGGCGCGCCAGACCTTGGTGACCTGCGCCACGTAGGCGGGGCTGCGCTGGCGGCCTTCGATCTTGATGGCGCGCACGCCAATTTTCATCAGGTCAGGTAACAGCGACAAGGTGTTCAGGCTGGTGGGCTCTTCGATGGCGTAGTAGTTGTGATCGTCGCCCACGTCAAACCGGCCTTTGCACAGCGTTGGGTAACCCGCGTTTTCGCCAACGGCGTAACGGTCAATCAGCACGCCATTCAGGCGCGATTCGCGGCCCTGCGGGGTTTCCACCCAGCGCACCGCTTTGGGCGGTGAACAGACACCGTTGGTGTTGGGTGCCTCTCCGGTGGCGTAACTTGACAGGGCACAGCGCCCCTCAACCATCACACACAGGCTGCCAAAGCCAAACACCTCGATTTCAACCGGGGTCTTGTCGATGACCTGGGCGACCTGCGTCATGGACAACACGCGCGGCAACACCGCACGGGCAATGCCAAAGTGCTGGTAATAAAAATCAAGCGCCTCGTAATTGGTGGCCGATCCCTGCACCGACAGGTGCAGGCGCAGTTGCGGCTGATGTTTGACGGCATAGGCCATCATGCCGGGGTCGGCCAGAATGACGGCATCCACCCCGCTGTGGGCGGCGCGGTCCACCGCGCGTTGCCAAAGCTCGGCCTTGGCCGCCTGCGGGTAGGTGTTGAGCGCCACAAACACCTTGCGGCCGCGGTCACGTGCGTAACGGATGCCGGCCTCAATGGCGGCTTCGTCGAAGTTCAGGCCGGCAAAATTGCGCGCGTTGGTGGCATCGCGAAAACCCAGGTACACACAGTCCGCACCGTTGTCGACCGCGGCTTTGAGTGCGGGCAGGCTGCCGGCCGGGCAGACCAGTTCCATGGGGGCCGTGGCGGCCACTTGCGCTTTGGCGGTGGAATTAGCAACTGAATTCATAAGATTAGAAAAAAGGCACCGCACGCGGCGCTGGCAAAAACAAGCTCGCGAGGGTAACAAAAACAGGCATTGGTGCAAATGATGCACATCAAACAACTCTCGAAAATAGAAACATATGACAATCTGCGGCTACCACTGCATTCCGTCATACCCACCTCATGAACCGACATCTATGGCTGCTGGCCATCTGCCAGGGCCTGTTCCTGACCAACAACGTGACCTTCATCGCCATCAATGGGCTGGTCGGTTTCAGCCTGGCGCCGCTGGGCTGGATGGCCACGCTGCCGGTCATGGGTTATGTGGTGGGTGGGGCGTTGTCAACCGGTCTGGTGGCGAAAAGTCAGCACCACTTTGGCCGCAGGGCCGCGTTTCAGATGGGGCTGGTGGTGGCTGCCTTAAGCGCGCTGCTGTGCGCCTATGCGGCCTGGAGCAAAAACTTCTGGCTGCTGTGCGCCGCCACCGTGATTGCCGGCTACTACAACGCCAATGCCAACCTGTACCGCTTTGCCGCCGCCGAATTGGCCAGCGCGGGCAACAAAGAAAAGGCCGTGTCGATGGTGATGGCCGGTGGTCTGATCGGTGCCGTGGCAGGCCCCAATTTGGCCGCACAAACACGCACCCTGACTGAGGTGCCGTTCATGGGTGCTTACCTGGCCCTGGCCGGTGTGGCGCTGCTGTCGATGGCAGTGCTGGTCTTCATCACTTTTCCACCCACACCTGTGAAGACACTGAATGAAGACGGCCGCCCCTTGCGCGAGATCATGCGCCAGCCTGCCTTCATCGTGGCAGCCGCCTGCGGTGCCCTGGGTTTTGGCGTGATGAACCTGCTGATGGCCGCCACACCTTTGGCCATGCAGCAGTGCAGCCTGCCGTTTGCAGACGTGGCGCTGGTGCTGGAATGGCATGTGATCGGCATGTTTGCGCCGGGCTTCTTTACCGGCCACCTGATCAAACGTTTTGGTGTGTTGCCCGTCATGGGTGTTGGCGTTCTGCTCAATGCGCTGTGTATAGGTGTGGCACTGTCGGGGGTGGACCTGCACCAATTCCTGATTGCCTTGTTTTTGCTGGGTGTGGGCTGGAACTTCTTGTTCACCGGCAGCACCACGCTGTCCTTGCAAACCTACACACCTGCCGAGAAAGACCGGGCTCAGGGGGCGCTGAATTTTTTTGTATTTGCTGTCACCGCCATCAGTTCGTTTGCGTCGGGTGTACTGGTGACCACCCAGGGCTGGTTGCTGCTGAACGCCGGCTCATTGGTGCCGGTCGCGCTCACTGGGGCGGCCATTATCTGGCTCAAGACCCGGCCCAAAGCTCAATGGCAACAGGCCGCATGATGTGCCGCTGACCGGGGACACGTCGCCTGCGGCAGCGCGCTTACCGGGTGATCAGCAGCCCTGGCCCGATGTCCTGGAACGGGCCCAGGGGGTTGGTTCTGACTTCAACCTCGTTGATGGCGGGCTGGCCGCCCCATGAGCGGTACACCACCAAATCGCCGACAATCAAGATCAGCGCATCCAGACGCCAGCCGGTGGTTTCGGTGCGGCGCTTGAAGTTGGCGAAGTCAGTCCAGAAATTGCCGGTCCGGACACGGGACATTTTTGACTCTGTGACCTCCATGCCCCGGCAGGCATCGCGTGCTTCCAAGCACTTCAGGATACCAGGGTCAAGGTCTTCACGCTTGAGCAGGTTGGTGGGCACAAAGATTCTCACCACGTCGGCATGCGTCAGCAGCTTGATGTTGGGGTGGCTGGTGAGGTTGAAGCCATTGTTTTCAAGCGCCTTTCGGTCACTCTTCATGGGTACCAAACCCTCCACAGCGGCACGCGCTTCATCAAAACTCTCGAATGCGGAGGTGTTGGTATGGGCCTGGGGCAGCATGGAGGAACAGGCGCTGACCAATAAAACAAGCGCCACCAAGCCGAGACGTTTTTTCACGATGTACCTTCCTTCAAACAGTCCATTACCATAGCGTGACGTGTGACGCGACAACCGTCGTTAACAAATATCAAGTAAAGCTGAATTTTTTTCAAGGCCTGCAGCAAACCTGTCAAGCCAGCGCGGCCGCCGCAATCACCTGTGCCACTGCCGCCGTGAGTTTTTTGGCATAGGGCACATGAAGGAATTCATTGGGCCCGTGCGCGTTGCTCTTGGGGCCAAGCACACCACAGACCATCATTTGCGCCTTCGGGAAACCCTTGGACAACATGTTCATCAGCGGAATGGTGCCGCCCTGACCGATGTAACCGCAGGGCGCGCCAAAATAATCCCTCGAGGCCTGGCTCAGCGCCAGTTCAAACCACGGTGCCGTGCCGGGCGCGTTCCACCCTGTGGCACCAGCGCCGCCCTCAAACGTGACCTTGGCGTTGTAAGGCGCGTTGTCTTCTAGCAGGGCTTTGAGTTCGGCGACAGCCGTGGCCGCATCAATCAAGGGTGGCAAGCGCAGGCTGAGTTTGAACGCGGTGTAGGGCCGCAGCACATTGCCGGCATTTTTGAGTTCAGGCAGGCCGTCGGCACCGGTCACGCTCAAAGTGGGTGTCCAGGTGCGGGCCAGCAAGGCCTGCAGCGGGTCGGTGGTGGTGGGCAGCATGGTTTGGCTGGCGCCGCCGCAATCGGCATGCGCCCAGGGAAAACGCTTGTAAAGCTCGTCTCCCAATATTTCAGCCGTGGCCCTGGCCTGCGCCATGCGATCGGCGGGCACCTGGCAGTGAAAACTGGCGGGCAACAGGCGGCCACTGGCGCTGTCTTCCAGCCGGTCCAGCAGGTGGCGCAGCACCCGAAAACTCGACGGCACCAGGCCGCTGGCGTCGCCCGAGTGCACACCTTCAGTCAATACTTCTACCTTGAGTGTGCCGCTGGCCATGCCACGCAGGCTGCTGGTGAGCCAAAGCTGGTCGTAGTTGCCGGCACCCGAGTCCAGGCAAATCACCAGCCCCACATCACCCAGGCGTTTGCTCAGCAGGTCAATGTAGGGCATCAGGTCATAAGAGCCGCTTTCTTCGCAGGTTTCGATCAGGCCCAAGATGCGTGGGTGCGCCGTGTTCTGGGTTTTGAGTGCCTGGATGGCGGTGATGGAAGCGTAAACGGCGTAGCCGTCGTCGGCACCGCCGCGGCCATACAACTTGCCGTCTTCATATTTTGGCGTCCACGGCCCCAGGTCACTGCGCCAGCCAGTGAATTCAGGCTGCTTGTCCAGATGGCCGTACATCAGCACGGTCTGGCTGGAGACCGCTTGGTTGGCGTTGCCGGTGCTGGCTGCCACCTGAAAAAACAGCACCGGCGTGCGACCGGGCAGGCGGATGATTTCCAGCGTCAGGCCGTCCACCTTTTGCGCCTGCACCCACTCGAACGCGTTTTGCACCACGGTATCAATCAGGCCATGTTGCGCCCAATCGGCATCAAACATCGGCGACTTGGCTGGAATGGCAATGTAGTTAGTGAGTTGCGACACCAGGTCACGGTCCCAAGCCTGGCTCACCTGGGCCAGGGCTTGGGCGCTGTTCAGAAGTGGGGTGGGAAGGCGTGCATTCATCGAATCTCCTGGCGTGGATATGTGGCTGTGCGCAGAATCATGCCACGTCTGAATGTCTGTCACAGAAACGGTGGACGGCAAAGCACATCATGGGCAACTTCAATCCGGCAAGGCATCGAAGTTTCGCATCAGACCCAGCCGAGCCACTTCAAGCCCAGCCCGGCGAGCGCACAGGCGCCGATCAGCGGGATCACCCCCACCTTGTAACGCAACAACGCCACCGCAGCCAACACCATCAATACCAGTGCCACACCATCAAATTTCAAGCCAAACAGGCCTCCAGCCCTTGTAATATTTGCGATATGCACTATAAAAAACAAAGCAAGACTGGCAATTACCCCGACCACCGCCGCCGTGATGGCTGTCAGTGGTGCGGTGAACTGCAGCTTGCCGTGGGTGGATTCGACCAGCGGGCCACCGGCCAGAATGAAGATGAAAGACGGCAGAAAGGTGAACCAGGTGACCACCGTGGCGGCGAATGCGGCACCCAGAAACAGGGCCTCCGGGCCCAGCACCTGTTTGCTCCAGCCGCCCAGAAAACCCACAAACGCCACCACCATGATCAATGGCCCCGGCGTGGTTTCGCCTAAGGCCAGGCCGTCCATCATCTGCGCGCCGGTGAGCCAGCCAAACTGCTCCACGCCGCCTTGGTACACATATGGCAGCACCGCGTAGGCGCCGCCAAAGGTCAGCAACGCCGCCTTGGTAAAGAACCAGCCCATTTGTGTGACCGCCCCGGCCCAGCCCTGCCAGGCGATGAGCGCGCCCATGGGCCACAACCAGAGCAAGCCGCCCACCACCAGCACCCTGGCCAGGCGGGATTTTTTGAAACGGGCATGGGGCGGTGTCGGCGTGTGGTCATCGATCAGCGCCGCCTGGTGCACCCCATCCTGCGCCTTGGAGGCAGCGTGCCCGCGACCGGCGGCAAATTGCCGGGGCGCCACCCGCTGGCCAAACCAACCCGTGAGTGCCGCCGCCAGCACGACCCAGGGAAAAGGCACCTTGAACAGGGCGATAGCAATGAAACTGATAGCTGCTACCGCCCATAAAACGGGAGCTTGAGATGGTTTCTTCAGTGTTTTTGAGCCAATCCGGTGCACTGCGTGCAGCACAATCGCAGCCACCGCTGGCTTGATGCCGTACAGCAGCCCTGCCACCCAGGGCAAGCTGCCAAAGACCACATAGACCCAGGCAAGGCCTATCAAGATGAACAACGAGGGCAGTACAAACAGCACCCCCGCGACGACGCCGCCCCAAGTGCGGTGCATCAGCCAGCCAATGTAGGTTGCCAGTTGTTGTGCCTCCGGGCCAGGCAACAGCATGCAGTAATTCAGTGCGTGCAAGAAACGCCCTTCGGAAATCCAGCGTTTTTCTTCCACCAGCTCGCGGTGCATGATGGCAATCTGCCCAGCCGGGCCGCCAAAGCTGATGAAACCCAGGCGCAGCCAAAATTTGAAAGCTTCAAAAAAAGACACGGTCAGTGCCGTTTGCTGCACTGGCGAGGCGCTGTTCAGCCCTTGATCGCTGTGCGCGTTCATGCCGGTTTCCAGTTGTGTGGCT
>Ga0105046_10019704_pt1 | contig 10229 bp, 10 predicted proteins | sample MAT03_FD_78385 | JGI IMG/M metagenome (GOLD analysis project Ga0105046, IMG submission 78385) | Freshwater microbial communities from Lake Fryxell liftoff mats and glacier meltwater in Antarctica - MAT-03 (megahit assembly) | ecosystem: Environmental > Aquatic > Freshwater > Ice > Liftoff... | reverse complement strand
TCCGCGAAACGTTGCCTTGGGTGCGCGCTGCCCTGTGGAAAAACCATCGCGGAGTATTGCCGGCGGCCCGCGCCGGCACGGTGATCTTCGGTACGCGAGTAGACCTTTCGCGTCGGGTCCGGGAGGACGATGTTCGCTATGCGCTCGCCCTGGACGCCCAGAAGGACGCTGGCTTCTATCTCGACACCAAAAACCTCCGCGCATGGCTCCAAAAGTCGAGCGAGGGCGCGCAAGTACTCAACACGTTCGCGTACACGGGGAGTCTCGGGGTCGCGGCACGTGCCGGTCGCGCCGCGCGCGTCGTACACCTCGACAAGAGCCGCGAGGCGCTGAATGTCGCCAAGGCGTCCTACGCATTGAATGGCTTCGAGGTGCGGCGCGCCGACTTCATCGTCGATGACGTATTCGCCAAGACCTCGAAGATGCGGCGCGATGGCGAGCTGTTCGACACGGTGATCGTCGACCCGCCGTTCTTTTCGTCGACCGCTGCGGGGCGTGTCGATCTCGAGGCGGGCACATCAAGGCTGCTCGACAAGCTGCGCCCGCTGGTCGGCGACGGCGGGGCGCTGGTCGTCGTGCACAACGCGCTATTCGTCCCCGGCGCCGAGGTCCACGCAGCGCTGTCGCGCCTGGCGTCGGACGGCTATGCGACAATCGAGGAGCTGATCGACGTGCCCGAGGACGCGGCAGGCTACGAAGCGACGAGGGTGGGGGAGCCTCCGGTCGATCCGTCCCCCTGGAAGCACCCGACCAAGATCGCGATCGTTAGGGTTCGCCGCAAAGACGGGCGGGCTCCTACGCATTGAATGGCTTCGAGGTGCGGCGCGCCGCGCCTCGAGCTCGAGCTCGGGCTGCTCGCCTGCCGACGCTGGCTCACGGATCCAGATCGGCGTCGCGCGGCCCTCGTGGGGGTTTGATCTTGCACGCCGTGCGGGCATTCTGGTGCAGACGTGTCCACCGAAGACCTCGATGAGCTACTGCGCGTGCTCGAGCCCACGATCGCTGCGCTCGCGCGGAAGGCGGCCAAGACTGGCGGGGGTCGCCATGAGCCGAACGACGTCGCGCAAGTGCTCCGCGAGGCGATCGTCCGGGACGCCGAGGCTTACGTCGAGGCGTCCCCGCCGCTGCGCTTCGTGATGCTTCGGGCGGTCGCGCTCTCCCACGCGAGGAGTAGCCGCCGGCGGGCCAGGGTCGAGCTCACCGGGCTGTCGACGGCGCACGACCAGCTGCCTGCGGTCGGGGCCGAGTCGACGATGGACGCCCGCGATACCCTCGACCGGCTGAGTGCGCGCCTCGGCGCGCTTCCGCCGACCCAGCTCCGGGTGGTGTTGGACGTCCTGGAGGGGCGCACCTCGCGAGAGTCTGCCGAGGCCCTGGGCGTGACGGAGGAGACGGTCCGCTGGCACCGCTCGCGGGCGGTCAAGTCCCTCGGGGAGGGGCTCGCCGACTGCTCCCTCGTCGAGCTGGAGGCCTTCGCGGAGGCCATTGTGGCTGCCGTGGAGGAGGGGGCCAAACCTTCCGCTACGAAAGGTCACTGAGGGCCGCTGGCGAAAAAAGTTCATTCATTTACCAACGCTGGCCCCCCTCGTGACGACAACCCTCTCGGAGCCCGCGAGATGGTCGTTCGAACTGCAGCCCGCGCATTTTCCGTCCTGTGCCTTGCCGTCGGCGCGACCGGGTGTGTGTCGGGCGACCCCGAGGTGGCCACCTTCGAGCCGACCCTCGAGAACATCCAGGCCCAGGTTTTCGCTCCGGCCTGCGCGACCTCCGGCTGCCACTCCGCCAGCCAGCGCGCGGGGAACATCGATCTCTCGAGCGCCGACGCGAGCTACGAGGCCCTCGTGGGCGTCCCGGCGACCAACAGCCTGGCGCAGGAGAACCGCTGGCTCCGCGTAAAGCCGGGCGACCCCGACCTCTCGTTCCTCTGTCGCAAGATGGACCTGCCGGGCATGGGCGAAGGCGCGGCGATGCCCCCGGGAGACATGGCGGTGGACGCTGAGCACGTCGCCCTGATCGAGGACTGGATCGCCAACGGGGCCGAGAGGTGATCCGGACGTGCTGGGCCTTCCTGCCGCTCGTCCTCGCCACACTGGTGCTCGCCGCATGCGACGAGGCGCGCAGCGACGACGACGACATCCTCGAGCCGCGCAAGGAGCGGCCGCTGGTCTTCGAGAGCCCGCAGACGTGCGCGGAGTGCCACCAGAGCCATGTCGACGAGTGGGCGATTTCGAACCACGCCTATGCGCTGGTCGACCCGGTGTTCGTCGCGATGCTGGACCTCGGCCAGGCGGCGACCGAGGGCAAGCTCGGTCAGTTCTGCGTCCAGTGCCACACGCCCGTGGGCCTCGCCGCCGGCCAGACGCCCGTCGTGATCGACGAGGCGACGGGAAAGTACGGCCAGCCGCTCGACGGGCTGGACGAGGTCGCGAAGCACGGCGTCAGCTGCGACGTCTGCCACTCCATGACCGACGTCGTGGAGCCGGTGAACGCGCGCAGCGTCCTGACGCCGGATGGCACTCGCCGGGGCACGATCAAGGACCCTGTTCCCAACGACGCCCATGCGTCGGCCTTCAGCGACCTGCACGAGACGAGCGACATGTGCGGCAGCTGCCACGCGGTCATCAACTCGAAGCAGGCGCGGGTCGAGGAGACCTTCCCGGAGTGGGCTGCGAGTAGCTTCGCGCGCGACGGCAAGACCTGCCAGTCGTGCCACATGCCAGAATACGTCGGCCAAGCGGCGAAGGACGGGCCTCAGCGCAAGGTGCACCGGCACCAGTTCGTCGGTGTCGACGTCTCGCTGGTCGCGCCGGAGGACTTTCCTGGCTACGACGAGATGCGAGACCTCACGACGGCGCTGCTGAAGAGTTCCGCAACCCTCACCGCCGAGCAGGCCAAGGGCCAGCCTGGCCTGGCCGTTTCGATCGAGAACCTCGCCGGGCACGCGTTGCCGAGTGGTGCCACCGCCGAGCGGCAGATGTGGCTGCACGTCGTGGTGACTGACGAGACCGGGAACGTGGCGTTCGAGAGCGGCGCCCTGGACGACAACGGTGACCTGAAAGTGGGCCTCGAGACGCTGACTATTGAACCGGGCGCCGATCCGCAGCTGGTTGTCTTTGGTCAGCTGATGATCGACGTCCCCGGCCTCGCGGCGCTGGAGGGGGCCGAGCGCGAGGCGACGATCGCCGACGCCGAGGCGGCGTGCCGCCCGATGGGCCTGGGCGGCGTCGACCCGGCCAGCGGGATCACCCCGGTCAGCTTCCCTTGGCAGGCCAGCTGGCAATGCAACCATCTCATCGCCGCCGATGGCCGCGCGGACGTCATTTTCGACCTCGCGGCCTTGCCGCCCAGCGCCTACCAGGCATCCATCGAGCTGCTCTTCCGAACCTTTCCGCCCTACTTTCTGCGCGAGCTGGAAGACAAGGCGCGGCTGGACCCGGCGGTGAAGGAGCGCGTCCCCGTCGTCACGATGGCCACGGCGCAGGTGTCGCTCGCATTGCCCGGAGACGGATAGCAATGAGGGGTCGGCTTCAGTGGGGAACCTTCACCGACACCCGCTCGATGGGGTAGCTCCGGTGAAGCGGCACGAACACCTTCTCCATCATTTCGTGGATCCTCGGTGGCGCGACAGAGATCGAGGTCATGCCCTTCCCCGTGTACACCCAGTCTCTCAGCTCCGCACCGCTATCGTTCAGTCGCATCACTTTCCCGTTGCTGGTGACCGTTGAGAGCAGGTTCACGAGCAGGTCCTCCGCCGGGATGCGGTCGCTGCGCCAGACGAGGTCGAATTGCAGCGTTGGTGAGCGCACCGGTGGCCTGGAGATGGCCGTGAAGTAGCCTTCCAACCGGAACGGGAGGGACAGGGCCCACTGTTCCTCCGCGGCGATCGCTTCCTTGGAGGCGTAAGGCGAGACGGCAATCGCGGCGATCACGGCCAGGATCGTCACCCACATCGGGATGTTGAGGAGCGCGGCCGACTTCCCCAATGGGTTCGGCACGAGGATGAAGTAGAGGGCCCAAGCGAGTGCCACGACGATGGCCGCGATGACGATCGCGACACGCCTTCTGCTCGAGCCGCGGTACCTACCGATCGCATGACGCAGATTCCGATCGGCATCTCGCTCGGCCGAAGAGGCCGCTCCGCGCCGTCGCTGCGCCCCCGCCTGCACGAGGCGTTCGAGCTCGGCGTCGTGTGCCTGCTCGGGCGGCGGCTCGTTTGCGCGATAAGGCTCGCTCATGTGGCCGAGGCTACCCGCGGAACCGCACCAACCTCCAGATTGAATCGCAGTTGCGTAGGTGCTCCGCCTGCTTGACGGCGCGCGCCTGACGGTTGCCTCGTCTCGCCCCACGGCATTCCTACGAGCTCGACGCGGGCCGCAAGATGAGGACCATTCCTGCCGCGAGCAGCACGAACCCGACGAGCTGCGTTGCAGCGATCTTCTCGTGAAGCAGAAACCGCGAAACGACGGTCACGCACACGACGCCCGAAGCGAGGTGAAAAGCTGCCATCTGCGCGCCGGTGTAGGTGCCGAATCCGTAGCGGGTCGCGGCCACGTTCAGCACGTACTCTGGAAGTACGATGGCCCAGCTGAGTGCCAGGGCCGTCCAGAAGCTCATCTCACGTATCCGCAGGTGGCCCAGCCAGGCCGTCGCCATGAAGGCTCCGGATGTGAAGATCATGAGAGGAACAAGCACGAGCTTCATCCGGGCACGATTGCACGGTTGTCGCATCGTTGACAGCAGCCCATGGTGAGGGCTGCCCAGCGGGCTCGACGCACCGATCCTGCGGAGAACAAAAACGGCTGCCCGCCCCCGCAGTCGGCGTTGGACAGGCACTCCTCGCAGGCCCTCGCAGGCATGCGCTGCGCTGCAATGCGTGCGGTCGCCACCGAGACAATCACCGTCGCCGTTGCATTCGTCGCAGATGCTCTGCGTCGTGTCGCAAACAGGGGTGTCGCCGGGTGTCGCCGGGTGTCGCCGAAGCAGTCGCCGTCGCTCAGGCATCCAGGGCTGCGTGAGCGTCTGTGTGCCGGAGGCGCTGATCGTCGTGTCCGGCGTCGCTCTTGCGTTGCGGCGAGCTGCTCTCACGCCTTGGTGGTGACGAAGCGCGCTTGAATCTCGTCGCTGAGCCCCGGCGCGTCGAGGTCGTCGTCGGATCCGTTGTGGCCGGCGAGCTTCTGGCGGGTGAGGGCTATGACGAATGCGGGCGAATCGTAAAATTCAGCGAGCAGGCGCTCCGGAATCGACATGCGCATGCCGTGTTCGGGGTCGTAGGTACGAGTACACCTGGAAAACCCCACGCCGAAGAGCGTCGATACGATGGCGAGGCATGTGCTCGCGACGACGTTCGGGTGCACGTTCTTGCCGACACACGCGGCGAGGAACGTCTTCGCAGGATCGAAGCCGGCCTTCTCGTACTCCTCGACGAAGGCGCCGAAACACGATTCGAGCTTTTGGCGTGCAGCCTCATGGAGTCGTTCGCGCTCTCCGCGAGCGTCGGGCAGCTCCGGCAGCGCTCGCCGGACCGGATCGTCAGGCGCGTAGCCGTCTTTGGTGAGGTTGGCCACCTGTCGGTCGAGGCTCTTTTGGGCCGAGCTTTCGGTGGCGAGCACACGCTTCCCGAAGCGCTCGAGCCCGTCGATTCGTCCCGTGCGTTCATAGACGACGCACCCGACCCGGACGACCTCGACGAACGCGCCTTCGTCCTCCTCGAGCTCATCCGGCTCTTGAACGAGGCGCTGCCACTCGGGCGGCTCGGACGTCATGGCGAAGAGCGTACCTCCAAGGCGAAGCCAAGGGCGACTCGGGGCCACCAAGGATCTCGACCCGACAGAGCGCTTTCGCAGTTGGAAGCCTCCACTCGCTGGGCTATAAGCGGGAATGAGTATGCGGACCGCTCTTTGCGTTGGGCTTCTGGGTCTGTTGGCGTGTGAGCAACCACCCGTCCAGGACACCGCGGACGCAACCGAAGCGCCGTTCGCGGAGGGTTCGCGCGACGCGCGTGCGGCGGTAGGGTTTCTGAACGACACAGCATCAGTGCAACCGCAGCTCAAGGCCGCCGGGCTCAATGCAACGATCTCGAAGCTCGTCATGGATCGTCGCAACGGCTCCGATGGAAAGCCTGGCACCCCGGATGACGAGCCGTTCGAGACATTGAGGGAGTTCGACGCGTTGAAGGGCGTGGGACCGGCGACGATCAAGAAGCTCGCGGCCCATGCGCTCGCGCGTGACTTCGGGAATGAACGCGGGATCTTCCACACCGTCTACTTCACCGAGGACCAGGCCGATCGCGTGCTGGCGCTCGTCAACACGGTGAGCTTCGCGACGCTCGACGCAGACACCAGCATCGACCGGCGCGCGCTCGAGAACATCGACAAGGCCAAGCCGATCGTCAGCATGGCAGAGCTTGCGTCGCTCTCGCGCGTCAAGGCCTCGGCATCGCGACTCTTGCGCGAGCATGCCGACAAGAAGCTCGGCCCAGCGTTCTGCTCGGAGGAGCAGAAGTGTGCCCCGGGCCTCTTCTGCACCGGCGGAGATGGCGCGCCGGGACACTGCGTCGAGACGGGCACCGACGGCGCAGGAGACATGTGTTCGGCCGAGGGGGTATGCGGCCCTGACCTCGCATGCGGCGGGCATTCGGAGTCCTTCGAAGGGATCTGCGTTTCTGCATGGATGCAGGGGGAGTTCGTCAACGAGGGTTCGGGCGGGATCCCGGACGGCCCCGACGGCGGCATCGGCGTGAGCGTGCAAGCGATCGGACTCGCCACCGTGCCGATGGACGCGGTCGTGCGCGTGATCATCGATCACTCACGGCCGGAGGATCTCGAGCTGACGCTCGAGAACCCGCAGGGAACCGTCGTTCCCGTCTGGGACCCCTCGATGGGGCCGCTGCCGACTGCGCCCGACGGGATCAAAGTCGGCGTGCCCGGTGATGAATCCGCCAATGGTCTCTGGACGCTGACCGCGTTCGATCGCGTGGAGGGCCAGACCGGTACGCTGTCGCTCTTCACGCTCGAGCTCATCTCGCGATTCGATTGAGCGTCCGGACAGGTTGCGAGACGAGCTGGGAAGCGGGTCACGGATGGAGCTTGGGAGAAACGAGGTGAACGACCACCTCTTCGAGCTTCCCGGCGACGCCGCGCACGCTGAAGTCGAGGGACTCGTCCGCCAGCGCCTTGCGCGCCGCGTCCTCGAAGCTCCACTTCGGCGTGTAGTCGACCTCCGACCAATAGCGATCGCTCTCGGGGAGAAGGTCTCCCTTGAAGCCGAGCACGAGCTCCCGCGCGAGCGAGAAGTCGGCGCGCGTGACGAGCTTCAGCCACCATGAGGAGAGCGACACGCTGAGGAATGGTACGGCCACGCCCGGCACGCGCCGTCCGCGGAGCGCGGCAATCGTCGAAAGGATCTGCCGACCACTCAGCGTGTCCGGGCCGGGGATGTCGTACCAAGCGCTCTTCGGCAGAGGGATGTCAAGCGCGCGAACGAGGGCGACCACCGCGTCATCGAGAGCGATCGGGCACGTGCGCGACGCCGTCCACGAGGGGAGGAGCATGGCGGGAAGCCGCAAAGCGAGATCACGCACGATCTGCCATGAGGCGCTTCCATTGCCGATGATCATCGAGGCGCGGAGCTCGATGGTAGAGACGCTTCCGCTGCGCAGCGCCTGACCCACGTCGAGCCGGCTCTGCAGGTGCTCCGACGGGGTCGACGCCGGAGCCACGCCGCCGAGATAGACGATGCGCTTCACGCCCGCACACGCTGCGAGCTCGGCGAGGTCTGCGGCGACACGCTGCTCGGTTGCCGCATAGTTGCGAGCACCGCCGCCCATCGCATGGACGAGAAAGTAAACGGCATCGATGCCCTCGAGCGCGCGCTTCAGGTCAGTGCGCTGTCTCACGTCGCAGGCGATCCACTCCACCCCGCGGGTGGCCCTCATGCGCGTGAGATCGCGGGTGGTGGCGCGAATCTCGTAGCCCTGCTCGAGGAGTGCTGGGATCAGCGACTTGCCGACGAACCCCGTCGCACCGGTGACCAGCACTTTTCGAAACTCGCTCATCATGAAACCCCGCTCGGCGCAGCCCGATAAACGCGATGAAATGCGGCATGGACGTCGAGCGGTGCGCCAACCATCTCGAGGTGCTCGTAGAGCGTTGCAAGGCCGAGGCCGAGGGTGAGGAACCCGGGGTGCAGCTTCGACCGCGTCTCTTTGCAGCGCTGGAACACCGCGTGGAAGCGCTGCTGGAACTCACGAAGGTCGAACGTCACCGCGCGAGCATCGCCGAACTGTGCACGAAGCTCGCGTTCGGCCTCGCCGAGCCCGAGCGCCTGCGCACCAGACGTGAAGCGAGCGGCGTCGTCCGTGTAGTACCCGGCGTAGAGATCTCGGCAGCCACTCCGGAAGTCGTCGCCCCACGTGGCGATGGCGGGCTCAGGCTTCCAGAGCCATCGGCCTTCGGACCGCTCGAACGCGGACGCCCGCAGATCGAGCAGCACCGGGCCGTCGCCGAGCACCTGATGGAAGTAGAGCGCAAGGAGATCGTCACCACGTGAGACGTCGAACGCAGGCTCTGTGGCTTTTGGCAGCGCAGCGACGATGGCGAACGGAAGCTGCGCGCGTTCAAGGCGCGCGCTGCGCTGCTCGCAAGCGTCGCGATAGGTCGAGGCGCTGAGGTACCGCGACGTGAGGCCGCGCAGCTCACCGAATAGCAGGCGGCCAGGGACCACGTCGAAGAAGGTCGGCGAGAGCAGGCCGAGCAGAGGCCCCCATTCGGTGTTCTTGACGACAGACCACAACATCCGGTGAAGGTAGGGCCGCCCGCGACCGCTGGCCAGGCTGCGAAGGTCGACGCGCGGCACCAGACGACGGCCCCTTTCGTGTGGGCCATCGGCGGCGTCGTGCGCCGCCGTCGACGTGCCGCCTGCGGATCGCGCGACGCGGTCACCCTCGCGGAGCAGCTCGCCGGCCTCGAGCCTGCCGGTCCGGTCGGCCCCCCGTCCCGCGTGATCCGTCTGGGTCCCGTCGAGCTGGCATGGGTCGGCGCGAGCGAGACCACCCTGAAGCTCGAGGACGTGCCCCACTTCATCGGCAAGTCGCCCTTCGTTGCGAACCCGCGCGCGCGGATCCAGGACGTCCGCGATGGCTTCGTGAAGTTGCTCGTGCACGCCGGGAGCGGCCGCGTTCTCGGCGCCCAGATCTTCGGCCCCGGCGCAGGCGAACGCATCGACGAGGTCGCGCTCGCGATCGCCCTCGGCGCTGCGGCAGAGGATCTCGCGCGGGTCGCTCGTGCGCCCGGCACCCTCTCCGAGGCGCTGGGCGAGGCCGCCCGCGCGGCCTGCGGTTGGCCGATGATGCTGCTGCGGTGAGGACCGCGCGTGGGCCGGGCTCCGAGAGTATCGGCGGGCTTCGAGTGGAAACGGTCCGGACGTATTGCCAATGAGCTCGATTCCGACCTCGCCTCGCGCAGTCGTGACACGGAAGCTTGCGAAATGGATCGAGCCGAGATCCTCTTTTTTGCTCCTGATCGGCGCGGAGGGGAGGCAAAGGGTGAAGGTTTCGTCGCCGACCACCACGGCCCGCCGAGCCCAAAGCGATTCGTGCTCCGACGCGGCCGCATCGGCGACCGGGGACAGTCCGCCATGGGATCGCGCCTTGGAGAAAGCCCCTTGCGCCGGACCCATCGGAGGCCCCGGAGCCTTCGAAGCCGCGCACGAGAGGACAACAGTCGAGGCCAGCACAAGGAGCGGCGCGCGCATGGGCGCTGACTACCACCGCACGGAGTCAACCGACGAGGCTGATGGCACAATCGTCCATGAAGGCGAGTTGGCTTCGGCGGGCGCGGGGCAGGGTCGGCCTCGCGCGCTGCGCGGCGCCTTGACGGCTCGACGTGGTCGCTGGATCCTCGGCTCTTGGCAACGATCTCCTGCAGGAGCACCCGGCGGTGAGGGACGCGATCCTCGCGTGGCTCGCATCGACGCTCTGAGGGGATCGCGCCGTCTCGTATGCTCCTCCGTCGGACCTTGCTCGGTGCACTGTCGTTCCTCGGGCTGTCGGCGGGGTGCATCGCGACGCGCGGACCAACGGTACCGCGCGGCGCGACTGCGCCGGACTTCTCGCTCCGCAGCCACGACGGCAGGCAGCTCACGCTCGACGCTCTCGTGGCGCAGGGGCCCGCCGTCCTCGTCTTCTATCGAGGCCACTGGTGAACGTTCTGCCGTGCCCAGCTCGGTGAGCT
>Ga0105046_10019703_pt1 | contig 10229 bp, 5 predicted proteins | sample MAT03_FD_78385 | JGI IMG/M metagenome (GOLD analysis project Ga0105046, IMG submission 78385) | Freshwater microbial communities from Lake Fryxell liftoff mats and glacier meltwater in Antarctica - MAT-03 (megahit assembly) | ecosystem: Environmental > Aquatic > Freshwater > Ice > Liftoff... | reverse complement strand
ACGATCGGAACGTTATTCTCGCTTTGACAAGCCACTACGCAGGCATTGCAGCCGAAGCATTTGTTCAAATCGATCGACATGCCCCATTGCGGGAGTTCGGGGTTTGCAGCACGAATCTTGTCGATCGGTTCTGTCCAAGGAGAACCATTTGGGCCAACGGGCGGAACGTGGGGACCCTTGTCAGACGCGAAGTACTCGTTCTTTTCCAACAGCGTGGACGTTCCTTCGCGGATCAACTGGAAGCTTCGTCGCTCGGTTTCATTCTTGCCGAGATCATCGATCGCCCAGTGATCTTGTGTCGTCGCCAGCGCGAACTCGGTGTAACGAGGTCGCGCTTCAACCGTTGCCGTAAGCATTGCGTCGCTTGACCTTAGCGGCGAAACATCCGTGCCAACCACGGGCACGTCTTCCGATGCCATACCGCCTACCATGCCCGCGCGTGTACGACCATAGCCGATCGCGACAGAAATGACGCCCGGTGCAACGCCTGGCATTTCGTAAACCGGCAATTCCAGCGTCACGTCTCCTTGTCGCAATGCCACCATCGAACCGTTCTGAACGGCAAGTGCCTTGGCAGTTCGAGGGCTCATCAGCGCCGCATTGTCCCAAGTCAACTTAGTCATTGACTGAGGCATTTCTTGCAACCAACCGTTGTTCGCAAATCGCCCGTCGTAGAGACCGTCAGCAGGCGTGAACAATATTTCGATGCTGTCTTGGTCAATGTCGTTGGTCGATACCGGAGCCCCCGTGGTCAAGGGACCGGCTGGTCCTTTGTAGGAGGCACCTTCCAAATTAATACCAAGGCCCTCTGCAAACCCATCATGAAGCAAGCTGCGCCATTCGCGTTCGCTAAGCGATTTCCCGGCTACTTTGTCCGCGGTTCGCCGAACAATGTCGCGTCCCTGAAGCTCGTCTTCGCCAAGCATCGCGGCCAGCAACTCGACCACCGATCGTCCGCCCAACAACGGTAAAATTTGCGGCTGGCAAATGCCATAAGAACCATCGCTGCTGATGCAGTCACCCCATGACTCTAGTGGATGAGCCAAGGGCAAAGACCAATCGCACTTGGCCGCCGTTTCGTCGTCATATTCGCCGAGATAAATCGTGTTTTCTATTCGTGAAATCGCATCCAGCAATTTCACGTCGCCGGGGGCCGTAAAGCCTGGATTGTCACCAAGAATCACAAGCGATTGGACCTTTCCACCGCTTGCAGAGGCCGCCAAATCCTTCAGCGAAACGGTGGTACCGATATCGCCGTCAACAAGCGGAAGGAAACGTTGCACTTTGCCAAGGGAACCGAGCTTGCCGTTAATTCGAACGCCTGCGGCGATCGCATCAGCACCGACAGCCGAGCCGACAATGATGACCCCAGCCTCGCCGGCGTCTTTCAACTCTCGGCAAGCCACGTCAAGGAAACGTTCGACGCGAGCTTGCGGTTCAAGCTCATCAAACGGAGTTTTGTCGTCTTCGGCAATTGCCGGTGCGGTACCAGCGATCAGTGCATCGATGCGTCGCTCGATCTCGGCGATCAGGGATGCCATCTGACTTGGACGCATTGCCAGACGAGTGTCCGCCGCAGCTCCTGTATTCGAGTAGCCGCCTTCGACGACATACAGCCGGCTCATCTCTTGATCGGGATCACGCGTCTTGAAAAACAACGAAGCGTTGCGAACGCTCGCAGTTTCACCGCACAGAAAATCAGACTGGATCGACAACACAACCTTGGCCTTGTCCAGCTCAAGGACCTGCGAACTGGAAACACCAACGGCGGCTTTCGTTGCCGACCGCATCGCATCGCCGTAAACGCCATCGAACAGGCAAAGCGTCATTTCCGGCATTTGCTCGCGCAGCGCCTTCAACATTCGCACAATCGATGGCGATTGGGTTGGTGGCATTAGGACCGCAAAAGACTTGCCTTTGTCGGCGGCAGCTGATTTCAACAAACCAGCAGCAAACGAATCAGCTTCAGCCCACTGCACCGCTTCGGTCTTTCCTCCTTTGCGACGCAGCACAACGCCGTCATCACCGCGGGCACGATCGGGATCATAGAGCCCCAGGATCGAAGCCTGAACATACGCGTCGGTCCCGCCGCCACTGGGATGCTTTGCATTTCCCTCGATCTTGACAGGGCGACCATCGACATTCGTCACCAACAAATTGTAAACACGTCCCGCAAGCTCGAAACTGCTTGAACGACCGTAGTTCTCACCGGGAATTCGGCCTTCGGGCCGAAGCACGAATGGCGCAATCGTTTCGGTCGGATAGCGACAACCGACAGCTCCAGCGACGGACATCGAAGCGCCCATCAACTGCAACCATCGCCGACGAGATACACCCTCAGGGTACTCCGACGCAGCGACCGGAAACTCGCGATGCAGGAACTGATTGAACTCTTTGCTCTCGTGTAACTCCGACAAACTTCGCCAGTAGCGATCGCGAGGCTTCGAGGATTTTTGAGTGTCAGCGGTAGAGGTTGAAGTCATAGCGTGCTAAAGGCATTATCGATAACGGTCAAAGCCGTGCCCTGTGGGACACGATCGACACCTCGCCTGAAGTGTCGACTCATCAAATCTCAATCAGAGGCAATCCATTCGCCAAACAAACCACTGGACAACTACCGGTGACAAACCGCGCAGTGTTCCTGCGGGTTGATATTCTTTTCTTCGATCAACTGCCTTGCCATCACGGCTTGGTCCGTTCCCTTGGGCGGTTCCCAATCCAACTTCGTAACAAACTCCGAAGGCCGGATGTGTGGCTCAGGATTGCGATGGCAATCGACGCACCAAGCCATCGACAACTGCTTAGCCTGGTAAACCACGTCCATCTGGTCGATTCGACCGTGACACGTGACGCAGCTAACTCCTGCGTGAACGTGAGCGGAGTGATTGAAGTAAACAAACTCGGGAAGGTTGTGAACTTTTTGCCACGCAACACTACGACCGGTTTCCCAGCTTTCATGGACCGGAGCGAGTTTCTTGCTGGTTTGGTGAACTGCTGCAAGAGCCGTAACGCCCTGAGTATTCGCCGGGCTGTGGCAGTTGATACACGTCGCCGTAGGGGGCACCGCCGCGTGAGCGGCATCAAAAACGGTATTGTGGCAGTAGCGACAGTCCATCTTTAGCTGTCCCGCGTGAATTGCGTGACTAAACGGAACAGGTTGAGTCGGTTGATACCCAATATTGAGTGTAACGGGGTCCGTTAGCAGGCCCCCCATCGCTCCGGCGTAGACTCCGCCGCCAGCCACGACCGCGCCAATCAGTAGCAGCAGTCGATTGATCCACCGTGGAAACAGAAAACGGTCCATATTTACCCGCGTTCGACGTGGTGACGAACTTTCAGTGCGTAGAAACTTGGTGGTCAGTAGCCACCGTTGGTTCTGTAGTATCGTGCCCAACGTCTACTCGATACAAGGCCATTGACGGGCAAGCGACATTGTGTCGCACTCCATTGAACGTGGGCGCAGACGATTGCTGTGGATCTGGGTAAAACGTGCCGTCTTTAGCCTTCGCCTTCATTGACTCTGATTTCTTGCTATGGCCGCTGCAAATATGTTCGGTGACCGTCTCGACAGTGTGATTCACAACTCAGGCTCTGTCGTTTGTGTCGGACTCGATCCGCGAGCTCAGCAATTGCCAACCGCGCTCCGGCCATCCGATCCTCGTGACTGGGGTGCGGTTGCCCTTGCTTACGAGCAGTTTTGTCGCGGCATCATCGATGCCGTGGCCAGTCATGTCGGAGTCGTCAAGCCACAAGCCGCGTTCTTCGAAGAACTGGGCCCCGCAGGAATGGTTTCACTGGGCAAGGTGGTCGAGCATGCCCGGTCGAAACAGCTTCTCGTCATCATGGACGGAAAGCGGAACGATATCGGCTCGACCGCCGAGGCCTACGCTCGCGCCTTTCTTGGTGACAAGTCTCCGTGGCATTGCGATGCGTTGACAGTCAGTCCCTACCTTGGTCGCGACAGCATCGACCCTTTCGTCACGCAATGCGATGCCTCAAATTCGGGCGTGTTCGTCTTGGTGAAGACGTCCAACCCCGGCGGCGGCTTTTTGCAGGATCGCGTTTGCGGCTCAGACCCGATCTATCGACATGTGGCGAACCTGGTAACGGAGCTGAATCAAACTCGCATCGGCTCCTCGGGCTACGGAGCGGTTGGTGCGGTTGTCGGCGCGACTTACCCGGAGCAATTGAAAGAGCTTCGCGAGGCAATGTCCACCAGTCCCATCCTGATCCCCGGATTCGGGGCCCAAGGCGGCGCGGCTGATAGCGTCGCACCTGGGTTTGATAGAAACGGGCGTGGGGCCATCGTGAACAGCTCTCGCCATATCCTGTTTGCTTACGAGCGGCCCGAATTTCGCGAGAGATTCGGAGTCAAACGTTGGCAGGAAGCCGCAGAAGCGGCAACGATTGAGATGAACCAACAGCTTAACGCTGTTCGGTCCATCCAGGCATAGTCATTGGCTATTGAAGCTCGTCCACCAGCGGAGCCGCAGCAGCAGGTGAGGGTACCGCGGCGGGGCCACCAGCCGCAGCAGGCACGATCGCGGGAGCCGCGGAAACCGGCGAAGCCATCGCGGGCGCAGGTGGCGAAAACGCAGCTGCGCCAGACGCAACGGGACCCGGCGTAATAGGGGCCATTCCGATCGGCGGTGCAGCAAGTGGATCAAGTAGGTTTGCTGCCGGTACTGCGACCGCATTCGGATCGGCTTCGGTGCTTTGTCCCGCCAATGCCCGCAGTACTTCAAGCTGAGCCTGCAGCTCGGTAACGTACTTGACTCGATCGTCAAGCGTATCCGCATTGATCGCCGTCACTACTTCGTTGACCGTCGTTAGCCATTTTTCGAAAGCGGCTTTGTCTGGTTCGGTTGCGATACCGAGCAAACCAGTGGGTTTTACGGGTGTTCCTGGCACTGGCGATCCGGCGACGCCCAACTGCAATTGCTGCAAAACCTGGTTGATCCGTCTTCGGGAGGTGATCACTTCAAGAGGTTGTGGCTTTGCCACAGGAACCGCTGCAGAACCATAGCCATATCCGTCCATCATTCCGCTGTAATCTCCCTCCATACCCGACATGCCCTCCATTCCTGAATAGTCAGACTGTCCTGACATGCTTCCTCCATAACCTCCGTCCATTCCCATATCGTAACCTCCTTGTTGACCATTGCCTCCCATCGCTGCCTGGGCTGTGTCATCGGTTGGCATCGCGGGCTGGTCACGAACGGCGAGCGGAGCCACGAGGTTTTCGATCCGCTTAAGTTCCGCTTCGATGGTGTCGGCAGCCCTCGCCGCCCAGGTCTGCAATACCACCGGCAGCTTTTCCACCGACTGCTTGCCTGGCTGGATCGTAGCAATTTTCGAGGCCGCGTAAGCCGCGATCAAGTTTGGTTTCTCCTTTGCAACACTCAACGCGACGAGCGTTTTCGTTGTATCTGCGGATGCATTTGGATCGGCAAGGACACCGAGAATGTCGATCGCATACCGTTGCATAAATGCGTGAGCCTCAGGCGACCGCCCAGCAGGCGATTCACTGGTCGCGAGCTGCATCATCAACTTGGTCACTCCAGCCCGATACTCCGGTGCCTTGACGGCACCCAGACTCACATGGCGAGCAATTCCTTGTAGCGCCGCAGCGCGAACGCCATCGGGAAATTGTGATTTGGAATACAGCGAGACAAGCGGCTTGAACGCGGCCGCAGCCGGTACTGGGGGAAGCCTGTTTTTTGGATCTTCAACCGAATCATCCATTAACGCGAGTAGCAAGGTTGCGTTGATTCTCGCTGCGGGATGGTATTCTGCAGGGGCGATGGTTGACGCGATCGTAATGATGCTTTGACGAATGATTGCGGCTGCTGGTGATCCAGCCTTGGAGGCGCGATCCAAGTCATCCAGCAAGCCCTGAGTCAAGGTTCCGATTTCACCGATGAACGTTGCGTCCTTGAACTTTCCAGGCACATATCGCGAGTAATAAGCGTTGAAAGCGCCGTACTTGTCCCATGCATTCGATAAATCTCGCTTGCCTACGCCTTCCTTGCGAGCCTGTTCCATCGCAGTAATTGCAGGTTTTGTAAGCAGGGCGGCTTCCATTGGTTCACTTTTGAATCTGCCGGGGGCGGCAGCCGCGACTGGAGCTGCCGTAGGCGCTTGGCCAAAGACGTTACTTCCCCAGAAGAGCAGGGTGGCAACAACAAGCAGCATAAAACCCCACCGCGCAAGACTTCTCTGATGAATCGCGAGATTGAAGGTCGCTGCCGTTGCTCGTGGTGAATGAAGGTTTCGCAAAGCAGCGTTCCGGAGGGATCGTTGTGCAGAGTTGCGGCGATGCGAGGCGCGATGTGTCACAATCGATCCAGTTCACGTGAGAGAAAAGAGACGGTCAAGTCAGTCGTGCGAATTCTGCAGTCGCCTCCGCCGTCGGAACAGAAAACCCATGAACTCATTATTCACGACCGCAGGTGTCGGCGTCAAACTGATTCTCAATTTATGCAAAAGTTTTCCGTGTTCGGTCCTGACATTTGGCTACGTACTGGCGTCGCGGCGGCGACGCACAAACCGTGTCCTCAGATAATCCAGCATGATCCATTGAATCACTACAAGAACTACCGGTCCCGCCAAAACGACGAACTGAGAGAACCGTTCGTCCCGCAAAAACGGGAATCCACCGGACGAAACCGCATTCAGGCCTGCCAAAACGACTCCGCCGTTAAGAAATAGAAGAAAGCCGGTCAATAAGGCCGAACTGACGGCTGCCAAGCAACCGATCGCCTGGCCTTCGCGTCTGGATTCGTTTTCCAAGGTTAAACCAATGGCAAAAGTTGACTGAACAAGACCGAGAAAAACAGACCGCTGATTGCCAATATTACCAGTGCGGGCGTCCAGCTCTTCAGGGCTTCACTTTCCGTCAGGCCACTCATTTTGGCAAACACCCAGAACCCGCTGTCGTTCATCCAGCTTCCAAACAGCGAGCCGCTACCGACAGCTGTCGCGAGGTAAACCAAATGAAAATTCGGTGGCGAGTTGGCAACAATCGCTGCCATCATCGATGACGCAATAATCATCGCGACGGTGCTTGAACCCTGGGCAATCTTCAATACCGCCGATATCCCAAACGCGAGCAACAACAGCGAAATTCCGCCGCTGCCCTTGCTGTCCGCGAAGAGTGATTCAATTGCCGGGCCAATGTTTGCCGCTTGCAGCATGGCACCGAACGCGCCGCCCGCTGCCGTGATCAAGATAATCACGCCGCCGCTCATCAAGGATTCTTCAACGTCATTGCCAAGCTGGGTGAATGAAAGTCCACGCACTTGCTTCACCGTCGCCATCGCCACTAGCGCCGCAATCAACAACGCAAAATTTGGATTGCTCCACAATGACCAAGCGTCCGAAAACTTTCGCGCCGGCGTGTCCCACTCATGCTTCGCAATCACGTTGGGCATCGAGTTTTCCAGGATCAGACGATTCATTCGGCGACGGTCAACAGGCTTGATTCGAGTTTGATTGCTCGCCAGCAACGCGTTTGCCGTTCCAGACAAGGAAACTCCGAGGAACGCGTCTTTGTCGAAAAGCTTCGGATCGTTGATCAGCGCATTGAGCGAATCAACGATCGCGGTTTTTTGTTCGTCAGACTTTGCTTCGACCTGAAGCCGGCTCCGATCTTCATCGCTCAGTTTGGTACTTGCAATGATTCTCGCAACTGAAGGTTTTTGTTCGGTGTTTGCAAACGTCGCCGCGAGTGCTGCATAGTCCGTTACATCGGTGATCGCAAACTTCGCGCGGTCTTCGTTATCCGCACGGGTCATCGCCAACGTGCCCGCGCCGATCAATATTACCGGAAGCATCACCGGCATCAGCGAGACAATCAACGACGGCAATTTGTCGTCGGGTACGGGGGTTTGCTTGTCGTCGTTCGGACCCAGAGAACGCATCTCGATGGGCATTTTGTTGTCGATGTAAACCGCAAACATCAATCCGATTATGGCTGACGGGAACGCAACCAACGTTCCGATCATCATCATCATTCCTACATCAACCCCAAGATTCGCGCTGACCAAAAGCGGCCCAGGCGTCGGCGGCACCAGTGTATGCGTGATTGCTCCACCGGTTGCGATCGCGGTCACATACCGTAGATAGTGCTTGCCCGTTCGCCGGTACAAGCTGCGAGCCAGTGGCACAAGAAGATAAAAAACGGTGTCAAAGAAAACCGGTATCGAAAGCAAAAAACCGCTTAGCATCAGCCCCGCAGACGCCTTCTTTTCCCCGGTGATCCCCACAGCCCAGCGAACGATTTTGTCGGCCGCACCGCTATCCAACATGCATTTGCCAATGATCGACGCCATCGCGATCACGATCCCGATTCCACCGGCGGACTTGCCGAACTCCGTCGCAACCGCTTCGAGTCGCGAGCCTGCGTTTCCGCCAACCATCATGCTGACAACGATGGCCGAAATGACCATCGCCAAAAAAGCGTTCATCTTCAACAAGATGATCAGCCCCAAAACCGACAGGATGCCGACGGCGAGGGTGAAAAATGGCCAAAACAATGGGGTGGTTTCGGCGATCAGAAAAAACGGCATGGTTTAGGAGGATGAGAGTGAAACGGGAAGGGTTCGTGGCGCGGCTCCCCAGCATAACAACGATTGAAAAAAGAAAAGCCGAATCCGAGCGATGGCGATCGAACTCTTCGCGAAATCAATGGATTTTCGTCCGCCATGGGTTGTCTTGCTGCGGCTACCTCGATTGGCACCTTATCGGTACGATTCACCGACTCAATTTCGTTTCACCAGCCTCCCCTTCTCGACTTGCATTTTTCATGTCCGAATTTCGAATCGAACACGACTCGATGGGCGATGTTCGCGTCCCCTCCAAGGCCTACTACAGCGCGCAAACGCAGCGCGCCGTCGAGAATTTCCCAATCTCTGGCTGGCGATTGCCTCCGTCGCTCATTCGTGCAATGGGCCTGGTGAAATATGCCTGTGGGACAGCCAACGATGACCTCGGCAAACTGACCGGCACCGGAAAAAATCCGCTGACCAGGACGCAGGTCGACGCGATGCTTCAAGCGGCGGACGAAGTTGCCGCCGGGCAGCTTGCCGATCAATTTCCGATCGATGTGTTTCAAACCGGATCGGGCACAAGCAGCAACATGAACGTCAACGAAGTGATCAGTAATCGAGCCATCGAAATGCTCGGTGGGGATCGCTACGCCGACAATAAACCGATCCACCCCAACGATCACGTCAACATGGGGCAAAGTACAAACGACACGTTCCCGACCGCGATTCACGTCGCCGTTGCGATGGAGATCCAGTCACGTTTGATTCCGGCTTTGAAGAGTCTGCATGAATCGCTTGCCACCAAGGCGAAGCAGTGGGACAAGGTCATCAAGATCGGTCGAACCCATTTGATGGACGCCACTCCGCTTCGTCTGGGCCAAGAATTTGGTGGCTTTGCGCGACAGATCGAACTCTCGATCAAACGCGCCGAAGCGGCACGAGATGCGGTCCTTGAATTACCCGTCGGCGGCACGGCCGTTGGCAGCGGCATCAACACCGATCCTGAGTTCGGGTTTCGTGTCGCAGCTATTTTAGCGAATCGTACCGGTATCCCATTTATCGAAGCGGTCAACCATTTCGAAGCCAATGCTCAACGTGACGGATTGGTCGATTCACACGGAAGCTTGAAGTGCATCGCACAAACCTTGTTCGGGATCGCGAACAGCATCCGTTGGCTCGGCAGCGGACCGCGTTGTGGATTCTTCGAAGTTATTTTGCCCGATCGACAACCGGGTAGTTCGATCATGCCAGGCAAGGTGAATCCCGTCATGTGTGAATCGATGATGCAGCTTTGCGCTCGAGTGATCGGCAACGACTCGTGCATGACCATGTCCGGTGCAACCGGTGGTAATTTTCAGCTCAATATCATGATGCCCGTCATGGGGCACACGGCGCTGGAGTCGATCGAATTGATGTCCGCCGGGGCGATCGCGTTCATCGAGTTCTGCGTATCCGGCCTGGAAGCCAACGAAGAGGCATGCGAAGCATCGGTCGAGCAAAGCCTCGCGATGTCGACAAGCTTAAATCCGTTGATCGGCTACGAGCAAGCAGCGAAGTTGGTGAAAGAAGCATTCGCCAGCGGAAAGACGATTCGCGACCTGGCGAAGGAAAAAAATATCCTGGATGAGAAAACACTCACCGCAGCCCTTGATCCCTTTAAAATGACTGAGCCACAGCGTT
>Ga0105046_10019702_pt1 | contig 10229 bp, 9 predicted proteins | sample MAT03_FD_78385 | JGI IMG/M metagenome (GOLD analysis project Ga0105046, IMG submission 78385) | Freshwater microbial communities from Lake Fryxell liftoff mats and glacier meltwater in Antarctica - MAT-03 (megahit assembly) | ecosystem: Environmental > Aquatic > Freshwater > Ice > Liftoff... | reverse complement strand
TCGCCATTCACAGTGACGGCTCGCCCGGCAGCGGGCTGACCGATGCGGGTGCCGAGGCGCTGCTCGGTCTGCCCGAACTGGAATCGCTCGACGCCCGGTATTCGAGTTTGACCGCCGCCGGGTTGAGGACGTTGACGGGTTTGAAGCGACTGACCAAACTGAGACTGTCCGGCGACGGGGTGACGGACGCCGGCGTCGCCGATCTGATCGCGGGAATGCCGCAATTGACCGTCCTCGATTTGGGGTACGCGAAGTTGACGGACGCCGCCACGAAAGGGCTGGACGGACTCAAGAACTTGACCGACCTCAACCTCAAACAGACGGCCGTCGCGGATGCGACCCTTGCGCGGCTGGCCAAACTCAAGAAACTGACCCGACTCGACCTGAGTTACACGAAAATGACGGACGCCGGGATGCCGTCGCTGCGCGGGCTGATCCACCTCGCGCATCTCGACATTCGGGCGACGCGTATCAGCGATGACGGTTTGAAGGAACTCGTGAACCTGAAGCGACTTTCATGGCTGAACTTGATGCAAACGGATGTATCGGACGCCGGGTTGGCGCACGTGGCGAAGTGGACCGGGCTGACACGCCTCCATCTGACCGTCAACTTACGGAGCCGCTTGACGAAAGAGGCCGTGGACCTGTTGCGGACGAAATTGCCCAAGTGTGACATTGTTGCGGTCCCATGAGGGGCAAGGGACGACCTGGATTCCGGAGGATATTCGAGATACCACCATCCCGCCACCCGATCCGGTGCCGCATGAACGCCGTCCGCCTGCTGTTCGTGATCGCGTGCGCCGCCCCACTTGCCGCCGCGCCAGTGCCGAAGGACTTCGACCGGCCACCGACCGCCGCGCAACTCCGGGCCGCGAAGGAGGCGTTTGAAAAGTTCGGTGGCCGGCACACCACACACACCGACGAACGCGGCCGGCTGCGGCATCGGTTCACCCTCCACCGAAGCCCGACGGACGCCGATCTCGCCGCCCTTCCACGGCCGTCGTTCCGGTACGATTTATACCTGGACGCCATCAACCTTTCCGACGCGGGGATGGCGGCGTTCGCCGGGAGCAAGCGGCTCGAATCGCTCACCCTCACCCGCCTCAAGCACATTGATGACGGGTTGAAGCACTTGGCCAAATGGGAGGGGTTGACTGAACTGTCGTTGACGAGCAGTTACCTAACCGTCGCCGGGGTCCGGCACGTCGGCCGGTTGAAAAACCTCACCCGATTGGAGTTGAGCGGGAGCGCGATCACCGACGAATGCGTGGCCGAGTTGGTCCAGTTGGGCCAACTGACCCACCTCGACTTGAACAAAACGAACGTGACCGACGACGGGTTGAAGCATTTGAAGGCGTTCCCGAAACTGCGTTCGCTCGACCTGAGCCTCAACCCGAAGGACACTCGCGGCAAGGGCGTGACCGACGACGGGTTGAAGGAACTGCTCGCGCTGCCCGAACTCCGCTCGCTGAACCTCCGGTACACGAACATCACGGACGCCGGGCTGAAGACACTGGCGAAATGTCGGAAGCTCGTGGAGTTGGACCTGTTCAGCATTAGCACGACCGACGCCGGAGTGCGTGACTTGCTCGCCGGAAAGCCGGGGCTGACCAAGCTGAATTTGGGCCGGGTGAAACTGACCGACGCCGGTACGGTGGGGCTGGAAAAACTGGAACACCTCACCACGCTTTGCCCGTCGCACACGGAGATCGGGGAGGCCACGCTCGCACGGGTCGGGAAGCTGAAGCGGTTGGTCGAACTCAACCTGTACTACGCGGAGAAGGTCACGGACGCCGGGGCGAAATCCCTTCGCGGGCTGAGCCGACTGGAGTCCTTGAACCTCGGCGAGACGGCGATCACCGACGCGGCGCTGGCGGACGTGGCGAAACTGAAAGTCCTTAAACGATTAGGGCTGTCGCGGGCGGTCGGGCCAATCAAAGTGACGGACGCGGGCGAGGACGCACTTCGGAAAGCGCGGCCGGATGTGGCGATTCACCGCGACTACTGACCGCACGATTTTCGCCCGCGCTGTTGCCGGGCGGCCGAACGGCGGCTATCCTTCCTGGTACTCCGACGTGCCGCACGCGGAGCGGTGAGTATCTTATCCAGAGTGGCTGAGGGTCAGGCCCGAAGACGCCACAGCAACCGGTCGGAAGCCGAATCGCCCGATTCGACCCCGACGCTGGTGCTAACTCCTGCCCGATTCCTCCGGACTTTCCGGCGCGTCGGGGCAGATAAGATACTGGGCAGGATTGGCACGCACTCATTCCGCCGTCCCGCCCGTATTCTTATCTCACCACCCCCGTTCTCGGACGGGTTTCTGGATAACCCCCACTCACCTTGCCCCGATGCGGTTCCCCGCCATCCCGGACAAGGGTGTCTCGTGCCCGACTTCTCCACCGGTCTGAAATGCCGCCTGTGCGGCAAAATGTACGGCAAGCAGCCGACCAACTTCTGCCCGGACGACTTCGGGCCGCTGGAGGTGGTGTACGACTACGACGCCATCCGCCCGGCCATCAGTCGCGCCGTCATCACCGCCCGCCCCCGCAACATGTGGCGATACCGCGAGTTGCTGCCGCTGGAAGGCGAGCCGACCGTCGGCCCGCAGGTCGGTGGAACCCCGCTCATCCGCGCCCGCCGATTAGCCGAAGAGTTGGGGGTGAAAACCCTCTGGATCAAGAACGACGCGGTCAACTTCCCGACGCTCAGCTTCAAGGACCGCGTGGTCAGCGTGGCCCTGAGCAAGGCCCGCGAGTTCGGCTACACCACCGTCGGTTGCGCCAGCACCGGCAACCTGGCCAACAGCGTCGCGGCGAACGCAGCGCAAGCCGGGTTGGAAGCGTACATCTTCGTCCCGGCCGACCTGGAACGCGCGAAAATCCTCGGCACCAGCGTCTTCGGAGCGAACGTCATCGGCGTGAACGGCACTTACGACGAGGTGAACCGCCTCTGCACCAAGGTGGCGTTCAAGTACAACTGGGGCTTCGTCAACATCAACCTGCGGCCGTTCTACGCCGAAGGGTCGAAGACAATGGGCTTCGAGATCGCCGAAGACCTCGGCTGGCGGTTCCCGCAACACGTCGTCTGCCCGATGGCCGGCGGGGCGCTCATCGGCAAGATTCACAAGGCGTTCACCGAGATGCACACGGTCGGGCTAGTGGATACGCCCGTCACCACCAAGATGCACGGCGCGCAGGCGGCCGGCTGCAACCCCATCTCCGACTGCGTGAAGGCCGACCGCGAGCGGCACAAGCCGATCCGCAAGCCGAACACCATCTGCAAGAGTCTGGCCATCGGCGACCCGGCCGACGGCATCTTCGCGGCGAAGTTGATCCGCGCGACCGGCGGCTGGGCCGAGGACGTGACGGACGAGGAGATCGTCGAGGGGATGCTGCAACTGGCCCGTACGGAAGGGGTGTTCGCCGAGACCGCGGGCGGCACGACGCTGGCGGTGGCGAAGAAGCTCATCGCGCAAGGCCGCATCCCGCGCGACGAGGAAATCGTCCTCTGCATCACCGGCAATGGCTTGAAAACGCAGGACTGCGTCGGCGAGGCCATCGAGTGGCCGGCCACCATCAAGCCGGCCATTGAAGAGTTCGACGCGCTGTACGCCGACATCCCGGTTCACCCGGCGCTGGTGCCGGCGTGAGCGACCGCCACCTGGCCGACCGCGCGCTGCCGGTGCTGGTGGTGCTGGCCGCCGCAATCGGCGTCGTCCTCACCGCCGCAACGGTGCCGTACTTCAGTTACGATGAAGGCGTGTACTTCCACATGGCGGCGGAGTGGGCACGAGGGCGGGAGCCGTACTCGGACTTCTTCGTGCCGCAGCCGCCCGGAATACTTTGCCTCGGCTGGACGGCGGAAAAGTTGAATGTTGGCATCGGTGGGGTGCGGGCCGTGTCCGTGTTGTGTGGGTTGCTGATCCTGTATCAGACGTACCGCCTCGGACGGCGTATCTCCGCTCCGGTCGGCTGGGCGGCGGCGGGGTTCCTGGCGAGTACCGCCGAATGGACTTATACGAGCATTGAAGCCGCCACCCAAGCGCCGACGGCGGTGGTACTACTGTTGGCGGTGGAGTTGATGTTAGCGAAGCGGCTGTTGTGGGCGGGTGTAATAATTGGATTGGCAACCGTGTTCCGCATTCAAGCATTGACGCTGTTGCCAGGGTTGGGATTGGCGGTGTTGATCCAAAGTGGTTGGCGTGCCGCCTTCATCGGGAATTTAAAACTGGCGGCGGCGGTGCTGGTGGCCGGCGCGATTCACGGGCTACTGTCGCTGACGGTGGCGGGCTATTGGGACGGCGTTTTCGGCTTCCAGTTCGACCGCCCGCGAATGCCGTGGGGTTTGCGGTCGGAGGTGCTGACCGAGACCTTCGCGCAGCCGGCGGCGGTGTTCGGATTGCTCGCGGCAATCGCGGTGACGCTGCGAAAAGGCGTGCTGCGAGCGGTGGGTATCGTCGCGTTGGTGACGACGGCGGCAACGGCCTTTGCCGGGAATTCGCTGTTCCGGACGTACTTCATCGCGGTGCTGCCGCTGCTGGCGGCGTGCGGGGCGGCGGTGGTGAATGACATCCTCGCGCGGTCCCAGTACCCGCCGCGCGCTTGGGCCGTGGTGGCCGTGCTGACGGTGGCGAGCGGCATCGGGGCCATTCGGCTTCATGCCGAGGTGGACCGCAAACGGGAATCGCACCGGCGGTTCCTCGACGACATCCGCGCGACGCCCGCCGAGGTGTGGCTGACCACCGACGGCCGGTTGCTTGAGATCACCGGCAAGCGGATGGTGCCCGACTTCCTGGCCACCGACCCCGGCGGGTTGTTCGTCCGCGACCCGGTGCGGTTCCAGGCGTGGTTCCGCGAGATGCTGCCGAAGGCCGACGCCGTGGCGGTGACGGACTTACTGGCGGCCGTTGCCGACCCCCACACCGCGCGGGCCATCTTGAATTGCGGCAAGCCGCTGGTGTTCGAGAGCGACAGCCATCAACTTCTCAAGAGGTAACGACGATGCCCGTGACGTTCAAGATCGACAACGAGATGCGGCAATTCACCGACGGCGTCGGCACGGTGCCGGTGTCCGGCGGGACGGTGGCGGCGGCGGTCGGCGACCTGGCTGCGCAATACCCGAAGCTGCAATCCCGTCTGTATAATGCGGCCGGTAAGCTGAACCCGTTCGTCATGGTGCTGGTGAACGACGAGGACGTGCGGACCTTCGACGACGAGTGGGAAACGGCGGTGAAAGAGACGGACGTACTGGAACTGCTCCCGCCCACCTCCGGCGGCTGAGTTAGCGGAGTGAAGCAATCAATCCGGAACACGGATGAAGAGGATGAATGGCAGGATCAAAGCCGGGATCAATCCAAGAAAATATTGTCATTCTTTCCGATCCTCTTCATCCCTGGTTTCATCCTCTTCATCCGTGTTCCTCTTTTTGAACGGTGACGCTCATGCCCGACGAAGTTGATGATGACGACCTGCCGCCGGAGTCCGAGACGCCCGACGGGGCGGCGGTGTTCCCCGAAATCCCGGCCGAGTTGGGCGTTCACCCGCTGCTGTTAGCCGTGCTGCACGCTTACGTCTTCCTCGAAGGGTCGGAAAAAGAAGTACTGAACGGGGCCGTCGCCGAGGAGGCGATGAACTATCTGGCGCAGTACCTCCAGCGGCTGACCGGCCCGGACCTGCAGCGGGCGAAGGAGGACTTCGCCACCCTCGTCGCGTTCGCCAAGTCCGAGGACTGGCCCAAGCAGCAGGTGCGGTTCCTGCAAGAGTTCCTGAAGGAAAACCAGATCGGCGAGTGAAGGGTTCTTCTTGGCGAGCGGGGGGCGTCAGCCCCCTGTTTCATTGCCGGAAGCCGGACAACAGGGGCTGACGCCCGCCGCTCGCCTAACACATCGGATACCACCATGAGCGACATTCCCTCGCTGTCTTCCCTGGACCGCTACTCCCGGCAGATGCGCGTCCCCGGCATCGGCAAGGCCGGGCAGGAACGCATCATGGCCAGCCGCGTGACCCTGTGCGGCGTCGGCGCGCTCGGCACCGTGCTGGCGAACACCCTCGTTCGCGCCGGCGTCGGCTTCGTGCGGGTGGTGGACCGCGACTTCGTCGAACCCAGTAACCTGCAACGACAGGTGCTGTTCGACGAAGCCGACGTAACCAGCAACATGCCGAAGGCCGAAGCAGCGGCGGTGAAGTTGCGGCAGATCAATAGCACGGTCACCGTCGAACCGGTGGTGGCGAACATCGACCGCACCAACATTGAGGATTTGAGTAAAGATGCCGACTTGCTACTCGACGGGTCCGACAACTTCGAGTTGCGCTACCTGATTAATGACGTGGCTATCAAACATAACAAACCGTGGGTTTATGGTGGGGCGGTCGGGTGCGAGGGAATGAGCATGACCATCGTACCGGGCGAGACGCCGTGCCTACGGTGCGTGTTCGAGCGCGGCCCGGCCCCCGGCGACGTGGGCACCTGCGAGACGGCCGGCGTGCTGGCCCCCATCGTCAGCATCGTGGCCAGCTTCCAGGCGGCGGAAGCCTTGAAAATACTGGCCGGTAAGACGGACGCCATCAACCGCGACCTGTTCGCCATCAACCTGTGGGACAACACCAACCGGCGGGTGAAGGTGGCCAAGCTCGCCGGGCGGAAGGGACAATGTCCGTGTTGCGCGAAGCGCGTCTTCGAGTGGCTGGACGGTGCGCACGGCACCCAGACGACCAGCCTGTGCGGGCGGAACGCGGTGCAAGTCACCCCGCGCGGCGGCACCAAGTTGGACTTCGCGGATCTGAAGCGGCAACTGGAGCCGTCCGGCACCGTCACGGCCAACCGCTTCCTGTTGAAGTTCAATGTCGTCGATTCCGGTGATGGCTATGAGTTCACTATCTTCCCGGACGGCCGCGCCATTATTAAAGGCACCGACGACACCGACCGCGCGCGGGTGCTGTACGCCAAGTACGTCGGGCATTGAACCGCGCGGGTAGAATACCGGGAATCGCACTCACGGAGGTTCCGCCATGCCGACCGCCACCCTACGCCGACCGAAGCGAGCGCCCGCCGCCGCCGCGCCGGATCGTCCGCCGCCACTGTCGCCGGACTCGCTTCACCGATTCACCCTCGCCGAATATCAGCGGATGATCGACATCGGCGTCCTCGGTGAGAAGGATCGCTGCCACCTCATCAACGGGGTCATCCGGAAAAAAATGCCGCAGAACACCCCGCACCTGAGCACGGGTGCCAAGCTCGCGAAGCGACTTCAGAGGATGCTGCCGGACGATTTCTTGCTCCTAACCGATAAGCCGGTTCAATTCCCCAACTCCGAGAGCGAACCGGAGCCGGACTTCTTCGTCACCGCCGGGCCGGATACCCGATTCGACCGTGTGAAGCCGGTGGCCGCCGACGTGCTACTCGTCATCGAAGTGTCCGACACCAGCTTGGCGTCGGATCGCGGGGAGATGCTGGGAATTTACGCCGGCGGCAAGATCGCCGAGTATTGTATCGTAAATCTCGTTGATAACATCGTGGAGGTGTATACCAAGCCGCGCGGCGGGCGGACGCCGACGTACCGCGCCCGTACGGACTACGCCGTTGGCGAATCCGTGCCGGTCGTGTTGGGCGGCGCACAACTGGGAAGCATCGCCGTCGCCGACATCCTGCCCGGAGGGAACTGAGTTATGGCCACCGCGCTCGCCCCGAATGGGGCCTCAGCCGTCACGCTGCCGGGTACGAACCTGTTCCGCGTGTCGGTCGCCAAGTACCTCCAGATGTGCGAACTCGGCACCCTGACCGAGTCCGACAAGGTGGAACTGATCGACGGCATCCTGGTGAAGAAGATGTCCCGCAACGCCCCCCACGACTCCGCCATCAGCAACCTGCAACTGCTGCTCATCCTGCTATTTCAGAACCGGTGGGTCGTTCGCCCCCAGTGCGCCTTGATCTTGCCGATTAGCGTGCCGGAACCGGACCTCGCGGTCGTCACCGGCCCGGCCGGGCGGTACGCCCGGGCGCACCCCAGGCCGGCCGATTGCGAGTTGGTGGTGGAAGTGGCGGAGAGTTCCCTGGCTTACGACCGAGGGTTGAAGTTGCAAGCCTACGCCCGCGCCGCGTTGCCGGAATACTGGATCGTCAACCTCATTGATGGCATCATTGAAGTGTATACCGACCCGCGCAGCCGCGGCCGAAACCCGACGTACCGCGCCCGCACCGATTACGCCGCCGGCGAGTCCGTGCCCGTCGTGCTGGGTGGCAAGTTGGTGGGCACCCTCCCCGTTTCCGAGATCATCCTGTGATTTACCTGGATAACGCCGCGACCAGCTTCCCGAAGCCGGAGGCCGTTTATGTGGCGATGGACCGGTTCGCCCGCACCACCCTGGCCAATCCCGGCCGCGCCGGGCACCGCATGGCGCTGGCGTCCGAACACGCCCTGGCCGACGCCCGCCACCGGCTCAACCGCTTCTTCGCCGGCCGCGACCCGAACCGCTTCATCTTCACGTTGAACGGCACCGACGCATTGAACATCGCCATGAAGGGCGTGTTGAATGCCGGCGATCATGTCATCACCACCGACCTGGAACATAACAGCGTCAGCCGGCCGCTGGTCGCGCTGGCCGAGGCCGGCGTCATCACCCTCACGCGGGTGGCGGCCGACGCGGGCGGCACCGTCGATCCGGACGCCATTCGCGCCGCCTTCACCCCCGCGACGCGGATGGTCGTCGTCACCCACGCCAGCAACGTCCTCGGCACCGTGCAGCCGGTCGCGGACATCGGCCGCATCTGCCGCGAGCGGGACGTTCTGCTGCTGGTGGACGCCGCGCAGACGGCCGGGGTCGTGCCCATCGACGTGCAGGCGATGAACATCGATCTGCTGGCCTTCCCCGGTCACAAGTGCCTGTTCGGGCCGACCGGCACGGGGGGGCTGTACGTCGGCCCCCGCGCGAAAGTGCGGCCGTGGCGGGAGGGCGGCACCGGCGGCAACTCGACCGACCCGACGCAACCGACCGACTACCCGCACTACCTCGAAGGCGGCACGCCGAACGTGCTGGGCGTGGTCGGGCTGGTGGCCGGCCTGGACTTCGTGGAGGAGCGCGGCCCGGACGCCCTCCGCACGCATGAAGTGGAATTATGTGACCTATTGAGAGACGAGCTGGAGAACGCCGGGCCGTTCCAGTTCTTCGGCCACCGCGACCCGGCCCGGCGGGTCGGCACCATCAGCTTCCGCAGCGAAGTCATCCCCGCGCCGGACCTGGGGGCCATCCTGGACGACGACTCATTCGTCATCGCCGTCCGCCCCGGCTTGCACTGCGCGCCCTACGTCCACAGGGCGATTCACACCTTCCCCGACGGCACCGTCCGGGTCTCGCCGGGGCCGTTCAGCACCGCCGACGAGGTCCGCCAACTGGTGGACGCGGTGAAGGCCGCCCACGAGGGGATGTAGACGAGGGGTGTCGCCAACCTTTACTGGCCTACCCAGACCGCGCGGGCGTCGGATACAACACCCCTTTCCGCCCCTCCCCGGCTGCGTCCCATGACCGCCCGATTCACGGTTCTCGCCAGCGGCAGTTCCGGCAACGCGAACCTGCTCGAAACGCCCGGCTTCGGCCTGCTCATCGACTGCGGGCTGCCGCCGCAAGAACTGTCCGCCCGGCTGCAAGCGGTGGGCGCGTCGTGGTCTTCGGTGAAGGCCGTCCTCATCACGCACACGCACACCGACCACTGGAACCGCTACACCCTCGAACACCTCCGCCGCCTGAACATCCGGCTGATCGCCCACCCGGACCATCACGCCAAGTTGGCCACGGTGCCGGCCTACGAACCGCTCCGCCGGGCCGGGTTGGTGTCCGACTTCGCCGAAGAGACGCCGTTTGAATTGGGCGGGCTGCGGGTGCGACCGGTGCGGGTGCCGCACGACTCCGACCCGACGTTCGCGTTCCGCCTGGACGCCCCCGGTTGGTCCGTCGGATTGGCGTCCGATTTGGGTTGCGTGCGGGAGGAGTTGCTCGCCGCCTTCCACGGGGTGGACGTGCTGGCCGTCGAGTTCAACCACGATGTGGCGATGCAGCGGAAGAGCCGGCGGCCGCGCTTTCTGGTCGAACGGGTGCTGGGCGACCTCGGCCATTTGTCGAACGCGCAGGCGGCCGAGGCGGTGACGGCGTGGTGCCGGGCGGGGGACGTGGCGGCGGTGGTGCAGTTGCACGTCAGCCGGGATTGCAACACGCCCGAACTGGCGCTGGCGGCCGGGC
>Ga0105046_10019701_pt1 | contig 10229 bp, 7 predicted proteins | sample MAT03_FD_78385 | JGI IMG/M metagenome (GOLD analysis project Ga0105046, IMG submission 78385) | Freshwater microbial communities from Lake Fryxell liftoff mats and glacier meltwater in Antarctica - MAT-03 (megahit assembly) | ecosystem: Environmental > Aquatic > Freshwater > Ice > Liftoff... | reverse complement strand
TTTCATCTCGTGCGGCACACCGGGCACCGCGTAGATGACCTTCCGTGCGCCGTCGATCATGACAGGGCAGATCAAGCCCGGCGCCGTGCCGCGAGTTTGCGCAATGATCGTCGCGCCCTCAGGTACCAGGGCCTGGCGCAGGTTGTTCTCCGCCATGCGGCGGTCGCGTGATTCGAACATCTGGCGAATCACCTCACCGATCTCGGCGTTGGGCAGCAGCTCGACACCCATCACCGTGGCAATGGCCTCCCGAGTCAGGTCGTCGTGCGTCGGCCCCAGACCACCGCACACGATGACTGCATCGGCGGCAGCGAGCACACTGCGCAACACACTTTCCATGCGGCCAAGGTTGTCGCCGACCTTGACCTGCATCAGCGAATCGACACCCACCGCTGCCAACTGCTCGCCAATCCACTGGCTGTTTGTGTCGGTGATCTGGCCGAGCAGCAGCTCGGTACCGATGGCGACTACATCACAACGCATGGCGGCTCACAGAGACAGGTCGGCGCCGGTCTCGTTGACCGGCAGGGGTTGGGACTTCATCGCTCGGTACACGTACTGGCCGCCGCTGATCAGTGCCAACGCGACCGACGTCCACAGCAGACCGTTCCACAACCACTTTGCATCCAGCGCAGTCGCCGGCATGATCGCAAAGCCCACCGCCAGCTGCTGCACGAACGTCTTCCACTTGGCGATCTTGCTGGCCGGCACACTGACGCCCCTCGCGCCGACGAACGTGCGGTAGAGGCTGATGGCCAGCTCGCGCGCAACGGTGATCACGACCGGCACGATCCAGAACGTGTCGTTGGCGACCAGAATCGCCATCGCGCCAAGTACGAGGATCTTGTCCGCGAGCGGGTCGAGGAAGGCACCAAGGTTGGTGGCTCCGTGACGGCGGGCAAGGAAGCCGTCGACGCCGTCGCTGGAGCAGAGCAAGAACCACAGGGCAAATGCGCCCCACGAGCCGCCCGGCTTGTCCGGGATGAGCACCAGCATCAGCGGCGCAATCAGCACCCGCGCGACCGTGACCAAGTTGGCCCAGGTCTTGACGGCGGATGGGTCGACTGGCATCAGGGCGAGTCTGCCACGAGATCTGGACCCATGGCGTCGACGATACAAACGCTGTGGAACTGACCAACTGCCAGGTGGTCCGGTACTTCGATGACGCCATCGATCTCGGGGGCCTCACGCGTGCTGCGCGCCTCGCCGGGCGAATCCACCAGCACCCGCACGGTCTCACCAATCAAGTCATCGCGACGGCGAGCGGTGATGTCGTCCTGCATCTCGCGCAGCTCGGCCAGCCGCTCGTGCATCAGCTTCTTGTCGACGGCACCGTCCAGATTCATCGCGTACGTGCCCTCCTCGGGGCTGTAGGCGAAGAAGCCGCACCAGTCGAGCTGCGCTTCTTCGACGAACGACAGCAACTGGTCATGGTCTTCTTCGGTCTCGCCGGGGTAGCCGACGATGAAGTTGCTTCGGAACGCCGCCTGCGGTTCGCGCTCACGAATGTCGGTGATGCGCTGCAGGAAACGCTGACCATCGCCCCAGCGACGCATGCGGCGCAGCAGCGGCTTACTGACGTGCTGCAGCGACAGATCGAAGTAGGGCACTCCTGTGTCGCAGATGGCGTCGATGAGGTCGTCGCTGAGGTCGCTGGGGTAGAGATAGAGCAGCCGCGTCCAGGCTGCCTTCGCACTGACGGCGCGCACCAACGGGACGATGGAGCCGGCACCCAACTCGTCGGGTCGGTCCTTGCCGTAGCTGGCCAGGTCTTGCGCGACCAACACGATTTCTTGCGCTTCCAACTGCTCGACCTCGGTGAGGATGGACGAGATGTCGCGGCTGCGCTGCGGGCCACGGAACGAGGGAATGGCACAGAAGCCGCAGCTGCGGTCGCAACCCTCGGCAATCTTCACGTAGGCCCACGGGCTGAACGACTTCGGCCGCGGCAGGTTCAGCAGATCCAACATCGGAATCGGTGCCGATGAGACGGCGATGCTCTTCTTCATGATGTTGACCGGCACGCCGAAGCCTGCGACCTGATCGACTTCGGGCAGTGCCTCCGCCAGTTCGCTGCCGTAGCGCTCGGCCATGCAGCCGGTGACCACCAGACGGCCACCAATCTTACGTTGGTCCTCCAGCGCCAGGATGGTGTCGATGCTCTCCTTGCGTGCCTCGTCGATGAACGCGCAGGTGTTGACCACCACCAGGTCGGCCTTCGACGGATCGTCGGTCGCGGTCATGCCGTCGGCCAGCAGGGTGCCGATCAGCTTGTCGCTGTCAACCTGGTTCTTGGGGCAGCCCAATGTCTCGACGTAGAAGCGCTGGGCCATGGACGACAGGCTAGAGGTAGTTCAGGCGGAGACCATTCGACGGCCAGCGCATGTGCAGCAGGCGCCCGGTGCTGCCGCATGTCACGTACGCGTCGCGGTACTTGCCACTGTCGTCGTTGTCGCCGAAGCAGATGTTGGTGGTGAGTCGATCGCCGGTGGCGATGTGCTCCATGCCGCCATCAACCGGTGAGATGACCGTGATACCGCCGTTGATCAGCGTGGCCACGCACACATTGCCGTTGCCATCCACCGCCAGCGAGTCAAGCAGCTGATAGCCGGGCAGCCCAGCCAGACAGATGCTGGTGTCCAACGGGATCACCGGTGCCAGCACGCCGGGCGACGCAAGCGTGCGACGCATCACGCGACCGTTGTGGGTTTCGGCCCAGTACACCGTTTTGCCGTCGGGCGACAGACCGATGCCATTGGGCGCTTCCACCGGGAACACCTGCTCGCTGATGAAGCTGCCATCAGCCTTCGCGTAGTAGATGCCGGTGAGATCACTGGTTCGCGGCCGATGGTCGCGGATGCCGTGGTCGGTGAACCAGAAGCCGCCATGCGCATCGAAGACGAGGTCGTTCGGTGCCCGCAACGGGTGCCCGTCGCACTCGGTATAGATATCGGTGACCTCACCGGTGGCCAGGTCGACGCGCTGGATGCGGCCACCGATGTAGCGGTCAGGGTCGAACGCACCAGTCAGCAGCAGGCCGCCGAACTCGACCGGGCTGAAGCAGCCTCCGTTGTTGCACAGATACAGCGCACCATCCGGGCCGATGGCAGCGCCATTGGGCCCGCCGACAATCTCAGCCACCGTCTGCTTCGTGCCATCGGGTTGCACGCGCGTGATGCGGGGCCCGAACATTTCGACCAACACCACGCTGCCGTCGGGCATCGCTATCGGCCCTTCGGGGAAGCGCAGGCCGCTGGTGATCTCCGTGAAGTCGGTCATGGCCGCAGTGTGCCAGATCTGGCTAGAGCGCCGTCACCCGGACGCTCCTGCCCACAATTCGACTCAGTCCGAGTGCCATTCGACCTCCCGAGTGCCACACAACCATGCGAGTGGGTACTCGCGTCCCGGGATGCGAGTGTCCACTCGGATGGCGGCTATGGCGGCTACCCACTCGAACTGGCGGCTTGGCACTCGAACGCTCAGCGGTTGCGCTGCGCTTCTTGCAACAACTCGAACTCTTCGACGGTCATCATCACCGAGCGTGCCTTGGAGCCTTCGCTGGGCCCCACCACGCCGCGCTGCTCCAGCAGATCCATGATGCGCCCAGCCCTGGCGAACCCGACCTTCAGCTTGCGCTGCAACATCGAGGTACTACCCAGCTGACTACGGACCACCAGCTCCATTGCCTGGCGCATCAACACTTCGTCTTCATCGTCGTCGGCGCCATTGCCACCGAAGTCGCCTCTGCCCAAATGACCCTGACTATCGTCGCCTTCCACGCCGGAGATGTACACCACATCTGGGGCCTGGCGACGCCAGTGCGCGACCACCTTGCGGACCTCTTCCTCACTGACGAAGCAACCCTGGATGCGCTGGCTGACGTTGCTGTTGCCCGGCAGCAGCAACATGTCGCCCTTACCCACCAGCTTCTCCGCGCCGGGCTGGTCGAGGATGACTCGGCTGTCGGTGAGGCTGTTGACCGCGTACGCCATACGGGCCGGAATGTTGGCCTTGATGACACCGGTGATGACGTTGACCGACGGCCGCTGTGTGGCAACGATGAGGTGAATGCCGACCGCACGCGCCTTTTGCGCGATGCGGGTGATGCTGTCCTCCACGTCGCGAGCGGCGACCATCATCAGGTCGTTGAGCTCGTCGACCACCACCACGATGTAGGGCATGCGCTCGTAGGAGGTGGGGCTGTCGGGGTCTCGATGCAGATCGGCCGCCAGCTCGCCTCGGTCGTATGCAGCGTTGTAGCCGGTGATGTCGCGGAATCCGACCTCGGAAAGGACGTCGTAGCGACGGTCCATTTCCTTGCAAGCCCAACTGAGTGCGTTGGCGGCCTTCTTCGGATTGGTGACCGGCTGCGTGAGGAGGTGTGGCAGCCGGTTGTACTGGCCCATCTCGACCTGCTTGGGGTCGATGAGGATGAGCCGCACTTGCTCGGGCGTGGTGCGCATCAGCAGCGAAGTGAGGATGCTGTTGATACCGCTGGACTTGCCAGCGCCGGTGGTACCGGCGATCAACATGTGAGGGGTAGTGGACAGGTTGAGGAACACTGCACGCCCTGCGATGTCCTTACCGATAGCAACATCCAGCGGGTGGCTGGCGGTCTTCGCTTCCGGCGCGGTCATGATGTCGCCGAGACTGACCAGCTGGCGAGTGTGGTTCGGCACCTCGACGCCGATAGCAGAACGCCCTGGAATGGGCGCCAGGATGCGCACATCGGTAGCTGCCATGGCGTAGGCGATATCGCGGTTGAGGCTGGTGATGCGAGCGACCTTGACACCGGCGCCGAGCTCGAGCTCGTAGCGGGTGACCGTCGGGCCAACAGTCTGGCCGACCAGCTTCGTCTCCACGCCATGCGATGCCAGCGACTCGACCAGCGTGCGACCGCGAGCCTCGACCTCGGCCTTGTTGATGGTCTGCGCAGTGCTGCGCGGCACATAACTCAGCGGCGGCAGCGACCACTGCCCGGCCTGCCCACCAGGGCCAAGATCGAGCACTTCCTGCTCGCCCGGGCCGGCTGGGAACTCGGGCACCCCGCGTGGCGTACGGGCACGCTTCGGCTTGACTGCGTCGTCGGTCCATTCGTCGTCGTCGGCGAAGTTGTAGAGCTGCGGAGCAGGCAGCTCGCCGGTGGCTTCGGATGCCACCTGACGGTCGCTCTTCAGCGTCGCAATGTCGCCAAAGACCTGCTTGATCTTGCGCCCGACGGGTGCGGCCACCGCCGCGACGCCGTGTGCGGTCTGGCCCGAGACCGTCCGCAACGAACTGCCGGTGAGCAACAGTGCAGCGCCCAGGAACACGGCCGAGAGAATGACGATTGCCCCCACATCACCCGCCAGGCTGCGCAGCGGCTCGCCGACCAAGGCACCCAGCCAGCCACCTGCACGGCCAAGCGTGTCGAACCCGCTCATGATCTTCGCCGGTCCGCGCACCACATGCAGCAGCCCCATAACCGACAGCGACGCCAGCCCCCAACCGATGCCGAGCCGGAAGCGACTACCGCTGCGACCCTTACGAACCAAGGCGACGCCTACGCCGACGAAGGCGATCGGCACGATGAAACGCCCGAGCCCGGTCAACCAGCCTATCAACGTCTCGACCCCCCGCCCTAGAGGGCCGGCGAGGTTGAAGTAGATGCCGAGGCCCAGCAGCGCTCCGGCCAGGATGAACCCGATGCCAATGAACTCGTCTTCGCGACCGGATACGGCCTCTCGCATCTCCGCCGACGCCTGATCGCGGCGCGATGCGAGCTGTGGCGCTGCCTTGGCGCCCGACTTCGAGCTGGAACCGGTGCCCGACCGCGCTGCGGCGCCCCGTGCGGGCACGGACGATTTCGAGCGCTGGTTCGGCTGACCCCATGTACCCATTGCTCTCACGGTACCAAGGGCGCGCGCGCCAGTACGCGCACTGCGTGCTCCACCACTGTTCGCGCCCGGTGTGGTCTGGTGATATCAGTTGACAGGGTCGACGGATTTGACGCTTCCGTCGGCACCTAGAACCACGTCCAGGCCGCCGCCCTTGCCGGACGTGGCGAGGACGCCGTACAGGACATTCCCCTGCCCGTCGCCGTGTATGTAGAAGCTCTCGATGGAAATGCCGGGCACTTCGGTGAGCACCTGGGAGAGGACGACGTCAGGGTCGAAGTCCACTGACGACGCTGCAAACGTGCCACCGCTCGCGGGCTGGATCCCGGTTGAGGTCAGCTTGCCGCCGAGATACAGCCACGGCTGAGCAACTGCCCCGTTGTTGAACGCGACGAACAGGTTCACCAGTCTCGCGGTCGCGTTGATCTCGAAGTAGTCCTGTGACCTACCCATCTCGGCTTCGAGTGCCGCAATTGCCGGTGCAATCTGATCGAGCAGCGGCAACTCGTCGGCAGACGTCAACGCCGCCGCAGTGGTCGAAGCCGCCGCCGTGTCGGTGGGAGCTGCAGCGTCGTCGGAACACGCGCCCAGCAGTGCAAGAGTCGCGAAGACGGCCGAAGTGACGCGGTACTTCCTCACAGCACCCGGACGTTGGGGCAACTGCGCGTCAGTGCGCGCAATCCGTCGGGGGCTTGCTGGCATCGCGAACATTCCCACGTTCGCTTTCCTACGTCTCCATCACTACGGGGACGATCATGGGGCGGCGCTTGGTGCGCTCGTGCACGAACTTGCCGGCAGCCCGACGGACATCGCGTTCCAAAGATTCCACGTCGCGCACGCCACTGGCCAACGACTGCTCCACCACCGCAGCGACCCGGTCGCAGGCCTCGTCCAGAAGGTCCTCCGCTTCAGGGGCATACACCCAGCCGCGAGTGATGATCTCGGGCCCAGTCAGCACCTTGCCGGTGCCGACGTCGACGGTCACAATGACCACCACGACACCTTCCTCGGCCAGCACCCTGCGGTCACGCAGCACACCCTGGCCAACATCGCCGACGATGCCGTCCACGTACAGATAACCGGCGGGCACACGACCGACCTTGGCCAAACCCTTGTCACTGAGCTCGAGCATGTCGCCGTCCTCGCAGATGAGGACGTGATCCTTGGCTACGCCCATCACTACTGCCAACTTGGCGTTGGCCACCATGTGGCGGTACTCGCCGTGAATCGGCACCATCCACTCTGGCTTGGTGAGCGACATGTATGTCTTCAACTCGTCGGCCTGCGCATGGCCCGTGGCGTGCACGTCGGCGATACCACTGTGCACGACCTCGACGCCTGCACGGAGCAGGTCGTCGATGACCCGATTGACGTTGCCCTCGTTGCCGGGAATAGCGTGGCTGGAGAGGACGACCGTGTCGTGGTCGCCAGCCTTCACCCACTTGCTCGCACCGCGAGCCAGCAACGCCAAGGCTGACATCGGCTCGCCCTGAGAACCGGTTGAAATGATGCACACCTTGCCTGGCGGGTACTTATCGATGTCGTCGATGTCGACCAACGACGCCTCGGGAATATGCAGCACGCCGAGGTCGCGGCCCATGCGCACGTTCTTCTTCATGCTGAGCCCGAGCGTGGCCACCACTCGCCCACTGTCGATGGCGGCGTCGGCAATCTGCTGGATGCGATGGAGGTGGCTGGCGAAGCTGGCCGTGATGATGCGACGACCCTTCTGCGCCCCGAACACCGCGCGCAACACCGCTCCCACACCGGACTCGCTGGGTGAGTGCCCGTGCTCCTCGGCGTTGGTGCTGTCGGCCATCAACAGGCGAATGCCCTCGGTTGCCGCGATCTGCCCCAAGCGGGCGAGGTCGGTGCGCCGGCCGTCGACCGGCGTGAGGTCGATCTTGAAGTCGCCCGAGTGCAGAATCACCCCCTGAGGGGTGTGCACAGCAATGGCGTGGGCGTGGGGCACCGAGTGGGTGACCGGAATGAATTCGACATCGAATGGGCCGATCATCAGCCGCTCGCCGTCGCTGACCGGAATCAGTTCGGTACGGCCCAGCAGGCCGGCTTCCTCGATGCGGTTGCGGGCTAGCCCAAGTGCGACAGCCGAGCCATAGATCGGGAAGCTCAGCTCACGAAGCAGGTACTGCAGCGCGCCCACGTGGTCTTCGTGGCCGTGCGTCGCGACCACCGCTTCAATTCGGTCGGCGTTCTCACGCAGGTAGGTGAAGTCGGGCAACACCAGGTCGATGCCGTGCATGTCGGCGTCCGGGAACATCAGCCCACAGTCGATGAGCAGAATGCGGCGATTGCCGCCTTTGGTTCCGTCGTCGACAATCTGCTCGATGGCCATGCAGTTGCGGCCAATTTCGCCGAGGCCGCCGAGGAAAACAACACGAACCGGCTGAGGCATCAGGCGACCTTCGAATGATCAGGAAGTGGGACGTTGGGGGAACGCATCGCGCCACCTTTGCAGGTTCGCCCATACTTGGGGTGCTCGCGTTTCGACGAACTCGGGCGCCGGGCCCATCGGCAGCCGCGCCTGGCCGACCTTGAACCCGAGATGGCGCATCATGGCCTTCGTCGGAATCGGGTTCGGCGCATCGTCGCCGGTCTCGAATGCAAAGCTCTCCAACAGGCGGGCGTTGATGAGGCGAGCGCCCACCGTGTCGCCTTTCTCCCACAGATCGAACATCTCCTGGTGGTCGGCCGCGGTCCAGTGGGTGGCCACCCCGACCACGCCGACAATTCCGCTCGCTAACAGTGGCAGCGTCAGCGCGTCGTCGCCGCTGTACACCTCCACACTGTCCGGGGCGTGTGCAATGAGAACTGCCGTCTCACCGGGGTTGCCGGCGGCGTCCTTCACAGCCACGATGTTGGGAACCTCGAAGAGGCGCAACAGCGTGGCCGTTGCGATCTTGCGGCCGGTACGCACAGGAATGTCGTAGACCATCTGGGGTAGCGGCGTGCACTCGGCCATGGCGCGGATGTGGGCCTCGATGCCTGCCTGCGAGGGCCGGCTGTAGTACGGGCACAACGCCAGAATACCGGCCGCCCCGAGCGCCGTTGCCTCTTTGGTGAGGTGCACCGAGTGTGCCGTGTCGTTGGTGCCGGTACCTGCAATCACCGGAATGGTGACCGCCTCGATCACGGCAGCGAACAGGCTGAGCTTTTCATCGTCTGACAACACCGGGGATTCACCGGTGGTGCCAGCGATGACGAGGCCATCGTGGCCGTTGTCCTGCAGCCAACGCGCAAGACGACGTGCCGCATCGAGGTCCAACGCCCCGTTGTCATCGAACGGGGTGATCATTGCGGAGAGAACGCGACCAAAGCGGGCCATCACCAACTGCCGTTCGCTGCTCGGTCGCTGCTTCGAGTGAGGATGAGGTCTGCGCGCAGGTCCATCCGCACATCGTGGTAGCTGCCGCTCATCACACCGGTAAGCATATTCGTTTCACCTTTCACCCTCGCTGGCACGTCCGTGCCAGCGGGTGCGACCTACAGGCCGCAGCGTAGTGGACCGACCCACGAGCGCTCGGTCTGCCAGCGATGTTCTGGTGACCGAGAAGGTCGCATCACGATGGAAGTCGGGCCCATAGCAAAATCCGACGGAATGGAAAGAAGAACGGCGACCGATCCCCCACCGCAGCAATCAGCGCCGCCTCGTAGTCCGCAACGAACTCATCGAAAGTCTCCGCCGACAGCCGCTTCTGAAATCGAGTGAGCGTCGTGCCACGCACCCACTGCACAACCGCGCGACTGCTGGGCAACACGTGCGGGTAAACCTGCAATCGCACGTGCTGCGACTCGAACCCGAGGTCGAAGAGCAGCTGCGAGTACTGCTCGGGCCCGAGCACGTTCTCGGCCACAGGGTCCGGTGGTGGTTCACCGTCGAACGCGTCGAGATACCGCTGCGTGTGAGCCAGCTCGTCGGCCACGCGGTGCGAGGGCATGTAGGCATTGGCGGGCACTTGAACAGCAAGTTGACCGCCAGGGGCCAAGGCCGCCGACCACCCCGCCAGCACGGCTGCATGGTCGGGAATCCACTGCAGACTGGCACTTGCGAGCACGAGGTCGACGTCGCCGGCACCGGTCCACTGGCTGATGTCACCTTCCAGGAAACGAACGCCATCGCTGGCGTGGGCGGCTGCGGCGGTGATCATCGCCGGCGAGTTGTCGATACCGACCATCTCCCGCGTGCGCAGAGTCGTCGCGGCAGCAGCCGTCAGCTCGCCTGGGCCGCAACCCAAGTCCACCGCCCGGCGGAACTCGGCGGATTGCAGCAAACTCACGAGGTCGTGAAAGGGCTGCGCCCGTTCAGCGGCGAACTTGCGATACTGATCTGGG
>Ga0105046_10019700_pt1 | contig 10230 bp, 8 predicted proteins | sample MAT03_FD_78385 | JGI IMG/M metagenome (GOLD analysis project Ga0105046, IMG submission 78385) | Freshwater microbial communities from Lake Fryxell liftoff mats and glacier meltwater in Antarctica - MAT-03 (megahit assembly) | ecosystem: Environmental > Aquatic > Freshwater > Ice > Liftoff... | reverse complement strand
GTTGTCGTAGGAGAGCCCCGTGACGTCGAGGATCTCGTTCACGTGGGCCATCTCGGTATTACTGCCGTAGCCGATCATCGTGAACAGGCCGCCGCCCGCCGCCATCCAGTCATTGAGCGCTCCGACTTCGTCGTCGCTGTAGTCGTGGCCTTGCAAGTCTTGAGCGACGATCACGTCGAAGTCCTCGATCATGGCGGCGGTGATCGTTTCGTTGGCCAAGTCGACCACACCAGCCGTGCTCTTGCCTTCGAGCCAGCTCTCGAACACGTCGCTGCCGTTGCTGACGGTGCCTTTCACGCCGAGCGTCGCGACCTTGATGCAATCGCAAATGCCGTCGTTGCCGACGTCGATGTTGTCGATGGCGCCGTCGTCGTTGTTGTCGATGCCGTCGCAGATCTCCGGCTTGCCGTTGCCGGGCCTCGGGCCGGCGCCGCCGTTGCCGCTGTCGATACCGCCGATGTCGCTGTCCGAACCGAGGTCGCTGCCGCTGTCCGCGCCGCCGTTCCCTTTGTCAGAGTCGGAGCCGTTGCCGCCGCCCGCGTCACTGTCGACGTTCAGGACCGGGGTCGAGCTACAGGCGTACGAAAAGAGCAGAGGGGCCGCCAAGAGGAGCAGCGTGGCCGAAGTGCGCAATGGATGGAGTTGTTTCATGCTTTGGTGTCCTTCGGCTTCACTTGACGTCGGTGGGGATGGGGACTTGGCAGCGCTGGGGCGGGCTCATCCATTTGATCATGTTGAGCCAGAGGCGCTCGATCTGTTGGTCGTCGACGGCCACCCATTCGCTGTCGTAAGTGATCCATTCGTCGCCAAAGACGATCACTCGGCCGTCTTCGACCTGATCGACCACCATGGCAATCTGCTCGCCATTGCGTGCCACCACCGTGCCGTTGGCGTCGCGCGGCTGAGAGCCGTTGTCTGTCCTAACGCGCTCGACGCCGGCGCTGATTGGGTGGACCTCCCAGTTTTCGATGAACCCCGTCACGTCCGCGGACGGGCTCTCGTACCCGAGGTCGAACGCACCCAGCAGGCGGTTCACGTTGAGAGCCTCGGGGTTCTCGTCGGTCTGATAGCCGATGGTGGTCATCAGACCACCGCCAGCTCGCACCCAAGCGTCCAGCGCGTTGATCTCCGAGGTGGCGAACTCGTGATGCGCCGGTGAGCTGTCCTTGCCGAGTGCGGCCGTGTCAGCGCGCAGCACGACGATCACATCGAGGCCGCGCAGCTCTTCTGTCGTGAGCTCCTTGTCGGCAATCTCTTTGGCCGGGATCGGACTGCGCTCGTTGAGCCACGTCTTGAAGATGTCGCCGCCCGTGCTCCAGGGGCCGATGCGGCCGATGGTGCCGATGTTCAGGCAGTCGCAGATACCATCGTTGCCCACGTCGATGTTGTCGACGAAGCCGTCGTCGTTGTTGTCGATGCCGTCGCAGATCTCCGGCTTGCCGTTTCCGGGCCTCGGGCCGGCGCCGCCGTTGCCACTGTCGATGCCTCCGATGTCGCTGTCCGAACCGAGGTCGCTGCCGCTGTCCGCGCCACTGTCGGCGCCGCCGTTGCCGCTGTCGGCGTCGGATCCGCTGTCCGAGTCGCTGTCGACGTTCAGGACTGGAGTCGAGCTGCAGGCGTACGAGAGGAGGAGCGGCGCAGCCAATGCAAGCAGCGACAAGGGACCACGACGGGAAGGAATGCGCATGGGGGTCCGAAAAAACCTCCCACTATCCCCGGGGAAAGTCCAAATGGAAACGGTACCGAAATCCCGTTTTATGCGAGAATGTGCGCAGTGTGCGATGCGTCGACGTCCACGCTAGAAGCACGCCGTGCGTCCCTCGAAACTCACGTCAGTCGCCTGCGCAGGGCTGCTTGGATTCGGGCTCTCGGCCTGTTCGGATACTCAGGGCGACCAAGGAAGCGGCGGTGGGGGGGACGGCGGGAATGGCGCCGATTGGCCCTGCAAAAATGCGGATCGCTTCGCTTCATGGGTCGTCGAGGTCTCCTTTGGTGATGGTCAAAAGTTCGGTCAGGACCAGTTCCCGGACAACGTCCTGGGTGGTCCCCGTGGCAGGGGCCCGAACCAGGGTTCGCTCGACGTCGTCTCACTGGGGGACGGCGGGAGCATCGTGCTTGGTTTCTCGGGCGCGGTCATCGTCAACGGACCCGGGCCCGATTTGCTCGTGTTCGAGAACCCATTTTTCATTGGTGGGGACGAGGCCAACCCGCTCGCGGAGCTGGGCCGCGTCGCCGTGAGCGACGACGGCGAGACCTGGTTCGAGTTTCCGTGTTCGGCCTCCAGCTATCCGTATGGAAGTTGTGCGGGCTGGCATCCCGTACTTGCAAACGTCGACGACGCCGACGCTGAGCCGTTCGATCCCGCGAAGGCTGGAGGGGACCCCTTCGATCTCGCCGACGTCGGACTCGAGCAGGCGCGATTCGTGCGTATCGTAGACGTCGAAGGGGACGACGCAGCCTTCGATCTGGACGCGATTGCGATCGTGCACGCCGCGTGTCGTTGAACCGGGTGCTGCCCGCGTTGGCGTGCCTCACGTTCGCCTGCGATCCGAGCGGCGCGTCCGGCACTGGTGGCGTCGAATTGCCCGAAGAATTCGGACCCAGCGGCCAGAGCTGCGGTCGCGGACTCGCTGTCACGCTCTCGGACTACGTCTCGACCAACGTCGCGCTCGTCGATCTATCCGGGCGGACGGCGAGTAGCTCGTTCATCTCCTCGTCCTCGAGCGCTCCGCTTCTCGATGCGGCCCTCGGCGGAGACGTCGTGTTGCCCTCGACGCGCGCCGGAAGCGAACTGGTGCTGCTCGATCGCTCCCCGGCTTCGATCCTCACTTTCGTCGATTGGCAGACGGCCGAGGTGCGCGGCCAGCTGGACGTCGGTCAAGGTTTTGCCGCCAATCCACAGGACTATCTGGAGCTCGACGCGCACCGCGCACTCGTCTCGCGCAACGCCAAAAACCCCGATCCCGACGCCAGCGCACTCGAACGCGGCGACGATCTGCTGCTGGTCGATCCCAGTAGGCTCGCGATCGTCGGCTCGATCGATTTGAGCGCCGCTCGGAGCCCCGGCTTTTTGGTACGGCCCTCTGCTCTTTTGCGCGTGGGGAGCAGCGTCTTGCTCAGTGTCTCGGGTCACGATGCCGGCTTCGAGGACGCGGCGGAAGGCAGCATTGTGATTTTGGACGCGAAGCGATTGGTCGTCACGTCTGTCGTCCCGCTGCCGGACCTCAGGAACTGCACCGGCATGGCTTTGTCGCCCAGTGGCGACGAACTCGCCGTCAGCTGCACCGGCTACATCGACGACCAGACGAACGAGCGGGGGCCCCCGGACTCCGGCCTGGTGCTGTTGGCCGTGAAAGAAGGCACCGATGGAACTTTGGTGCTCGAAGAGAACCAGCGCCTGTTGGCTTCCGGGCTCGAGCGTGGGCCCTTCGCTTTCAGCGTTGCCTACGCGAGCGAAGACGCGCTCTTGTTCGGCGCCTTTGGCGCCATCGAGGGCGAGGATGCGGGTCGACCCGACACGGTGCTGTGGTTCGACGCCAAGAGCGGGGCGACGACTGTCGTGCTCCAGTCGGAAAAGAAAGCCTTCACGCTGGGGCAAATCCAGTGCGTTGCGGCCTGCGAAATCTGCTTCGTTGCGGACGCCGGGCGCAACGTCGTGCAGGCGGTCGGGGTCGCTGATGGTAAGCTTGGCGCGGTTCGCGACTTCTCGATCGACGACGGCATTGGCCTGGGGCCTCGCAGTCTCGGGCTGTTCTAGCGTTCAGAGCGCGGCCGGCGGCTCGGGCGCGGGCTCGCTCGGGGCCTCGGGCGCGGGCTCGCTCGGGGCCTCGGGCGCGGGCTCGCTCGGGGCCTCTTCGCCGCCCGTTGGATCGACGGCTGTGTCGTCCGGTGGCTCGTCCTCGTCGTTGGATCCTGCAGATCCGGGAGCGTGAGCGGTGCCTCTTGGATCGTGCGACGGCACCTTGGAGCGTCCGCGTTGGGGATGCTTGCGCGGCGCTTCACCGGGACCTGCGTAGTCGATCCAAAAGGCGTTGTAAGAGCGCACGTCGAGGTGCACGAAGCTCGAGTTCGGGTAGAAGCCGACCCCGACGTTGCGCAGCGTGCGCAGGTAGTCGCGCAGAGCTTCGTTGGGCACGCCGACGACGCTGAAATCGAGGGCGCGCCCTTCTTTGTGCTTCGATGCGGCCACGAAGCTCTTCGTGCGGTAGCCGCTGACGATGTGCAGCGGTCGGCCTCCGAACTGATCGCTGACTTGGGCAATCAGCCGGATGAGCCGCGGATCGACGCTGGGCCCGTTGGCGCGCGAGCCCATGGACCAGTTGATTTTCACGCCCGCCTGCGGAAGCACGCTGCCATCGGGACCAACCACGTAGCCCTTCCATTGGCGGCCATGCGCGTTGAGCGCCACATAGCCGCGGCGCCAGGGCGTCTTCTGGTACTTGCGGTAGCTGGCGCTCGCGCTGCCCTTGGCGCGGCTCTCTGGGACTCGGTCGAACGCTCCGGTCAGGCGCACCTGGCGCGCGTACTCGCCGTTCGGATCCGATTTGGCCGGCACGATCAGCGCTTGACCGATCTTGAGCGGAGTCTTTTCGGTGATGCCACTTGCTCGGCAGACGGCTGCCACGCTGACTTGGTAGCGCTGAGCCACGGCGCGCAGCGTGTGACCGCTGGCGACGACGTGGACGTGGGGCTCGCCCGGCTGGACCGCACGTTGGGCGGCTTTCGGGCCGGGTTTGCTCGTTGGCTTGGACGGGGGGGCAGGCGCAGAGGGCCCAGCGCCCGATCGTCCGCTCGGCACGATGATGGCCCCGTTCGCGTCGCGCTCCGGAATGATCAACTTCTGTCCGGGGCGGATGGGCGAATTCTGCTCGAGGCCGTTCGCTCGGCACAACTCGTCGACTGTCAGCTGGTAGCGCTTGGCAATCGAGGCCAGGCGCTGCCCCGCGTAGACCGTGTGCACCTGCTCTTTGGCGCTGGCGCTGCTCGGCAGCGAGAGCCAGAGGGCACAGGCCACGAGGCCGAGACCAAGGTTGCGACGAAGTGAAGAGGTGAAGCTCACGAAGACCGAGCGGGTTGTACGAAAATTGGGGCCGATTGCATTCCCTCCGTGTTCGTTCTTTTGAGGGCGGATTTATGGACGTCGACCACAGGAGGCGAGGCGGAACTTGGCCCGATCAGAGCTGCGCTGCTAGGCCAAAAGACGCGTGACTCCCGTCTTCAATCGTTCCCTCGCTCCGCTGCTGCTCGCAGCCTGCCTGTCGCCGGCAGCGACGATCTCGAGCGCCCGCGCGGAGCAAATGCCACAGCCCGCGGTCACCGACTGGACCGCAGTCCAGGAATCGAAGCTCGAGAGCGGCCTGGGCGTTGTGCTCCAGCCGACGACCGACGCGCCGCTGGTCAGCGTCTGTACGGCTTTTGGTGCCGGAGTCAGTGGCGAGGCCACCGACAAGGGCGGCGTCACGCGCTTGCTGGCCGAACTCATGAAGGAGGGCGGCTACCGCTCGACTTCGCAGGACTACGAAAAGCTCGTACGCGAGCGCGGCGGCGTGAACGAAGTCGAGGTCGACTACGACTCCACGGTCTTTTGCACGACGGTGCCTCGGTCCGAATTGCCCTTGGCTCTCTGGGTTGCACAAGGACGCTTCACGACGGGCGCGCTCACCGAAAGCGAACTCGAGAGCGCACGCGGGCGCTTGGCCGTGACGAGTGAAGTCGGGCTCGACGAGGTGCGCGCCGTGCAGGCACCCGAACGCCTACGTCGTATGGCCTTCTTGGGCGCGGCCGCGTACGCGCGCCCGACGCTGCCCGCTGCGAGCGAACTCGAGCGCATCACCCTCGCCGACGTGAAAGCCCTGCACAACCGCACCTATGGCGCGAAGCAGGGCTTCTTGGCGGTGAGCGGAGGCTTCGACCTCGAACAGCTGCGCCCCCTGCTCGAGTCGCACCTCGGCCACGTGCGCGCGGGACAAGACGCGACGCCGAGCGCAGTCGCACTCGTGCGCCAGAACACGCCGCGCTTCAGCATGGCCGAGGATCCGAGCGCCAAGCAGCCGGCGGCCTGGTACGGTTGGGTCATGCCCGAGACCGCCGAGCGCGAAGCTCTGCACGCGGGGCTGCTCATCCTCACCGGCCCGTCGCGGCTCGGCAAGATCACCGACGGCGTGCAGGCCGCCTCCGAGCTCGACCTGTCGATCGAAGATGCTTCGGGTCCGGCGCTGGCACGCATCGAGGTCGCGGGTCGTGGTTCCCAGTCACTCGGCACGATCGAGAAGGAACTCGACGGTCAGATCGACCAACTGGCCAAAGTGGCTCCGGCTGCAGACGAAGTCTTGGCTGCCCAAAAGGCGCTGCACGAGCAGCGCGCCCGCGAATTGGTCTCCTCGCGCGACCGCGCGCTGCGGTTGAGCCGTGGCCGCTTGCTCGGCTTGACTGCTGCGCAGATCTTGGCCCCACTTGCCCACGAAACTGCCCCGAACGAGCTGTCGGGCGAAGCCATCCGCCAGGCGGTCGCTCGCTACTTGGGCGCGTCGCAGCGCAGCGTCGTCGAGATTTACCCCAAGGGTTGGCAGGATCCGTGGCAGGCACCAATGCCGCTGTTCCACATCGTCAATCCGGGCGAGTCGCTGGGCGCCATCGCCAAGCAGTACCGCACGACCGTGCCGGGCTTGGTCAAGATGAACAAGGGCCTGAACCCCAAGACGGCCATCTATCCTGGCGACAAGCTGCGCGTGCCTCGCGGTCACGCCGGAGCGGAGCCGCAGCCTCTGCTCCACAAGGTCAAGCGCGCCGACACGCTAGGCGGCCTTGCGCTCCACTACGGCGTGGGCGTGCGCGAGATCGCCGAAGCCAACGGCATGAGCCCCAAGCAGTCGATCCGCTTGGGCGAAGAACTGCGCATTCCGCGGCCCAAAAAGGGCGAGCCATCGTCGAGCAAAGAGGGCCCGACCAAGGAGCCCGCCAACAAGGAAGCGACGCTCGCAGTCGTTCCCGCCTTCAAGCTTCATGAAGTGAAGGCCGGCGAGACGCTGTCCGGCATCGCGGCCAAGCGCGGCATCAGCGCGGTGCGCTTGGCGCAGGCCAATGGCCTGAGTCAAAAAGCCATGGTTCGCGTCGGCCAGATGCTCAAACTCCCCGAGCCCGAAACACGCCCTACTCCTGCACCGGTCGTCGAGGATTCACGGGTAACTCACAAAGTGAAAACCGGGGAAACGCTCTCGGCTATCGCCAAGAAGTACGGCTTGACCGTCGCCCAGCTGACCGCTGCCAACGGTCTCGCTCGCAAGGCCACGCTGCAGCCTGGTCAAACACTGAACATACCCGAGAAGTAAGCGCCGAACCGCTGGCGCGGCCATTGCGTGTTGCCTTGACAGCTCCGGCAAGAACCCTGAGGGTTGAGCCGCCACAGGGGGTATGAACACCGACCGCGACACCCGTCAGGGTTCTATCGAAGAACACACGCCGAACGACAGCGAAGTCACCGAGACCTCGTCTGCTCCGCTCGAAGCGTCTGAGGAAACGCGCGCGGTCGCCCAAGAAGAGGCAACCCCCGACGCAGGCCCCGTGGGCTTCGACACCGTGCCCGGCGGTGGCACGAATCGCCTTTCAGGGGGCCGCTCGGCTGCCCGCGCTTACGTACGCGCCAAGACCCCGCCGCCGCTCCACACGGGACCGCACGATACGGTCAGCGTCGACGTCGACGCCCGCGCCAGCGTCGAGAGCCGCGCTTTTCAGACCGCTCCCAGCTTGCAGCGTCGCCGCATCTCGCAGACCGAGATCGGCTCCTTGCCGCCCGTCGCCTACCCCACGCCATTCTCGTGGCGCCGCGCTGCGCTCGTCATCGCAGGCGTTGCTGCGCTCAGCTTCGTGCTCGTGGTGGTCTTCGCACGCGAGCGCCGTGCCGCTTCCAAAGACGACTTGGCAGCGGCGGCCCCGGCCCAGCTGCCCGCGACTCCACTCATTCAGCCTCCAGTCGCGCAGCCTGTCGCGCCCCTGCTCGTCGCCAACCCTAGCACTGTACGGCTGCCCCCTATGGCCACAGCGCCTGCGGTCGTGCCCGCGAGCCCCGCGAGCCCCGCGAGCAGTCAAAAATCGACAGCTCCCGTCGTCAAACCACGCAACCCCGAGCCCGCCGGGCCGAGCCGACCCCCACCAACCCGGCCCCAGCCCCCCACTGAAACGGATCCATGGCTCCAATGATCCAGCGCGCCGCTTTCTCCTGGCGGCCGCGGCTCTCTCCTTTTTCGCTCGCGCTGCTTTTGCTCGCGCCTCGCTTGGCTTTGGCCGCGCCCCCCACGGCGGCCGAGCACGAGCGCTCGCGCGCCCAGTACGACGCCGGCAACGAGTCGTTTCGTCTGGGCCAGTACGAGAAGGCCCGCGCTCACTACCTGACCGCGCTGCAGAACGAACGCACCTTCGACGTCGTCTGCAACCTGGGCCGCACCGAAGCCATGCTGGGTGACGACGGCCTCGCGCTCCGTCACCTGGACGAGTGCCTCAAAGAGTACCCACCCGGCGACAAGGTCGCCGCCGCCCGCGAGAAGTTCTTCGAGCTGCGCGAGCAAGTGCGTGCGCGCTGCCTCAAGAAAGACTGTGCGCCGCCCCTCGCCGCCGCTCCTGATCAGCAGCCCGAACCCGAGCCCACGCCCGTCGCCGAGCCCACGCCCGTCGCCGAGCCCGCTGCTCCCGAGCCCATGCCAGCCCCAGAACCCGAAGGCTCGAGCGCGCGCATTCCCGTCAGTCTAGGTCTCGCCGTGGCTGGCGCGATCGGTCTCGGTGTCGGCGTTGCCTACTTGGTCGACTCGAATCAACAGGCAAGCGAAGCGGTCACGAGTCGCGAAGCGATCGAAAACGGCGGCGGCAACTGCGTCGACGCGAGCAACCCCGGTTGCACGGAATTTCTGGGCCAGGTGGGCGCCGCCCAGGACGCGCACACCATCAGCATCGCGGGCTTCGCCGCTGGCGGAGCCCTTTTGGGCGCTGCCTTGCTCACCTACATCCTCTGGCCCGAAAGTGAACCTGTGAGCGCGGCTTCGGCCGACTCCGCCCCTCGTCATTCCCCACCACGCCCCCAACTGCACCCCCAGTTCGCCCTCAGCCCCGACGGCAAGAGCGGTCACCTGGGACTCTGGGGCACCTTCTAATGAACCTGCCCATGCTTCCGCACGTCGCGCCCCGCCTTCGCTTGGCCCTCCAGCTCCCAGCTGGCCTCCTCCTCACCGCACTCGCGCTCGGCTTCGCACCCGGCTGCGAAAAACCGTTCTCCAACTGCCAAGAGACACTGAGCTGCGGCGGGGCCGGCGGCGAAGACGGCAACGCGTCCGGAGCCGCGCCCAGCAGTGGTGGCTCCGGTGGCCTCGCCAGTGTCTGCGACGAAGCCTGCTCCCAGAACGACAACACCCCCTTCTGCAGCGACACCCTGGAACGCTGCGTCGCGTGCCGCGACAACGACGACTGCTCCAGCCCCAAAAGCGTCTGCAACCCCAAAGACGACACCTACGAATGCGTCGAATGCGTCCAGCACTCCGACTGCACCGACCCCACCGCGCCGCTGTGCACCGGAAACAAGTGCGTGCCGTGCGGCAGCAACTCCGATTGCGACGAACTCAACCTCAACGTCTGCCAAAACGACGGCTCGTGCGTCGAGTGCGTCACCGCAGACGATTGCAAGGTGGGATCAGACCTCTTCGTCTGCGCGCCTAATACGAACACATGCACCGCAACCAAGCCCAACAGCCTGTTCGCCTGCGACGAGTGCGCGCACGACCTGGACTGCCAAGTGGGCCAGCTGTGCGTGACCCAGGTCTTCGAAAGCACGACAATCGGCAACTTCTGCACGTGGACCAAGGCCGGCAGGCTGGCCACGGCTAGCGGCAGTTGCAATCCGAACGGCAAACCGTTCGCTGGCTTTGCAGCCGCAGCGACGAGTGTCGATGGCGCGACGGCTGACCTGTGCGTTCTTCGAAAGACCACCTGTCCGGGGTATCTTGACTACTTGCAGGTCGTTGACGGCTGCGAAGGCCCTGGTACCCAGGACTCTGCGTGTGGAGCAGCGAACGTATCCGACGGCCTTTGCCGGAACAACACGGAGAGCGATCCGTTCTGCACCTATCCCTGCAGTATCAACGCCGACTGCGCCGGATCAGCGAGCTGCGTGGGTGCGCCTGACGGCTACTGCTCGCTTGATTAGCGATCACGCGAAGGAAACAGAATGCTTCTCGATGACGCCGCAGT
>Ga0105046_10019697_pt1 | contig 10230 bp, 11 predicted proteins | sample MAT03_FD_78385 | JGI IMG/M metagenome (GOLD analysis project Ga0105046, IMG submission 78385) | Freshwater microbial communities from Lake Fryxell liftoff mats and glacier meltwater in Antarctica - MAT-03 (megahit assembly) | ecosystem: Environmental > Aquatic > Freshwater > Ice > Liftoff... | reverse complement strand
CTCCGAACCTGACTGCGGCTCGAATCAAGGACCCGCAGCGGGAGCGGTGGTGGCCTCCACCGGAACCGCGACCGGTCCGGCGGGCACTGCGAGCAAATCGCCCCAGTACTGTTTGAACCAGTCCTCTTTAGTACGCGCGGCGAATAACGTGCGCGACCGTTTCTCTGGCCGCCGGTGTTCTAGGAATATTTCAATGATCTCGTAGGGAGCGAGGTCAGTGTTCTCTTTCGCCATTTGCAGGAGCGACTGGTAGGCTTGCACCACTCGAGGGTCGAGCTCCATCGTCTCGGTAACGGTCAGGCGGTCTTCATCTTCCGGCTTCGTCCCTGCGGGACGAGCGATCCCTAGAGTGGGATCGAAATCGACGGCGATCACGATTCGCAAAGTCGTCTTACTACCCGGTTGGTGGCTCTTGTGTTGCCCCCCAATGACTCGCGGCATCGAGTTCGGGTAGCGGGCATTGATCGCGATTTGCAACTGCCGAAACGGACGCGTATGCAACTCCCAGTACAGGTACATCATCCCGATCATCGCGAAGGCAAACGCAAACATAATCAGCACCATCCAGGTTCCTGATCGCCGCCAAGGGCGAGAAACCTGAGTATGCTCGGGTTGTGGAGTGGCTGCGGTCGACATGGCGGTCTCGGAACTTGAACGAAAGTCGGACAGACATTCCTGTCTGTTCCTTGACGGAAGAAGAAGTCATTCCTGACTCGCCCGGCGGGGTGGGGCGGGGACGTGCTTTGGCTGATCCTTCGGGCCACGCACTCCCAGGCTTTTCGGGAAGCTGTGGGTGCTTTCGATTCTAGAGCGCCAGAGGTCGAGTTTGAGGAAATCTGAGCGCTGTTCGCGGCGGCAACGCTGTGCGCGGCCTCCGTTTCAGCGAGACCTCTCGAAGGATTGACCAACCGAAATCATAAAGAGGTCTCGCAAAAGTGATCTCTCGATTTCGAGAACTTTTGTCAGGCGCGTCAGGAATGCCTGATGCGGGGTGAATGCGATTCGCGAATCCGCTCTCGCTGTGAAGGAGACCGAAAGCCACTCAGCTGTTCGACCCGCTTGATCTTTCGCTCGGAGCGGGCACTCGGCTGGCCATCTCGCGGTCGAGGTCGAGGAGGGCGGAAGGGTCGGCTTTGACGAGTTCGAACTTGGCGACGATATCGCGGGCCGTGCGCTCTTCTTCGGTTTGCTCGCTGATGAACCATTGCAGTTCGACCAATGCGGCAAAGGCCTTTTCTTTGAAGGCCAGCTCGTACAGCAGATCGATGCGGCGGCTGACTTCCAGTTCTTGTGTGAGGGCTTCCTGGAAGACCTTGGAGATCGAGTCGTAGCTGGTTTGAGGCGTCTGGATCTCTTTCAGGACCACCTTCGCACTGCGGTTAATCATGAAGTGATACAGCTTCAATGCATGCATATGCTCTTCATCGCTTTGCATCCGTAACCAATGGGCACATCCCCGGAAATTCTGGTTTTCGCAATACGCGGACATGGCCAGATAGTTGTAGGAGGAGAAGAACTCCATGTTGATCTGGTCGTTGAGAGCATCTTGAACAATTTGGCTCAGCATCGGGGCAGTCCGTGGAAAAGGGCTTTCTGAATGCCGCAAGTGAAGCAGCAACTGTATTCTAGCGGCTGGGGATGCGTGGGAAAGTGACTGCCCTTTGACGGGGCTTGGACGGAATCTTCGAAGACTGGAACCGTCTCGCCATAGAACTTGGCGAGAGACGGATGCTATCGTTCGTGATCCTTCAGAGACGGGCACCTTTTGCGGAATCGGTGATGGCAGACATTCTTCAACAGATCATGGTTCACAAGCGGTCCGAAGTGGCCGCTGCGAAAAGCCGTGTCTGCGTGGCGGAGTTGCAGCTCCAGATTTCCGCAGCTGCACCGGTTCGCGATTTCGTGGCCGCACTGCGACGGAATGAGCCGATGGGGCTGATCGCTGAAGTCAAACGCGCGTCACCCTCGGCCGGGCTGATTCGAGCGGACTTTTCCGCGACCGAGATTGCCCAGACTTATGCCCATCACGGAGCGGCGTGTCTCAGTGTGCTGACGGATGAGAAGTATTTTCAGGGGCATCTGGACTATCTCCGGCAGATACGAATCACGGTCGATGTTCCATTGCTGCGGAAGGACTTTATTCTCGACGAGTACCAGATTCTGGAGGCTCGAGCTGCGGGGGCCGACTGTGTTTTGCTGATTGCCGAATGTCTAGACGATGCCCGTCTGAGGGACCTGTATCAGGCCGCCGTGGGACTGGGGATGCAAGCTCTCGTCGAACTCCACGACGCGGTCAATCTCGACCGAATCATGCGTCTTAATCCGCATCTGGTCGGAGTCAACAACCGCGATCTGAAAGTGATGAAAACCAACCTGCAGCACTGCATCGATCTGCGATCGCGAGTGCCAGATTCCGTGTTATTTGTTGGAGAAAGCGGGATTCACTCACGCGAGCATGTCGAGCAGTTGATCGCGGGGAATGTCCATGCGATGCTCGTCGGCGAGACGCTGATGAAGTCGCCAGACATCGGAGCCAAGGTCCGGGAGCTGTTGGGACGGTCGTTGTAGGTCATGTCACTCCGCGACTGACATTTCGAGCCGAGATGCCGCTTCACGCTTCAGTGACCGCTGGGTTCGGGAGGGTCCTGTCGCTCGGAGTGCGAGTCGCGGAGCGACATCGTCTGCGAGGGTTCGCTCAAGCGGCTTGGCGAATCGGTTCCGCCTGGATCACTTCTTGGCAGAGACCCGTATAGTCGAGCGAGCCTGCTGACCCCGGAGCGTAGTCAAAGATCGACTGCCCAAAGCTGGGGGCCTCGGCGAGCTTGATGTTGCGGCGAATCTTACTGCCAAAGACGCGCGCCCCCGCCCACGGAGCCTGCGGATCGCTGGCTTCCAGAAACCTCATCAGGTCGTCGGTCACATCGGTGGCGAGTCGCGTGCCGGTCTCAAACAAGCACAGCACAATCCCCGAAACCTTGAGCTGTCGATTCAACCGACGTGTTACGAGTGCCGTTGTTTCAAACAGCTTGGAGAGCCCTTGCAACGCGAAGAAATGTGGCTGCAGCGGGATGAAAACTTCCGAGGAAGCGGTCAGTGCGTTGATGGTCAACACGCCGAGTGACGGCGGACAGTCCATGACAATGTAGTCGAACTGTTGGCTGACTTGGGCGGTTTCGAGTGCCTGGCGCAAGACGAACTCGCGGTTTGGGGCATCGACCAATTCCAGCTCGGTCGCTGCCAGGTCGAGATTCGCCGGAGCCAGCCACAGATTGTGGCCGACCAGCTGGCGAATGTCATTGAAGCTCTTGCCTCCCGCCAACACTTGATAAATGGTGTCTGTGCCGCCGTGCAGATCAACACCCACGTGGATCGAAGCATGGGCCTGCGGATCCAGATCGATCAGGCATACCCGCTTCCCTTGCCGAGCCAATCCCGCCGCCAGATTCACACTGGTCGTTGTTTTTCCGACGCCACCCTTTTGATTCATCACAGCGATCGTGCGCATCAACCGAACTCCATGTCGCAGCTGCGACGCGAGTCTTCCCTGACCCGGTCTTCGCTGGGGCGGTATTCTATTCGGGATGTGTGGAGTCGGGAAAGACGAATTGCGGTCAGGAAAAACCCTATGGAGCAGGCAGGGGTGCCAACATGAACTGTCGGGAATCGAGAGTACCGGACCCGGTGGGCCACGTTGGTACACCGGAATGTCTGCTTCTCGAGCATCGGTCAGCCGGACGGAATCAGCGCAGAGGCTGGGAGACGCGGAGAATCGGGTCAACTCACGGATCGCCGCTCGACTTCTGCCTCATCCTTTGCTTCCTTCTGTTCACACTCTGGTGTTGGACCGGATGAGGTTTGTCATCTCTTCCGCATTTAAGAAGAGACGGAATAGAAGGAAGAAAAGACGGCCAAGGGGGAAGGAGGAGGTTCGCGCACAGATGCAAAGGCGCAGGGGCGCACAGATTGGGGGAGAATTCTTGCTTTGCGGCTCCGCGGCTGGGCGCCTTGGCGTTGAATTCTTGGCTTGACCAAGTGCGTGTGCATGGTGAAGTCTCGCTCGTCCGATCCGCCGACGTTGGGGACGCACACACGATACGGGACTTGGAGAGTCCGGTGGCCATCGCAAAGTCGCTGACGTGTCTATACTGTCAGAATGTCGTCAGTGAGTGCTCATCAATCGGAAGAGGTTTGAATTGTCTCCCCCTTCGTCGGACAACATTGTTGTCGCTTTCACCGGAGCCAGCGGGTCGGCGTATGGAGTCCGATTGGTCGAGGTGCTGCTCGGCCAAGGGGCGACCGTGCATCTGGTCGTCAGCCCCGCAGCAAACCGCGTGTTTGAGACGGAACTCGACATGTCGCTGGCGGGGGGAGTGACTCCCCAGAAGCTCTTCTCCGCGAGAGTTCCGTGGTGGAAAGAGCGAGTGGCAGTTGAAGGCGATCTCGCTCGAGGAGAGCTCAAGACCCACGGGTATCAGGATTACAACGCGGGGATCGCGAGCGGGTCGTTCCCGACGGCCGGGATGGTGATCTGCCCGTGCTCGATGGGGACACTGGCCTCAGTGGCCCATGGGATGTCAACGAATCTGATTCAGCGAGCGGCGGATGTGCATCTTAAGGAGCGTCGCCGGCTGATCGTTGTGCCGCGCGAGACTCCACTGGGGCTGATCCAGTTGGAGAACATGCGCCGCCTGACCGAAGCGGGTGGAGTCGTCCTGCCCGCGATGCCGGGGCTCTACAATCAGCCGCTCACGATCATGGACTTGATCGATTTTGTCGTCACCCGCATCTGCGACCAGCTGGGGCGACCGGTCAAACTGACTCGGCGGTGGAGCATGGAGGCGGAGTAACTTTTGTTCGTATCGCACAAGCACAGGAGCCATCGGGGCAAGCCCAGAGGCGGGTATTTGTCGGCGCTTTCACTCCGGCTGGGTCACGCGGATGAGCCGCCGGAGCAACACCTCGGAGACGCAGCCTCGGAAGTGGATGTGGCCATCGAACTCGACAACCGGGATCGAGGTCCCGTGTCGCTCCGTCAGTTCGGGATCGGTCGAGATATCGACAATCGTGAGGGGCGGAAGGAACCGCGCGTAGTCGTTCAGCGTCACCTGGGCCTCGTCACACAGCGGGCAGTTCGCTCGGGTGTACATCACCGCTGTGATGAAGCGCTGCCCCGGCAGTTCGGGAGCCCATGCGGTGCCCGCGTAGTCAGCTCTCCAGAGGAGTCGCAGGCCAATGGCAATAGCGGCCAGAGCGAAGAGCAGCCAGACAGGCAGGGCGGAGTGGAACCCGTGCGACGGGATGGCATATCGCCAACTTGGGACGGCGATGATGACCAAGGCCACACTCCCTGCGAGGAGGAGAGCAGTTCCTGCGCGAGAGGCGTTGCGTGGCGGCATGATGAGTAGTGGTCTGAGTGTTGTCGGGCCGACTTTTCGACCGTCGGTGTGAGAGACGGGGAACTGTTTCTCAGGACGCGTCGGGAAACCGGTTCTACTTCGCGGGCCGCAGGTCGAGACCCTCCAAGATGCGTTCGCAAGACTCGCTGCGGTTGAGCACGTAGAAGTGCATGCCGGGGACTCCGGCGTCGATCAATTCGCGGCATTGCTGGATGGCGAACTCGACGCCGATTTCGAACTGAGCCTGCGCGTCATGCTGGACCGCTTCGAGCCGGGACGCAAGCGAGGTCGGGAAGACGGCTCCACACATCGACGTGATGCGCTTGATGCGGGCGAACTCCGTGATCGGCATGATCCCCGGCACGACGGGGATCGTGATTCCTTGTTGCAAGCAGAGGTCGCGGAACCGCAGGAAGTTGGCGTTCTCGTAGAACAGCTGGGTGAAGACGGCGTCGGCCCCGGCGTCGACCTTGCGTTTGAGATTCACGAGGTCGGTGTCGAGGTCTTTCGCTTCCGGGTGTTTCTCGGGGTAGCCCGCAACGCCGATGCCCATCTCGGGGTAGTGCGAGCGGATCAACTCGACGAGTTGATCCGCGTGGGTGAGACCGCCATCGACTGCTTTGAACTCCGTCTGCCCCTGGGGCGGATCACCGCGGAGGGCCATGATGTTGCCGACTCCGTTTTGCGAGGCGAGCGCCAGCCAGTCGAGCAGCTCCTGGCGGGTCGAACCGACGCACGTAAAGTGCGAGGTCGACGGCAACCCAAAGTCCGCCTGGATGCGGCGGCAAATCTCCATCGTGCGGCCCTGCGTCGTGCCGCCAGCTCCGTAGGTGCAAGACACAAACCCCGGCTGGTAAGACTTCAAACGCTCCAGAGCGCGGTACAGCCCGTCGTCCCCGACCTCCGTTTTGGGAGGAAATACCTCGACCGACAGAACGAACGGTCTGGTCCGGAACAGATCACGAATCCGCATGGTTGGCTCTCGGCCTCACCCAGCTGGCATCACATCGGATGCGTCTTGAAACATGGAGCGCCGCGCGACGCCCTCTTCCGGAATCGCAATGGCCGTCCCAGACGGAGGAAGGATAGTAGTCCTCTGGGTCTTGGGACAGTGTGGTGTCGGGAAAATGAGAGGAGAAGCGGACGGTTTTCCCCTCTACTCCAGTTCCGCCAGCCAGAGTCGGATTTCGTTCTCGTATTCGCTGGAGAGGTTGCCTTTGACGAGTTCACGCTCGAAGGCTGCAGCCCCAGATTCGGAAAGGTCGGCGTCCTCGGCGCTGGCGAAGCGGTCTTCGGGTTTCACGGCGATCAGCTTGGCCAGGAAGTTCAGCAGCGTCGAATTCCGGGAGACATCCTCGGGCAGCAAGAACGGCAACTGCTCCGGGAGCAGCCGTTTGGCGGCAATGAGTTCTTCCTCAGAGTGGACCCCCGAGAAGGGGTACTGACCGGAGAGCATTTCGAACAGGATGTAGCCGAGGCTGGCGAGGTCGGACGCGGGGCTGGGGGTGGCTCCCTGCTGGACTTCGATGGCCGAATAGCGGGGGGTCCAGGTGCTGCGTGGGGGTTTGTCGTCGACGGAAAACGCCGACCCGAAGTCGATGATTTTGGCGTTCCCAGTCCGCTTAATCATGATGTTCGCTGGCTTCAGGTCGGCGTGGATGAGGCCTTCACGGTGCAAGGCCCCGACCCCAGTCAGACATTCCCGGAGGATCGAGATTGCAATCCCCGGCTTCATCCGCAGCTGTTCCGCTGTCCCGGTCACGATGACATCGTTCACGTAGTCCCAGCGGCTGGCGTCGACCGATTCACGGACCTGGTTCAATGTTTGAGGGGTCAGGAGCTGACGCAGGTCATAGCCATCGACCCACTCCATGGCCTGAATCATGATCCCTTTGTTCTCGACGACGTTGTATACATCATGCAGATGGTCTTGCTGCAAGCGCGAGAGCTTCATCGCCAGCCGGGCCAGCCGCGACATATCTGTCCGGTACTCCGTCACCGTTTGATAGCGGTCGGGCCGGAAGAACTTGAGCGCGAGCCGGAACGAGACATCAAACGCCCCCTCGCGGTCGGCGAGATAGACCACCCCCTGGCCGCCGGAGCCGAGCTTGCGCAGCAATCGGTAGTTCACCTCCCAAGCGACTTCATCGCGCGAAACCAGATCGCGGAAATGCTCTAAGCGTTGTATTCCCTCGGAATACTGCTGGTCGTACGTGACAGTCGGTGTTGAGAAATGCTCGGTCGCATCGATCAAGGGAGAGAGCTCACTCAAGTGGAAGTGGTCGGTATTCAGCGGTCGGTCTTCAGTTTCAGGAGGGGATGTGAGAAGGCAGAGGGGGTGCGCGGGGGCAGTGCGTGCGAGACGGCGGTGGGCAAAGTCGCCGGATTCTCCGAATCCGGTGCCTCGCCATTCGCACATGACCCATGAGGCCCCATTTTTCCGTTGACCCTCACTCACAACTGTGACCAGCGGGCCATGCGGAGACACCGGATTCGGAGAATCCGGCGACAATCGCGATGCGAGTCTTGCGCTCCGGGCCGCACGTGCGCCCGAACCGGCCCATGATAGTGGCCAAGTCTGCCGATCGGCAGACCACTTTTGACACTCCGCACGAATTATCGGTTCGCATATGACGCCGTTAGTATTGATCGGATTGTTTTTATATGTATCGTAAGGTGTTTCTCCGAAATGGTTTGTCGCAAGTCGGCCTTGGGGTTTACATTGAATTGTCGCATATTCCAGCTCTTGTTGATTCGAACCGGTCCGGTTACATCACCCCGCCGATCATGACCCTTTCTCCTCGAACGACCGTGTTTTCCCCGATTTCCCGCAAAGAACAGGTCGCTCTGGTTCTGGCCGGGGTGGTTGGAATCGCTCTGTTGTTGATGGCGATGTGGCTGCGGCCCAGTCCGCTGGGCTATGGCACTCATCAACAGCTCGGACTTCCCCCGTGTACCATTCTGCTCTGGTTTGGTGTGCCTTGTCCGAGTTGTGGGGGAACGACTGCCTTTGCCCATTTTGTCCGCGGACAGTGGGGGAGTGCCCTGCGTGCGAACGCAGCCTCCTGCCTGTTTGCGGGAGTCTGTGCGATCGGAGTGCCGTGGAGCTGGGCGAGTGCCTGGAAGCGGCGGTATCTGGGAGTTCCGGACATCGTGCTGACGCTGGTGGTGATTCTGTTCGCTCTCAGCGCCGTCGCAATCTGCCAGTGGACGGGACGGTTGATGGGTTGGGTGCCGTGAGGGCGTTCCTTGCGACTGTGATTAAGAAGTGTGGTTTGCCGCACGAGGTCTGTTTCATGTCCCGACTCCTTAGAAATCCGGCACCGTTCCGCGCCGTCTGCCACGGAGTCATTCTCGCGCTGCTCCTGATGAGCAGTTCGGGCTGCATCAATGCGATGGCGCTGATGGGCAAGGCGATCATCGGCGATCCGAAAGCCAAATCGAAGTTCGGGGGCACCACGGGTGTCGACCTTGAAAAGGAGAAGGGCGGGATCATCCTCCACTGTACCGCTCCCTTGAGCGTGGTGGAGGTCGCCGAAACGTTGCCGAGCGACGTGGAAGGCGAATTGATTCGCCGCATGAAGCTGAAAAAGATGCCGATTGTCGACCAGAATCGAGTGGTCGAAGCCCTCGACTCTCATGGCGGGCGTTACGACACTCAAGTGCTGATGACTGAAATACCAGATGCCCGCTACCTGTTCGAGATCCGCATCGAGCGATACATGCTGCGTGAACCCCACACACCGACGATGTACCACGGTCGCTGCACGGGAACCATCGTGGGCTACGAAATCGAAGGGAAAGTCGGCGACAAGTCGGAGTCCGGACCTCGCCGCATGGCACAAGTCTTCGAGCAAGAGTTCGATGTCGACTACCCCGATGGCCACCCGATTCCCACCGATCACATGTCCGAATCGACCTTCCGCAAAAAGTTCGTGAAGGAACTGACCCAGCGATTGGGCAACATGTTCTACGATGTCACGTCCAAGGAGTTGTTCTAATATGGCACTTCCCGAACACTCAACTCGGAACGTCAGCGCCTCGGCTGCGAAACCCCCACTCGTCGATCCGTCGCAGCCGGTGGCTCGATGGCGATGGGCCTGGGTGGTGGGGGCGTGCCTGTCTCTGATGCTCATGGCCGGTTGCCAGCAATTCGTGATCCTGGGCTACCTGCTCGGCGGCCCGCCATCGATCGAACCGGACTTCGACAAAGAGACCGGTCTCTCGATGAAGGAGAAGGACAAGACCGTCGCGGTCGTCTGTTTCGCTCCCAAGGAGATGTTGCTCGAGTTTCCCAGCATTGATGACGAAATCGCGGCCCAGCTGGCGTATCGCCTGGGCGAGAACAAGATCACCATTATCAAGCCGGACTACGTTCGGGCCTGGATCGATTCGCATCCGAAGTGGGAACTGGCGGATGAAATCGGCAAGGAGTTCAAAGCCGATTACGTGATCGAAATCGAACTCTCAACGTTCAGCCTGTTCGAGGGCACGAGTACGACTCTCTACCGCGGAAAGACGGAGGCCGACATCCATGTGACCGAGATGGATGAGAGCGGACACGGAGACCGGATTTACTCCAAGGAACTCGACTTCCACTTCCCGATCCGGGTTCCTCGGTCATCCACCGAACAAGAACTGCTCCCCTTCAAGCGGGAGTACATCTCCCGCTTGAGCGAGAAGATCGGCTGGATGTTCTATGAAAGCTACAACGGCGACACGATCCCGTGGGCGAACTGAGGGGTTGAAAGTCAAACGCGAGCGGCACGGCGTCAGCTTACCGCAGCGTCGCCCGCTTCGTGACCCGCTCCATCCATACTGACAACTGACAACT
>Ga0105046_10019696_pt1 | contig 10231 bp, 9 predicted proteins | sample MAT03_FD_78385 | JGI IMG/M metagenome (GOLD analysis project Ga0105046, IMG submission 78385) | Freshwater microbial communities from Lake Fryxell liftoff mats and glacier meltwater in Antarctica - MAT-03 (megahit assembly) | ecosystem: Environmental > Aquatic > Freshwater > Ice > Liftoff... | reverse complement strand
GCGGCGGACCGATGAAGGCCGGCAAAGACAAGGACGGCAAGGCGATCGACTTGGTCACCGCCTTTGCCGCCGTCGCCGGCCACAATGCCGGAACGGTCAGCGCCGAACAGCTAAGCGACATTGAGAAGAACGCCTGCCCGACTTGCGGTTCGTGCAGCGGCATGTTCACCGCCAATTCGATGAACTGCCTGTGCGAAGCGCTCGGACTCGCCCTGCCGGGGAACGGCACCATCTTGGCGGGCGAAGGTCCCGGTAAGCTCAATCCCGAGCGCGTCGACCTGTGGAAGCAGGCCGCCCGCCACGTCATCACCCTGGTCGAGAAGGACCTGACCCCATCGAAGATCGTCTCGCAGGCGGCTTTCGACAACGCCGTCGCCCTCGACGTGGCAATGGGCGGCAGCACCAACACCGTACTCCATCTGTTGGCGATCGCGCGCGAGGCCGGCATCGAATATGACTGCTCGCGCATCGACACGATCTCGAAGAAGGTCCCCTGTCTGGCCAAGATCGCGCCCAACGGCGATCACCACATTGAGGACGTGCACTTCGCCGGCGGCATTTACGCCATTCTTGGCGAACTGGCCGCCGCCGGGCTGCTTGATCTGTCCTGCCGTACCATCCTCGACCAGACCTGGGCAGAACTCCTGAGGACCGAGCGAACCAAGGACCCCACCGTCATCCGCACGGTCGCCAACGCCTATACCACGGATGGTGGACTCGCCATTCTGACCGGCAATCTGGCCGAGAAGGGCTGCGTCGTGAAAACCGCCGGCGTGGTGCCGGAGATGCTCGCCTTCACCGGCGAAGCGATCGTCTACGATAGCCAGGAAGACGCCTGCGCCGGCATCCTCAGCGGCAAGGTCAAAGCCGGTCATGTCGTGGTCATCCGCTATGAGGGTCCCAAGGGCGGACCAGGCATGCAGGAAATGCTCGCCCCAACCAGCTACATCAAAGGTGCTGGTCTTGGCGGCAAGGTGGCGCTGATCACCGACGGCCGCTTCAGCGGCGGCACCAGCGGGGCGTCGATCGGCCACGTTAGCCCGGAAGCCGCAGCCGGCGGCGTCATCGCTCTGGTTCAGGATGGCGATCGCATCGCCTACGATATCGGCAAGCGCTCCATTGAACTGCTGGTGCCCGAAGCCGAACTGGCCAAGCGCCGAACAGTCTGGAAGCCGCTGATCAAGCCGATCAAGGGCAGCTGGCTGAAACGCTACCAGGCGATGGCGACCAGCGCCGACACCGGCGGCATCCTGCGCGTCGGTTAAGATTGGCTATTCAGGCTCGTCGTACGGTGCCACGATGGCGACCCGTCGATTGGCCAGATTCGATGGATCGTCGCGCAGCTTCAGTTTGGTGTCACCCAAGCTCTTGACCTCCAGAACGCGCTCGTCGCCGATGCCGGCGGCGGCCAACGCTCCGCGCACCGCGACCGCTCGCATGGTCGACTGCTCCCACAGATTCTGACCGCTGCCGCCAGTGGACCCACGGGTCTCGCTATGTCCTTCGATGATCACTTTGGCACGGTTACGCTTCATCAGTGCAGATACGCCTTCGATCAGCAACTTTGCCTCTGGACGCAACTGATTGCCATCGCCGACGAAAAGGGACTGGCCGCCGCCTTCATGGAACTCGATGCGCATCCGATTGTCATCAATCTGCACATCAACCGCGCCCTTGAAGCGCTGCAACTGCGGCGTCGAATTGATTAATCCGTCGATCTGGCCTGAAAGCGCTTCAGCGTTCTGGCGGTCGAGGTTGTTGTCGCGTGGAGCAGGCGGGATCGGATGCGGTCGAGCCGGCGGTACGCCGCGCATTTTGACGATTTGGGCGCTCGCCGGATCGTGCTCGGCACGGGCGCTCATGTTGTTGAAGTACTCGGCGATGCCCTGCTTGGTCTCGACGTCCATGCCGATGATCCACATGACCAGGAAGAAGGCCATCATCGCCGTCACCAGATCGGCGTAGGCGATTTTCCATGCGCCGCCGTGATGGCCGCCATGGCCACCCTTCTTCTTCTTGATGATGATCGGCTGTTTCTTGTCGTCTGCCATGTCTCAACCGGTCTTCGATGCCTTCAGCGTCTTCTCCATCTCGGTGAAGCCTGGGCGGATGCTGGGTTCGATCTGGCGGCGGGCGAATTCGACGCAGGTGATCGGGCTTTCGCCGCGCGCGAAGCTGAACAGCGCGTGCTTCATCGCCACGATGTAGTTTTCCTCGGTGCGATGATGGTTGCCCAACGACTTGGCAATCGGCGTGACGATCACGTAGCTGACAAAGATGCCGAGGAATGTACCGACCAGGGCGACGGCGATGGCGTGGCCAAGGACGGCCGCCTCACCACCGATCTGGCCCATGACCACGATGACACCGAGCACGCAGGCCACGATGCCAACCGCCGGCATGGCGTCGGCGGCCGCCGACACGGCATCCGGGATCAGGTGCCCTTCGACCCGGGCACTCTCGATGTCGATGTCCATCATTTCGGCAAGGTCGTGCGGGGCGACACCACCAGAGATAATCACCTTCATCGTATCACAGAAGAAGGCCTCACTGTGGTGATGATGCAGAAAGGTGCTATTCTTTGAGATAATCGTCGACTTGTGCGGATCCTCCATGTGCGGCTCCAGTCCCAGGAGGCCGTCGCGCCGGGCCACGCTGAACAGCTGGTACATCATCACCAGCAGCTTCATGTACTCGTCCTTGCTCTCGAACGGATTCGGCTTGAGCAGGCCGATGACCGCCGCGATCGCGCGTTTGGTCACCGCCATGCCGTTGGAACCGAGGAAGATGCCAGCTGCGCCGCCAACGATGACGATGAACTCCGTCCAGGCAGCGACAAAGATGAGCATGCTACCGCCATGCAGGATGTAACCTGTCATGACACAGACGACGCCGAGAATAATGCCGACGAAGGTCATCATGGCGTTGCAATCCTAGACGGAGACGAGCCCATATCCACTTTGAAAGCACCAGACGTGCCAAGCGCCCAAGCCGGCCCCGACATCTGCTGGTTGCTCCAACCAATTGTCGGACCAGCCTTTGCACCAGACCCATGGCGCCAGCATTCCGCTTCCTGACCGCCCAGATTGCGGCGTTCATCGTCACCCTGTTGCTCGCCAGGGTCGAGTTGATTGCCGAATCCGTCGCCGGTTGGGGCTGGGTTGGGGTGGACGCCCTGCTCGCCATGGCCATCGCCGCAGCGCTGCGGCTGGCGTGGTGGTGGTGGCCGCTCGCCGCAGCCCTGCCGTTCGCTGTTACCGTCGCCAGCGGCGTCGCCGTGCCGTGGTGGACCTGGGCCGGTGCGCTCGGCCTGCTCGCGCTGATCTATGGTGGTGGCGTGGCGACTCGGGTACCGTTGTACCTCAGCAACCGCGCCGCGGCTCGTGAACTGGCCACCCTGTTGCCCGCCACGCCCGGGGTCCGCGCCTGCGATCTCGGAGCCGGTCTTGGCGGCCCGGCTTTGGCCGTGGCCCGGCAGCGGCCCGACGCCACCGTTATCGGCATCGAAGCCTCGCCGTTGCCGTGGCTGATCTGCCGGCTGCGCGCCCTGTCACGACGCAATGTACGCATGGGCTTTGGCGACCTGTTCAAGCATCCACTCGCCACCTACGATTTGGTCTACGTCTTCCTATCGCCGGCACCGATGCCGCGCTTGTGGGAGAAGGTGCGGGCCGAGATGCGCCCAGGCACCCTCTTCGTCAGCAATACCTTCGCCGTCCCAGGAGCAGAGCCGGAGCGGACCATTATCCTGCCGGGCCGATCCGATGCACGCCTGCTGGTCTATCGGGTGCCGTCACGCTGAGGTGGAATGGCAAACGTGAGCGGATCGCCCTGCGCCAGCGTGGCCTCTCAGGGGCTTCGCCCCCGCGGCCCTTACGGGCCTGCCCCCACGGCTTTTGTCGCAGCTCGGTTTCGTCGCTACGCTTCCGCAACCGTGGGCGGATGAGCTTCGCCCATTATTTCCGCCCACCGCTGCTCGGCAGCCGCCCCATCGCTGTGCGACGGGGCCCCGGGACCTGGGTACTTACGCGCCAACAACACCAGGCTGCACGCCTCGATGACCGGCAATCCGGACAGCGCACTGACGACTGGCTCGCCATCGGCCCCGGGATTGAGGATGATCAGGCGTGGGGTTGCCGCGCGGATCGCCGCCGCCATGCCCGCCCCAGCCGCAGGATTGACGTACATGGTCACAATATCGGGTCGGCCCGGCAGCGCGGCGAGGTCACGGAAGCACGGATGGCCGGCTACCGCCAGACCGGACGGGTGGACCGCCCAGACGGTGTACCCCCGGGCGGCGAAACGCAGGACGGCCTGATGGCTGTAACGTTCAGCATTGGTCGAGGCTCCGATGACGGCGACGGTGGGCATGGCACTGCCTTTCTTAGCCTCATGCTCTACCCAGGCCACCCACGTCCATGAGCGAACTCGCCGACCTCGTTGCCTGCACATCCTTCCCAGGACGGGTGCGTCAATTCGCCGCTCCTGACCCGGGCCAGGCGCTCGCCCTGGCGGTCGGGGCCGCGTGGATCGAACATCAGCGCTCGGGTCATGTTGCCGCGATTGTACCGCCCGACCGTCGTGGCGACCAATTGGTTCGTGAAGCGCTCGCCCTGGCCGGACGGCTTGGCCTGCCGAATCTGCTGCTGCTCAGCCACGCTGATCCAGCCGTGCCGTGCGAGGATCTTGGTCCGCGGGAACGCCAGCCGGTCCGTTTGGGCAGCCTGAGTCGCGATCTGGTGCCACGCTGGAACGTCGACACGCCGGCTGCCGCTCTTGGATATACCGCTGCAGTCGAGCCGCTGCTGATGCTGCCCGCCCGCGATCCACGGTGGGGTCTCGGCCGAGCCACTCTAATGGCGCTGGCCTGGATCGCCGGTGACGGACGTCGGGTGGCCTGGGAGCTGCCCGCCGGGACGCCACTCGATGCGTGGACCAGCGAGCTGGCACTGATCGGTCGCATGCAACTGCCGATCAAGCTCTACTGCGATGCCGCCGATCTGCCATGGCCCCCAGCCCGCTGTGGCCTGTCTCGCTGGTGGGTCGCCATGCCCGATGCGACTGATGCTGGTGGTGTGCTGACTTGGTCGCTGGCCGGGGAGGAGTGCGTGCTGGCTGCTATGCCTACAGCATGGTCCGGTCATGAGGCCTGGCTGCCCGGCTCGGCACGTCGACTGGCCGACGGCGATGCTGGCACCATGCTGTGCACCGCAGCCCGGATCCCACCCACGAGGAACGGTCTGGGACTGCTGCAGCTGACCAGCCTGCTGCCCCTGCCGATCACCGAGCTGACCCAGGCGGCACAGCCATTGCTGACGTCCGACGAGAACCTCGCCAGGCACCTAGCCGACCTTGATCCCCGCCTGCGCTGCACCCTGGCGCCGACGTCCGCCACGACAGACTTGCCGCGATGAGCACGGATGCCTTCGCCAACTCCAGTGACGCGGCGCGCAGCGCCCGGCCACTGCGGCATCTCCAGCGACTGGAGATGCCCGGCCCATTCGCGCTGGAACGCGGCGGTGTTCTGCCAGCCGTGACCGTCGCATTCGAGACCTACGGCACCCTCGACGCCGAACGCGGTAATGCCGTACTGCTCTGCCACGCCCTGTCCGGCGATTCGCACGTGGCCCGCCACGATCCCAGCGACGACCCCGGTTGGTGGGACTGCCTGGTTGGACCTGGCAAGCACATCGATACCCGGCGCCTCTTTGTCATCTGCGCCAACGTGCTGGGCGGCTGCCGCGGCACCACCGGGCCGGATTCGCTGGATCCTCGCACCGGGGCCCCGTACGGCCCGGATTTTCCTGACATCACCATGGGGGACGTGGTGCGCACCCAGGTCGCCCTGGTTGATCACCTCGGCATAGCCCGGCTTCAGGCCGTGGTCGGCGGCTCGATGGGAGGCATGCAGGCGATGCTGTGGGCGACCGTCCACCCCGAACGCACTGCCGCGGTTGCCTTGCTGGCGACGGCGCACCGGCTGGGCGCCCAGGCCCTGGCCTTCGATGTCGTGGCACGCAACGCGATCATCCGCGATCCGGACTTCGCCGGCGGTGCTTATTACGGCCGCGAGCATGGCCCCGAAGTCGGGTTGGCGATCGCGCGCATGCTCGGCCACATCACGTACCTGTCGCGCGCCTCGATGCAGGAGAAGTTCGAGGCTGACCGCCTGCGTCCGCGGCCGCTGACCACCGCCTTCGAGGCGCAGTTCTCGGTCGGCAGCTACCTCGCTTATCAGGGTGAGCGCTTCGTCGAGCGCTTCGACGCCAACACTTATCTCCGTCTGTCATTGGCTATCGACCGCTTTGACCTGGGCACTGATCCCGCAGCCCTCAGCGCCGCCGTTGCGACTTCGACCTGTCGCTGGCTGGTCGTCTCGTTCAGCAGCGACTGGCTGTTTCCTCCTGAGCAAAGTCGCGATCTGGTGCGCGCCCTGCTGGCCGCCGGTCGCCGCGTCAGCTCCTGCGAGATCAGCAGCAACGCCGGACATGATGCGTTCCTCCTGGAACACGAACTGGATATCTACGGGCCCCTGGTCGAGTCGACCATCGCCGGCGGCAACGGCCACGTGCCAAGTGCGGTCGATGCCCTCGGACACGATGCCTCGGCAATCTTCTACCACGACCGTCTGGACTACGGCCGCATCTGCGGATTGGTGAAAGCTGGATCAAGCGTGCTGGACCTCGGGTGCGGAGCAGGCGGCCTACTCGCTCGGCTGCGCGACCGCGGCCACAACCGCCTGGTTGGCGTCGAGCTGGATCCGCGTCAAGTGGCGCTGACAGCAGCGCGCGGTCTCGATGTGATCAATGCCGACATCGAGGCCGGCCTGGCCCAGTTCGCCACCCACGCCTTCGATGTGGTGGTGCTCTCGCACACCCTGCAGGCGGTACGCAGGGTCGAACACGTCCTCGAAGAGATGTTGCGGGTCGGACGTACAGCGATCGTCAGCTTCCCGAACGCCGCCCACCGCCGCCACCGCAACCGCCTCGCCAATCAGGGCCGCGCACCCGAGACGACCGGCCTGAAGCGCTACCACTGGTACAACACCCCCGACATCCGCCTGGTCACCATCGCTGATTTCGAAGATCTGTGCGAACTGAAGGGTTGGCGCGTGCGCAGTCGCATCTGCCTCGACACCTCCACTGGCAGCGAACCACACGGCGATCCGGCGGTCGAAGCCGATGTCGCCGTTTATGCGCTGAGCCTGTGAGAACCTGGATCCAAGGTTTCACCTACCACCAGGTCGCCACTACCGTCTAGCCGAGCGCCACCTCCTAGCGCCCCTGATCCCAGTGGTGTGGCCGGGCCGACCGCGACGAGCAATTCCAGACGACAGCTGACTCCTAAAGGCAAGCCACGCTCCACCGCTGCACGCACGGTATCGTATCGCTTGCCGCCTGGCCGCATATCCTGGGCGGCCTCGGCAGAGACGGGACCAATAATGATGCTGCAGCCGAATGCTGGGGACGATACCGACACGCCGAGCGTTTGGCTCTGGCCCAGACGGGCACTCCCCAAATGGCTATCGGCCCCTGGGCCAAGTGGCAGCTCTCCGCCCGTGGCGGCGTGCACCGACACGGCGCAGCCAGCGGCCACCGCCACCCGTTGGGCCAATGCATCGGCACTGGGTCCATCGCACACCCGGCCGGCGATCCACCCATCAGGCGGAGCCAATGGACCGGCTAGGCGGGCCAACGTCTGCAGATGACCGACCGGATCATCGACCGCACGACGGGTCAGCGCCTGATGCAGCAACCGCAGGAGGCGATCCTCGATCGCCTGGTGTAGGCCGGCAGCCGCACTGGCTGGGGGCAGCAATGACAGCTCCTGGGCCATGGCGGCCGGTAACGGCGACGATGGGCCAGCCAGTCCCAGCAGTGCGGTCACCACCAGCCGTTCGTCCGCCGTCAGCACCTCGCTACGAGTCAACGCCAGCGACCGTGGACCGGACAACTTGGCTTCAGGCAAAGCGCTGGCGACGGTCGCGAACGGGAATCGGCTGGGATGTTCCGATACATCACGCTTCAACCAGGCGGGGCTCATGCCGATGCGCCCGGGCAACGCGGTGGCCAGATCATCGTCTCCTGAGCGTCCTGGCTGGTCATGCACAGCGCAGTGTACGTCCCGATCGGAGCCAGCGCCGCCAAGGCGTGATCCAGGACATTGCCGAGCATCCAGCCCGCGGACTGCCCCCCAGGTGCGGAACCGTCCAATTCGATGGTGGTCACCTGCGCCCGGGCAGCTGCAGCGCCGCAGGGGATGGCCGCAGCCTGCACAGAACAGCTGCGGATGGCGGACGACACCCGCGTCACGCTGGTCCGACTGGCACCGTCCGCATCAGCACGCCGATCGTGCATGTCGAGCAGTCGGCGCAGATCATCGCCATCGCGGATGCCTGCAGTGGACAGCCGCAGTCGGGCGGCCAGCAGACCGAGGCGTGCCTGTCCGACCGGTGGGACGAGTGCGCGTTCGACCGGCAGAAGATTACGGAAGGCGAGATTGCCGGGCACTGCTCTGGTCGGTACTCGGAGATCGCCGGCGGCCAGACGGGAAGCGCGGGGACCATCGTGAGCAAGCAGATCAATCGACAGGACCTCTCGCGCTGCCGCTGCGTCAAGACCACCGATCGCCAGGCGCAAGCCGCCGTCCTGGCCATGCAGCTCCTGCCAACATGGACCGTGTCCCTGCCAGGCTCTAACTGGCAGCCAGGTCCGCGCAGCGCGGCCTTCGCCGGATCCCATGACGCTGGTCACCGCCCAGGCCAGCCCACCCCCGTGGCTTGCGACGACCATGGGTACGTCCCTGCGCGATCCGTCGATCAACACCGGTTCGGCCACGGTCGGCCAGAGATTAACCGCCGGGACGCATCCCGTCAGCAGATCGTTACGGGTCAAGCCGCGCATCTCTTCCGGCAGGCGAGCAAGCTCGGCGATGATGCGCACGCCGCGATCACCAGGCCGCATGCCGAATCCGGGCGGGCCGATGATGTCGATGAAGAGCGAGAGCGCAGGCCACGCCAGGGCTTCGGCCAGGATGGCATGGCCGCGGGCCAGTCCTGTATCTCCAGGCAACACCGGTTGGGCCTGTCCTGGCCCGACCCAGGCGGCAGACAGCGGCACCAGACTACCGGACACGGTGGCGGCGTGCAGGCCACGTGCTGTCGCCAGCGCCCGGATCAGCGTCCGTGCCAGGACCGGTTCGGCATTGGCGAACAGGCGCAGGCGCGGACCGAAGCGGCCTGGTGTGGCTGATTCGCTCAACGCCAGGTGGATCTCCAAGCGCGGATGCTCACCCGCATGCAGCTCGATCGCACTGATGCTGGCGGCTGGCACATCTGCGTCCCAAGCCAAGCGAAACCGGCATGGCTCGCCATCCACAGCGACACTCTCGATCATCGTGCCGGCATCGACATGTTCAGGCTCATGCAGCGCACGATGCCCGATGAACTGGACCATCGTCATGGCAGGCATGGGACGCAGCGCGGTCGGCAGCACTGCCTCGCACAGACCCTGTACCACCTCATCATCGACCGCGGCGATGCGACCGCGAGTTGTCGCCGTCATCCAGGCAACGCCCTCGATCAGCCGGTCGACATCGGGGTCGCTGCCCGGCTCAGCAAGATGCGGGGCAGCTTCGGGATGCAGCCGCGCAAAGGCGCGACCGGACTCCTGCAGCCGACGCAGTTCCTCACGGTACAGACCGTCGATCATGCCGTTACCTCCAGAGCACCACCCTGCGTCCGCTGAGCACTGGCACCGACCTCGCCGCCATCCTGGCAGCTGGCGCGGATGGTGAAGATCTGCCGCTGGTCACTACCAGTGAGCTGCACGATGACGGTCGCCAATCGCGGCTCTCCGGCACGCACGGTCTGGGCGATCGCCTGCTGCAGCCGCCGGCGTGATTCGTCATCCGGCAGCCAGTTGGGCAACACCGGCAGGCCAAGATCCGGTCGGGCCGGAACATCGCCCTGACGGACTGTCAGCAGACGTGCCAGATCAGCCACGATGCCGTCAGGACGTCCGGACAGCCGGCAGAGCAGGCGGGGTTTCATGACGTTGGCCGCTCCAGCCGGCTGGTCAGCGACAATTCGACGTCACCGGCCGCGCCAGGCAGATAAGGACACAGGGACAGGTCGGCACGCAGCCAGCCGGCATGACCTGGCACCGGCTGGACTCGCACTCGCGCAGATCGCAAGGGACGGCTCAGGCGCACCATCGCGTCGTCAACCTGG